>Ga0187878_1002053_pt1 | contig 18440 bp, 20 predicted proteins | sample June2016WEW_17_1_FD_132979 | JGI IMG/M metagenome (GOLD analysis project Ga0187878, IMG submission 132979) | Peatland microbial communities from SPRUCE experiment site at the Marcell Experimental Forest, Minnesota, USA - June2016WEW_17_150 | ecosystem: Environmental > Terrestrial > Soil >...
GGCCGTGGCAAGCCGCCGAAGATAACGACGGAAGCCCGTGCGTGGGTGCTGTCGTTGGCATGCGAGAAGCCCAAGCAGTTCGGTTACTCGTACGAGTTGTGGACCACCCGCCTGCTGTCTTCTCACATTCGGAAGCACTGCGAGAAGGTCGGCCACCCGTCGCTTTCGCGGATCTCTCGTGGAACCGTTTCGAAGATCCTCACCAAAAGCCAGGTCCGTCCGCACAAGATCTCGTATTACCTCGAGCGCCGGGATCCGGAGTTTGAGGAGAAGATGGCCCAGGTTCTCTGCGTCTACAGGGAAGTCGAATTGCTGCGGAAGGCAGGCGATGACCCGGCATCGCTCATCGCCGTCCTCTCTTACGACGAGAAGCCTGGGATCCAGGCCATAGCGAACACGGCTCCCGACTTGCCGCCGGTGCCGGGAAAACACCCCTGCATTTCGCGCGATCACGAGTATGTTCGCCACGGTACGGTGGCGTTGATGGCCGGAATCGATCTCCTCAGCGGCAAGGTTCATGGAATCGTCGTTGACCGCCAGCGCAGCCGCGAGTTCGTTTCCTTCCTGCGGGGACTGGATGCCAACTACCCGCCCACGGCCCGTCTCAGGCTGGTCTTGGACAATCATTCGGCTCACATCTCGAAGGAAACGCGCGCCTATCTGGCAACCGTTCCGAATCGCTTCGAGTTCATCTTCACGCCCAAGCACGGTTCCTGGTTGAACCTGATCGAATCCTTCTTCGGCAAGATGGCCCGGACCATGCTCTGGGGTATCCGGGTTTCCTCGAAGACTGAACTGAAGGAGCGGATCATGCAATACCTGGATGAAGTCAACGCGTCACCGGTCACCTACCACTGGAAATACAAGATGGAGCCCGTTTCGCTGCTATGACTCTATTGTAACGTATTCATGGAATCATTCTACTAGGAGAAGCGTGGCTTTTCGCAAGTTAACCGGCCAATCTGCCTTCGAAATCGAGGATTCTGCAAAACTGTAAGTCTTTTGCATTCAGTTGAGCCTTTTTCCTTCAGAAGCGTTTGGGGCCATATTGGCCGGTCAATCGCATGATAGTTGTCCACCGAGGTGCTGGCCTGCGTATTACTTTGGCAGACAGAGCAGGCGTCAAACCAGTTGGACCAAAAACAAGCTCACCCAAAATGCCGGTCAGCGGGGCGACAGTGAGAGCAGGTCCGCATCGGCAATCGAATCCCGTCGCATGAAGAGGAAAACCATCGCTATTCTGTTCAGCACAACAACAGCGTGATCAACGCAAGCTCAGGCGATCTCTTTGGCCAGTTCCAATAGATGCGCCAATCACCGAAACAGAGAACGATTAGTGTGCGCGAGAAGGGGCAGAATCAGACCCGCGTGCTCATGTGTTTTTCGGCCTCTGCCAGTTGTAAGGCAAGGAGGATTGCGACGTCGGAAAGTGTGCGGCGTGTTTCTGCGTCCGCGGGCCTGCCGTCTCCCCAAAGGTCCAACCAGCCGAATTGGCGGCTCCCAACGGCGAGAGCCAGCCGCGCCCCTTCCTTTGGAAACGGAAGGTCTCGCGGCGAGAGGTCACTCCCCTGTATTTGCCGAGGAAGCAGCCATCGAGGCGAGAGGACCTGCACAGGCACGCGCGGGACTGCTTCCCCTTGCTCGAAGGCGGCCAGCACGGAGTCACGCTCGTCGCGGACGGCTGCGGCTGCGAGAGGACAAGCGACGCGGGCGGCGTCGAGGATCTTGCCGAGCCGTGACTGGAGCTGATCAGAACTTTCCAGTCCCGTGATGGCCGCGTGGAGCAGATCGAGCTGCCGCCGGGCGGAGCTTATCTGGGCCACCCTCTCTCCACGTTGCGAGCCTAGCGTCGCGGCGACAAGGCCGCACAGGCCGAGTCCTAAGAATGCGATGATATCGTGCTTGTCCGCGATCGTAAGCCGCAGATACGGCTGCGTGAGGAAAAAATCGAGGCTCGCGGCAGAGCTCAAAGCCGTCGCCACCGCGGCTCGGTGTCCCCCGTATTCGGCAATCAGTATCGTCAGGACTATGAAAACGAAGGTGAAATTAGAGGCCGAGGTGAAGCCCCGCAGCGGCACGAGTGCCATTCCCAGCAGAATTGCTGCGAGCGGCCCGGCGCCCAGAAAGAACATGCTCTCGGTTTTCTGCTGCATATTGCCGCCTGCTATTGCAAAAGCCGACCTGCGGTTCGCGCGCATGCGGCCCGAAACGCCGCCGGACTATGAGTTTTTTAGCACACATCGACTCGCGGGTCGTCCACATGAATCAGGTTTACGTGCGGTAAGACACGAGTCATGTGGGTGCCGGTCTCCAGACCGGCGTGCCTAGCGAGCGCTGAAATCAACGGACATAGGATAACATGCATTCGAGGTGAAGAACGAGCCGGTGCACTCCAAGGACCCAGGAGCCTGTCCGAGAATTAGGAGGGGTCGCGCGCATGGGGCTTGCGAGGCGAGCTCAAGGCGCGAAGAGGAGGCGATGTCGGTGCACATCGTTGACGACGAGCAACGCAGCGATCGCCGCGCAACCCCCATGCGCCCTTTGGGTTCCAGCGGCGCGGGCGCAGATGCAAGGCGGCGCTCCTCGACGATGTACCGAGACATCGCCTGCTTCGCGCCGCCTTGCATCTGCCCCCGCGGCCCTCGGAACGCGACCCCTCCTAATTATCGGACAGGCTCCTAGCCCCGAATACGCCAATCGCCACTCCACATACTGTGCCGAACTGCGAGTTTTTAAAAGGAAAAGAGATATACTTGCCTCATGGGGTGAGCAGTTGCGTGCCGGAGGATGCCTATGGGCGAAAAGGGTCGCAAGACGCCCGATGAACTTCTGCGCGAGGTCCAGGCTGAGGAGGCGTCTTCCACGAGAGGGCACCTCAAGGTTTTTCTCGGGTATGCCTCTGGGGTCGGGAAGTCATTTCGCATGCTGGACGAAGCTCGGCGTCGGATCGTGGACCCAGATGACAGCGACCGTGAAATTCATCTCGCGCAGATTCAAGTCGGGGCAATTTGGAATTTCAGGTTTGGATCCATTGGCCAAATAAGGAGGATGCTCGATGGCAAGCGAATTCCCTGGTTTTCCGCCTGAAACTCTGGAGTTTTTGCACCAGTTGGCACGCAACAACAACCGCGGGTGGTTTCAGGCTCACAAAGTGACTTATGAAGAGAAGGTAAAGACACCGATGATTGGCCTGGTGCTGGCCTTGGGAGGAGCGATGCAGAGCTTTGCTCCGGAGATGATTGTCGATCCCAAGCGCGCGATCTTTCGCATATATCGCGATACCCGATTCAGCCGGGACAAGGCTCCGTACAAGACCCAAATCGCGGCGATATTCGGACCTCGGGGAATTCCAAAACATCGCGGGACGTCATCTACCACTGGCTTAGGTACGGCCGTCTCTTCCCTTAGTGACGGGGATCGCATTTGCACTTCAATTTTTAGATCCGGATTCTGAATAATGCACCTGCGCCTCGCGATTCGATGCCCGATTTTCCAACTTGACTCTCGGATGCTTCCAGCCCTACTATGCATAGTATGCCTATGCAAAGAGAGACAAAATACTCCCGCACCGAAATTCCACCCGGCACGCTCTACATGCTGATCCTCAAGACCCTGGCCCGCGAGCCACGGCACGGATACGCCATCGCTCAACAGATTAAACGCATGTCGGACGACGTACTCCAGGTCGAAGAAGGGTCGCTTTACCCAGCCCTCCAACGGATGCTTGCGAAAGGGTGGGCCACGGCCGAGTGGGTTCCGGCGGGTCCGAAGCGGCGGGCGCGCGTCTACCACCTCACGCCGGCGGGGCGGAAACAACTGGCCACCGAGGTCTCCGATTTCACCCGGGTCATGCACGCCATTGTGCGCGTGATCGAGCCGGCATGATATGAAAGGAGTGGCAATGGTGTGGATTCGCGAGTTAGGCCGAAGGCTGTCCGTCCTGTTCCGCCGTGACCGCCTCGACCATGAGCTCGAAGAGGAGATGCGGTTCCATCTCGAAATGCAGGCCGAGGAAAATCGGGAGAACGGGATGGATGCCGACGAGGCCCGCTATGCGGCCAAGCGGCAATTCGGAAATGTGGCTTTGCTGAAGGAGGCGGGCTGGGAAGTGTGGGGATGGACCTCGGTGGAACGGTTTTTTCAGGACGTGCGGTATGCCGCTCGAATGTTGCGGCGCAATCCCGGATTCACGATGGTTGCGGTACTGACGCTTGCATTGGGGATTGGAGTCAACACCTCGATCTTCAGCTTTGTAGACCGGCTGCTCTTGCGTCCGCTGCCTTTCCCGGAATCAGCCCGACTGGTTTCACTCGGATATCACTCCGACACCGACACCGATATCTATCAAGGCTTGTCCTTTCCCGATTACCTCTACTATCGGGATCACAGCGATGTGCTTTCAGGCCTCGCCGCCTACGGCAGGGTCCATGCCGACGTGCAGTTTGGGGATCAGACAGAGAACCTGGGGGGTGAGATCGTCAGCGCGAATTACTTCTCCGTTCTGGGAGTGCAGCCCGCGCTCGGACGGTCATTTCTGCCCGAAGAGGACCAGCATCCGGATGCGCGGCCATCGGTCATTCTGAGTTACAGCCTATGGCGGAACGGTTTCGGAGGGGACCCGGAGGCAATCGGTCGACAAGTCATAATGAACCATCGCAGCTTTTCCGTGGTTGGTGTCGCGCCCCGCGGCTTCTTGGGTCTGCGGCTGGACCGCAGCGCTGCGCCGGACTTCTGGGTCCCATCCATGATGTATCCAACGATCGCGACGTTTGCCGCGGGCATCGACCTCCGGAATCACTGGGGCACTCACTGGCTCGAAGCTGTTGGGCGGCTCAAGCCCGGGATGAGCTTGAAACGAGCCAGCGCTGCCTTCGCAAGGATGAGTTTCGAGCTGAAACAAGGGCCATGGAAAGAGGTCTGGGGAAAGCCGGAATTGGTAGAAGTCATGGGCAAAAATAATCCGCTTCTCTTGACCGCAACCCTGATCCCGGCCAGCGAGATGCGGTTGCAGCCGCAGTATCGGAATACAATCGTGGCGTCTCTCGGAATGTTGGGGGCAGCGGTCGGGATCGTGTTGCTGATCGCGTGTTTCAACGTTGCGAACCTTCTGCTGGCGCGCGCCTCCGGCCGGCAGCGGGAGATGGCAGTCCGGCTCGCGATCGGCGCAGGGCGCGCACGTCTCGTGCGGCAACTGGCGACTGAGGGTCTGGTACTGTCCCTGCTGGGCGGTAGCGCCGGACTTTTGGTGGCAGTTCTCACTTCGAGTTTCCTAGCCAGCTTTCCCCTTCCATTCCGGTTTCCGTTGCTGCTGGAAACCCGCGTGGATCCGCGCGTAGCCGGCTTTGCGCTCCTGGTGTCGATGCTCACTGGAGTGCTTTTTGGACTGGTTCCGGCACGGGAGGCGATGAGAACCAGTATGACGGCAGCACTGAAAGTCGATCCTGGGTTTGGCGCGCGCCTGCGGCGATGGAATGCGCGCAACGTGTTCATGGTTGCGCAGGCGGCGCTGTCGGTGGTGCTCCTGGTTGGCGCCGGGCTCTTCCTGCGAACTCTCGCCAATGCCCGTGCCGCCGATGTCACCTCGGATCCGGGAAACGTTTTGATGACGAGCCTCAATGTCGCGGCGCTCAAATATGACGAAGCGCGCGGACAGGCGTTCTACAGGCAGCTGCTGGAACGGACCGAAGCGCTGCCCGGCGTGCGCAGCGCGGCGCTGGTGATGGTCGTGCCGATGGGCGGACGCCGCGGCGGCACAAACGTGTCTATCAGCACAGCGAATGATCCCGCGGAGAAGCGGACGCTGCAGGTTGACTTCAATGTCGTCTCTCCCAAGTACTTCGAAACGGTGGGTCTGCCGCTGTTGCGCGGCCGCGCCTTTACCAGCTACGACCGCGCCGGCGCGCCCGCGGTAGCCATTGTCAACGAGCAATGGGCGCAACAGTTCTGGCCGGGCCAGGATCCCGTCGGCAAGCGCTTTGAGGAGGAGCGGCCGCGCCGCACGGTGCAAGTAGTAGGCGTGGTCAGGGACGGGAAGTTTCGCAGCTACCGGGCGGCGATCAAGCCCTGTTTCTACGCGCCACTGGCTCAGAACTATTCGGGCATGACGAACCTGGAGTTGCGGACCGCGGGCGACCCGCTGGGGCTGGCAGCCGCCGTGCGGCGCCAAGTGCAGGTGCTGGACAAAGACTTGCCGGTTTCACAGATGGTGACGCTTAAGACGTACCGCGACGCCGGGCTCGGGCAGGAGCGCATGATCGCGGGGCTGCTGAGCGGACTGGGCGCGCTTGCGCTGATATTGGCGGCAATCGGAATCTACGGGGTCATGTCATTCTCGGTGGCGCAGCGGAGGCGCGAGATTGGAATCCGCATCGCTTTGGGGGCTCGCGCCAGCGAGGTGCTGCGCATGGTGCTCGGGCAAGGGCTGGCGCTGATGCTGATTGGCTCGGCGATCGGGCTGGCTGCGGCTGCGGCAGCCGCGCGCTTTATCGCAAGCCTGCTCTATGGGGTCAGTCCGGCGGACCCTTGGACATTCGCGACCATCACACTCGTGCTCACCGCCACGGCGCTCGTGGCATGCTACATCCCCGCGCGCCGCGCGACCAGGGTCGATCCCATGGATGCTCTCCGCAATGAGTGAACTTTGGCGATGCCTGCTCGTGCTTCCGCTCCAGGACTTCGTGGTGGGCGACAGAGCGCGGCCGATCCTGGTGTTGCTCGGCGCCGTGTCGTTTGTGCTGCTGATCGCGTGCGCCAGCGTCGCCAACCTGATGCTGATGCGGTTCGCGAATCGCCCCAAGGAACTGGCCCTGCGGGCGGCATTGGGGGCGAGCAGACTTCGCATCATCCGTCAACTGCTCGCTGAAAGCACGCTGCTGTGGCTGCTGGGAGCAGTCGCCGGCCTGTTGATCGCCTACTGGGGGATGGATCTATTCCGATCCATGGTGCCTGCCGACATTCCGCGCCGAGAGGAGGTGGGCGTCGACTGGCGTGTCCTCACTTTTACCGGCTTGCTGTCACTTCTATCCGCAACCCTCTTCGGATTGATTCCGGCTTTGCTGGCATCCAAGATTGACCTGAACGCTCAACTGAAGGAGGGTGCCTCCATGCGCAACGCGGGCACGGGACGACAGACGCTGCGGGGCGTGCTGGTCGCAGGAGAAGTCGCATTGGCGTTCATTCTGCTCGTCGGGGCCGGTTTGATGATTCACACTCTGGCACGGCTATGGGCGGTCCAGCCTGGCTTCGCACCAGAGAGGCTGCTGATGATGCGCATCTCGCAGCCACGATATAGGGATCCCGGCAGGCAGGCTGCTTTCTACCAGGAACTGCTGCAGCGGGTTGAGGCACTCCCCGGTGTTTCGGGCAGGGCGTACCGCGAGATCTGGCTATGTCGCAGGCCAACATCCGCCAGCGCGTGCGAGTAGATTGACAAAGCAAATGCCTATTTCCACTCCGATCAGGACACCCATACGCAACGGTTCCCTTGCCACTTCAGCGGCTCCCATTTTCCATCCTTTTTCTGAAGCACGGAAAAGGAACCGCCGCCGCACAGCGGTCCACAATGGTGCCCCACATAAACGACGGCGGTGGTTTTCTCGGCATTGAAGCCAACCGCGGAAAACTGGATGTAACCAGCCGAATCGGGATACCGTTGGGAAAGAATCTGATAGCCCTCGAGGCCCGGCTGGAACATCGCGCTGATCTCATCGGAGGTGATGATGGCATAGGGCTTTTCGATTTTGAGGTTGTCCTGGATCAGCCATTCCGTCTGGCTGCGTGTTTCATAGTCGGCGATCGCCGCGTCCATCAACTTCTTCGAATCGCCAATCGGTTCGAGACACATGCAATAATGGGTGGTCTCTCTGCGGATCACCAGCCTCTTTGCATTTGCTACACGCCAGGCCCATTCGGACGGCAGAATAGCCGCATAGACTTCATAGGCTTCTGCAACATCGTAAGCCTGTGGCGGCCCAGGCGTCGGGTCCGATAATCCGACAGATTGGCCGTTTAATATCACCTTTGCAGCCAGAGCGCTGTTGCATCTCGGAAGAATGACCTGTAGCGTGCTGTCGACGCCCTGTTGGATCCCGACATCTCTGACGAAGACTTTCTTGTGACTGGGGATCGCGACCGTGACATCGTAGGACCCGGGATTGGGGCGAAAGGAGAAATCGCCTTTTTCGCCTATTACGGTAACAATCTCCGATCCCGTGGCATGGTTCCGCACCCTGACTTCGGCGCCCGGGAGCGCGCGGCTCCCCGCTTCTTCTACTGTCCCGCTGAGGAGCGAGCCTGATCCGCCCTGTGGGAATCCGAAGCAGACCATCGCAAAGAGCACTATCGCAACGATGAGCTTGCATGCCCCAACATTCATAAATCCTCCCGCTCCATGATTCTTCAAGGCCGGCGGTTGATGGCGTCGCCGATGCGGCGCATCCAGGCCATTTCATCTTCGCTCAACGGCCCGCGATCGAGCGCGGAAAGCCCTTCCTTCATCTGTTCCACATTAGCCGGGCCGGACATGCACAGATCGATCTGCGGCTGGGAGAGGACGAATCGGTAGCAGTCGCGGGCGAGCGGCACGGCTTCACCTGGTGGGATTTTCTTCGGGTCAAGCATCTGTCCCCAGCGCGTGGCTGTGTAGGCGACGGTCCCGGGCCGATTGGGTACATTTATGTGCGGCAGGATCTCCGTCTCCGCACCGCGATGGGCCGCGCCGTAGCGGAACATCACCATATCGAAGATGCCGTGGTTGACATATTGGCGGAAGGTCGACTGCCTGTGACAGGATACGCCGATGAAACGGGCCTTGCCCTGGTCCCGTAACCGCAGCGCCGCGTCCATGATCCGGCGCGAAGGGGGTCGGCTATGGAATCCGAGGAGAAAAATGTCGGCGTGATCGAGTTGCAATCGTCCCAGAGCCCGTTCCAGGCTGGAGGTCAGCATGCCGGCCAGGCGGGCATAGGATTGAATGACGACCACCAGCTCCTCCCGCTTGCGCTGCGCAAGGCGGCGGATCCCTTCGCCGAAACTCTCTTTGCGCAAGGTTCCCCAATAGAAATAGTTGATGCCGTATTCTTCGTAGGCTTCCTGAAGGCCATCGGCGCCGAGTCCGTAGGATGAGGCCAGGCCGATCCGGCTGACCTGCAGTCCGGTTTTCCCCAGCGCCACGCGGGTGCGCCAGTCAACGTTTTGCATGGGTCATATCTTATCAGAATTTCGGAGACAGGCGCGGAAAGCACTTATTGAGGATCTGCGATTCAGACTACAAGAAAAAAAGCAGCCACGAATAACACGAATAACTCGAATGAAGTAGGGGCAGACGCGGAGCCTGCGCGCCCGGTTCGAACCCGACTGCCTGTTCTTAATGTAACCGCTGCTCGGTTGCGGTATCTTTAGGGAAGGGGGAATAGAGATGAATGAGGAGCAAAACGGAGCTGCATTCACAACAAAACTGACCGGTCGCACGGAAGCGGCTGAACGTACGATGATGTTTCGGTTCGAAAAACCTCCGGGTTGGGCATTCAAGCCGGGACAATTCATCGAGGTGTCGCTGATCCGCTCGCCCGAAACCGATGCCGAGGGAGATACCCGGGCTTTCTCGATCGCCAGCGCGCCAGGCGAGCCTGAGATCATGGTCGCCACCCGCATGCGGGATAGCGCTTTCAAACGCGTGCTGGGCCGGCTGCCCCTCGGCACTCTGGTTCAAATGGAAGGGCCTTTCGGCGACCTGATGCTGCACAACAACGTGTCCCGTGCCGCCGTTTTTCTAACGGGAGGCATCGGCGTCACTCCGGTGAGGAGCATCCTGGTGCGGGCAGCCAGGGAGCGGCTGCCGCACCGGCTCTACCTCTTCTATTCGAACCGGCGGCCGGAAGACGCACTCTTCCTCGAAGAAATGTATGCGCTGGAACGCGAAAACCCGAACTTCAGGTTCGTCCCCACCATGACCGAAATGGCGCACTCGCACAGGGAGTGGCGTGGGGAAACCGGCTATGTCTCCAGGGAACTTCTCCACAAGCACCTGGAGGGAGCGCAGTCTGCGGTTTACTACATTACCGGGCCGCCGGGCCTTGTGTCGGCGATGCGGACCATGCTCAACCAGTCAGCGGTTGACGATGACGATATCCGCACCGAGGAATTTACTGGCTACTGAGGCGGCGCCGGCGCAGGTAGAACACGATTCGGGGGGGACGGGGACATACCGGGGACGGGAACTTATGACGGCAACTGCTTGAAAGCGCTTGCATAACCGGAGGTCACATGCCTCATTGAACGGTTCAAGACAAAGATCGGAGGCCGGTTTTTCAATCCAAGTCCGGCATCCGAAGCGTTCGAGTAGTCCCCGATTGTATGTGTCTTAATTTCATGCGCTGTTGGAAAATGCCGCGAATACTCATGCGTCTTAGGTTCAATAACCAGGCCTATCTTGTTGATGTAAGCGAGAATTTGGGGGGGCGCAGAATTGTCGAAATATTATCTGATCATGACCTCGCCGTCGTCAGTCCCCCATCCGCTTCCGGCGCCCATACGTTCACGACCAGCTTTAAGTAACCCTCTGGTTCCCGCAGAGCACCTCCCGGCCCTACTAGCCCCGGAGTGCTGCGCACCATGTCGAGCCGGGCGTCGCGCACCAGGAATGTCCCTCACATCATGCGCGAATCGATCGCCAGTGGCCAGATTTCTGAGGAAGAAGTCTTGGTAGGTGGTCCGGAAGGTGGGCACGTGGCCGCAATGAACGATTGATGCTCTCGACGAAACGCATTAAGATAGTCACTGTCGAATCCGATGCAGAAATACGATCCCGTAGAATTTGTCGTGTGGGCAGTCTGGTATGCAAACCAGAGAGAGTCGCATCTTACACCTATACGCATTGTCAAATTCCTGTATTTGGCTGACCTTTTTAACGCGCGCGTTGCCGGAGGGCATACACTGTCCGGTTGGCAGTGGCGATTTGTTCACTACGGCCCCTTTTGCCGAGAAGCACTTGATGCAATTTCGGCAGCCGAATCCAGAGAGTTCATTTTGAGCGAGACCTTCAAGAGCAAGTTTGATAAAGATGGCCGGTCGTTTAGGTTCATCGGGGAAAACGCCCCTGAGGATTTCCCGGAATCTTTGTCCGTTTACGTGTGCAGCGAAATAAAACGTGCCGTGGAGCTTTGGGCGGATGATACCTACGGCCTGCTCAATCACGTCTATTTCAATACTGAGCCAATGGCCGCCGCTCTTCCCTATCAGATTCTTGATTTCGCAACTGCTCAAATTCCGCAGCGCGATTCGCCCGTAGAGATGGCTCCCCTCTCGAAAAAGAAGCTCAATAAAGCCAGAGATCTCTTAAAGGAGCTTGGCAAGATCCGCCAAGAGCAAAAAGCAAAGACGGAAAAGCGTGCGGTAGCAAGTCTGTACGATGAATCATACGATCAAGCCATGCGTTTGCTCGAAGAGGAAGCTGGTCCCCTTGAATTCGGCGGAACCCTGGATCTGAAGTCCTGAAGCTGCAATGGGTATTACCCAAATAATCGATCCGTTTTATAAACGGTTGGATCCCAATTCCTACAGAAAGACATTTGAGCATGGACAGCTCGCATGGGTTCCCACCGCTTACGCTGCCGGCCTTCCGATGATCATGGAAGTGGATCGGCAAAGCCCGGAGGACCACTTTGCCTCTGTCTTCAGGGTGCGGCCCATGACCGACAAGGACTTCAGAAAGCGTCCCAAATTGCCGATCAAGCTGCTCAATCTCGGTGAGACGGAAGAACTGGTAGTTTCACGATGCAAGCTGCGACCTGCGATAATATTGCTGACAAGCCCCGCGCGTTTTCCTGATCTTCTCGAAGAGCTAAAGAGGACCGGAAAGGCCCACTTGGCGCACGAGTCTGTTGCAGTGATTCCTCTGTACAGCGTGCAAAAAGAAGACTCCGACACCGGATTTCCACCCGTCATGATCGCGCGGATCAAAGCGCTTATGTATCAGCAGTTTTTCATCTGTCCGAAGAAGGGAAGTGGCCTTCAATGGGATAGTATAGGTAGACTGGACAGGATGTTTTTTGCGCGCCCGATTTTCCCGTGCGTCCAGCCCATGCCTTACGCTCTTTCTGATGACGGTCTCCTGATCCTCACCAGTATGTTGCGAATTCTGTTTGGTTTGGGTACCTCCCAAGCCGAAGAAGAGACCTTCCTGGCAATTCGCGAGCTCGCAATGGAAACTCTGCCGGAAAGAGCAAGATAGAGTCAGGCTGCTTGATGGAAAGCAATAAAGAGACAACCGGTCGGGCGTTTGTTCGCGACCTCAGCAATAAGATGTTACAGCCGCGCAAATACACGGCGTCCTTTTACTTAATCTGATCAGGACCTTGCCGTCGTCAGTTTCCTACGGCAACAGAGGATCGCAATACACCGGCACTGCGGATCAAGCATTTGCAGCTAAAGGGATATTTCCGGCATCTCGAGTAATCGCCTCCCGGATTTCGGTCAGACGCCTCCGAGAAAGGTGGGCCTTTGCTGCAATTCGCGATAGGTCTTGCCGAAACGACGTATCGATGGCGACAACCAAGCTTTCAGAAAAGGCTCTTCGCGCGAGATTTCTGGCAGAAGTCGCAAGAGTGCGTTCCTCCTCACGCTTGAGGTAGTTCAAGAACCACTCGGTACGCTCAAAGCGTTCGTAAAGGTCAACGCTGGTCGCCCTTTTCCTCAACTCCTGAACAACGCGGCGGTCCCAAATGGGTGTATCGAGAGAAACGAGATCAAGATATTGGAATCGGCCCACAAGCGTATTGAGATAGTACTTGCCCGACCGAGTTATCCGCACGAATCGTACTCCTTCCAAGGTCGTCACTTGACGATTGTCTGCTTCGAGCAGATGCTTTGAAATCAGGCGAGCTATGACGAACCCTGCATCTTCTGTCTCGCCGAATACTTCACCGAAAAGCCTGAGAATGTCCTCGATCGGAACGAACCCGGTTCCTTCGGGATGTGCATGTCCAGAGCGCCCATCAAGGAAATGCAAAAGGCGAATTCCGGTCAGATTGGACGCAGCGGGGCTACCAGAAACCTCAAACAAGTTCGCAACCGGGCTGCGCAAGTCTTTGTAGAATTGGAAGTCGCCCAGCATGACGGCTTTGACGAACTCGTGCTCGGCCACCATGTAGCCGCCGTGACTGTATTTATCGAGCATTTTCTCTACGTTGGTAGAGCCTGAAACCATGAACTGGTTGAACATGTCAAGCGCTGCACGCATATTGCCTTGGCTGATTGCATCGATGAACTGGCAAATGGCGGGGTTCTGCTTAAAGGCGCTCTGATAAAGAATCCGGAGAAAGGTCCGGATCGCGTCCGCATCAAATTCGACTCCGCTCCTAAGTGTTACGCGCAGAGCATCTCCGCCAGCCTTGGACACATCGAGAGCGAACTCAACGCGCTTCCGCAAGAGTTGGCGCGCATCCGGGGATGCTATATGATATCGCACGTTATGATAGGCGTTGAACGCACCAGCTTGTTCGGCACGGAAATAGGATTCCTCCCTCAGCGCTACCAGGACGATTGCATCCAAGTCTTTGCAGAACTGATGAGCCAGTAGGAAGATTTTGACCTGATCTGCTGGGTCTCGTTGATCAACATTGTCTATAACAACTGCAACCGCTATGCCACTTTCCCTCAGGTAGCGAATCACTGATTCGCAATGCCCAACTTGGTCGACAACGGTTTCTAGGAAAGTGGCTTCGCGCCTCAGGCGTTCATCGGTGGGAAGCGCGGCCCATGTGCCGCGAAGGCGTTCTTCGAGAGCGGTTGCATAGATCCGGCGAAGAGCATCGAGACTCGAAAAGTCCAAGCCAGGGGAGCGCCGCCTGAGTTCAGCAAGTATCTGCCGCCGGACAAAAAGGGAGAATGAGGAAGATTCGAGTGGTGCCTCTGTGAATGGAACGTAGACAAACACGCCGCGCGCATCGATGAATGATCTGGCGGTCACTCTGAAGAACCGGTGGATGAATGTAGTCTTGCCACATCCTACCCCGCCAAGCAACAGCACTGTCGTGCCGAAGTCGCCTCGCTCGACAGCACGCTTGAAATCTGAGTATAGCGCGCCTGAGCGATCTTCGGTCTCGACGAGATCCTGGAATCCAGCCTTCTTTGCGAAGCCAGGGACGGTATCAATGAAAAGTTCTTGTACTTCGCGAGAGACCCCCTGAACCTTTCGGTCAACAACGTAGCACTTCCGTAGGATCTCCTCACTCTCCCAAGCCGTGAGATCTTTGAATAGTCCGTTGATCAGCGGGTGCAGTTGGGCTGAAAGGTTGTTGCGTTGAAGAGGGTTATCGGAATAGAGCACCGTATCGAGTGCGCGTCCGAAAGATACGCGATCACGCGTAGAACTCGCGAAATACGCGGGCAACGAACCTTGCGCAATCGCCTCGTGGCTTAATAGATTCCAGAACTCTGTAAAATTCGCCTCAATGTCCTGAAAGTCGCGATAGATGATCCCTACTCCTTTGGTCCAGGGTTCATTTCGGGCGATCGCGCGGAAAATAACCCACTGGGCCCCATTAGTAACGCAGGCGAACTCAATGCCCTCATCATCGGCATACTGGCGTACTTGACGAATCGCCTTTCCCAAATGGTCGCGCTCGCTCTTCAGTGAATCCAAAACATAGCTACGGCGCTTCCGCTCTACAGGAACAACAAAATAACGACCGTATCGCTTCGCCTCAACGACAAGAACGGGGTGAGGACACTTCATTCTGTAATCCAGATATCCTGAGGCCGACTTCATCTCCCGATCTATTAAGAGTTCCGGCCAGTCAAGTACTTTCGTGAGAATTCGAGTGATTGCCTTCGCGCGTGTGTCGGCTTCACTGGAAGTTGTGCCAAGCAGCTTGCTTTGGTCCACCTCAATTGCGAGCTGACGTAGTTCCTGTAATCCTCGTTCAAAGGACATGGTCTCCTCCGTTTTCGCGACCCCCTTGGTGCAACCTCCCGACATTGTTCTTAGTCAATCCTGATCGTTGAGCGCAGCCCATTGGTCCCCGGTTGCCGGAACAGTTCCTCGCAACTTGACTTGCCGGAGTCTACCCTAAATAGACCGGGTTGAAGGATCCCGGCTGCCTTTTGCCCAGTTTGTAGTTCAATAAATGATAACATCTTATCATCGATTGACCCTTTTGTGTATCCAGATACGTCCAGCCTCCATTGCCAAATAGGATTGTCAGCAATTTGCAGTTGCCACGGAAATCGGGACGGGGACTGACGACGGCAACTGCCTGAAAGCACTTGCAAAACCTCAGCTCAGATGCCTCTTGAGAATTTTAAAACAAAAATCGGAGGCCGATTTTTCAATCTAAGACGTGCATCCGATGCGTTAGAGTTATCCCCGATTGTATGTGTCCGACTTTCCTGCTCTGTTCGAAATTACCGCGCATGGTCATCTGTCTCAGGTTCAATAATCAGGCCTGTTTTTTTTGAGGTAAGCAGGAATTCGGAGGGTGAAGAATTACCAAAATATTATCTGGTCAGGACCTTGCCGTCGTCAGTCCCTCATCCCGATGCAACCGCAAGTTGCAGAGCGGAGCCATGTGCGCGAAGTCCTCGTCACCCGTCAGCAGCTGTGACCTGCTCGCAACCGCAATCGCGGCGATCAGGCAATCCACGGCTGATGCGGAGATCCCGGCCCGACGGCACGCATTGGAGATCTTCGCCGCCGTGACATGGTTCTCCCGCGTTGCAAGGACAAGGGGGAAACCCTCCATGGTTTCCTGCAGCCGCGCGAATTCGTTCTCGGTCCGAACTCCCGACAGCAATTCCTGCAGAACAATTCCGGGAACAGCAAGCCGCTGGTCTTCCTCGACCAGCCGGCGGAAAATCCGTACCAGCGGCGGTTCCGGACCCGCTATGGCGCGTCGTCGGAAAGCCAGGGATAAAACGGAAGTGTCGACGAGAATCACCGGCGTCTCCGCATTTTTTTGTAGTCGTAAGCGGGGTCCATCGCTATGGTGCCGAACGCCTCCAGGGCTTTAATTCGCTTGCGGCGCTGGATGTATTCGCGCAGGGCTTCGTTGACTGTTTCGCGTTTGGTAGGTTTCCCCCCGATCTTCACTGCCTCTTCGAGCAGTTCGTCGTCGATCGCCAAGTTGGTCGGCATGGGTCGCTCCTTTCTTTACACATGATGCTACACAACGTCTGATTCGGTCAACGATAAGGTTCCCGAGCCAAGTGTCTGGGTTTGACGACTCACGTCGTCGCTGCCAATCGGAGATTCGAGAACGGCAGCCGAGGTGCGGCATGTTCGTCGGTTTAGCGGATTTGTCGTGTTGGCATAAGATGCCAACAGCGGTCTCTAGGCTGTTTTGCTTGCGCGACATATAGAAGGACATCACATGTGTTCTGAGGAGCCATGATCGGGGCGACCTGCAGGTTGACGTGTCGGGTCTTTCGCCTGAACAAGCGGCAGACGCGGTTCATTGGCATTCTCCTTCATCAATTCCTGAAGTGTCTGTTGTTTTTCCCGGTACATGGCAAGCAATTCCAACCGTGTGTGGGTGTTGTAGCGGTTTTGCTCCAGGTCAAAGTCCAGGTGCGGTTGTGAGCAGATCGTAGCGCTTGTGGGCTGATCCGTCGGGGAGTATCAGAGGTAGCGTCTCACCCGTTGGCCATATGCGCCATAGTCCCTGAATTGCGCGGCCAGGAACCTTTCCTCGGCGAGGACAATTCTATGGTGAAGAAGAGCGCCCGTGACCACAGCGGCGAGGTTTACCCACGAGAATGCGTAAACCAGGGAAGCGCCCATATAGCAAAAGAGGCCGAGATAAATCGGGTTTCGTGAGAAGCGGTAGACGCCCGAGATAACCAGAGAGGTCTCTCCGTTCGGCAGGCCCACGCGCAGGTTTTTTCCCAGACCGAAGAGAGCCGGCGTGAAGACCAGCGTCCCCCCCAGCAGCAACGCGAGACACAAGATTGTGGCCAGAGGGGACAGACGGGCTTTTCCGGATACGGCCGTCCAGAGCAGCGAGATCAGGGAAACAGTGACGGCGATCTTGGCCAGCGCCAAAGCCGGCCACGATATCGGCGGTCGGCCCAAAGATCTCATCTTCGATGTCAGAACGACCAGCAAAATCTGAAAGCTCATCCATCCAAGGGCGGCAAATATCAGGATCCTTGTGACCGTCGGCATAGAGCCCATCCACACAGCTGGCATCCGGCACAATTATAATCGAAGAAGCAAAATCGAGAACCGGAGAACTCCTGTCATTAACTTCGCGCCAAAATCGAAGCTTCAAGATTCGAGTTCATGGACGGCGAAACAAAGCGCACAGTTAACTGCACCGTCAGCTGTGGCCTGGCCGAGTCCATGCAAGGAGACTCAGCCGAGGCTTTTGTCAGGTGTGCCGATAAGGCTCTCTATATGGCCAAGAGCCGCGACAAAAACTGCGTAGTAGCCTGGGGAAGATCCAGGTAAATCCGGAGGGTGCTCCAGCCAGATCGTACGCGTCCCCGGTTAATCATTAAGCCTCAAAGAGTCTAACCAAAAGCTAGCCTCGGATTTTGGGGACAGGCGCGAATGGCACTTAACCGAGAGTGACCGCAATCACCTCATTGTGCCGCCAAATTAATCCTTTACGGCACACAAAACGTGCCGTAACAGATTAAATAAGCGCCATTCGCGCTTGTGTGCGAAATCCCTGGCCCGCCCATGCATGGGGGCGCTACAATGGCTCTGTTTTTGCCGTCTCATTCATGTCAGCCAAATCAAGCGAGGCCTTTGTGAAACCCGCAAAACGAAGATTACAGGGCGGCTTCTTAGTCTTGCTTCTGGCGTTGTGCGCCGCTGCCATCGGCTGGAGCATCCCTCAGGCGGTGACTCCGGTAACGCCGAAACCCTCAACACCGACTGCCGTCGATCCCGCGGTGGCCATGTGGAACAAAGGCGATTATTCCGCGGCGATCGCCGAATTCCAGAAAATTCTTCAACAGGACCCCGAAAATCTCAAGTTGCACTCCACGTTTGTCTCCAACGCCTCCAATGCGTCGTCGAAGGAGGCGCGTCTGAAAATTGAACGCGATCGGGCACTCGCGGCGCAAAAAACGGCTAAACCAGATGCGCCGTCGGAGAAAAAGGCCGACGGTGCCGCCGCTGTAACGCGGCCGGTGCTTAGCGCGGAAGAACTGGCCAAAATGGAAGCGGATGTGAAGGCGGCCAATGCCGCGCTCGAGCAATTGACGCAGCTGTATGAAGGGTGGGCTAAGGCGAACCCGAAAAAGGCAGTTTATGTTTACGAACTGGCCCTTCTGACCGATCGCCAGGAATTTGAAAAACGCGAACAGTACCTGCTGAAGGCCGTTGCCCTGGATCCAAAACTTACCGAGGCCTATCAGCAACTGTTAAACCTAAACAACGGCATAGACGATGCCGCCGCCGCAAAATATGCTAAAAAGGCGGCCGACACGAAACC
>Ga0187878_1002061_pt1 | contig 18380 bp, 16 predicted proteins | sample June2016WEW_17_1_FD_132979 | JGI IMG/M metagenome (GOLD analysis project Ga0187878, IMG submission 132979) | Peatland microbial communities from SPRUCE experiment site at the Marcell Experimental Forest, Minnesota, USA - June2016WEW_17_150 | ecosystem: Environmental > Terrestrial > Soil >...
CGACGTGAATTCCGCCTGCACCAGTTTTGGTACGCAGGTGCATTTTGTCAGCCTCATGAGGCCCGAGGCGCTACCGCCCTTTGTCCTCCTGGTCAATCCGGAAAATCTCACTCGCTGTGTGGACTATGCCGATCGGAAATCTGCAGTGCTGTTCGGTGACGGCAGTTCCGCGGCGATTGTATCTGCCACGGTGCCGTCGCGCAAATTCTTCACGGCATGCGCTTATGGAACGAAACCGTCAGATTGGGACAAGGTGGGAATACCCCGCATGGGTTACTTCCAGCAGGACGGGAACTCCGTGCAGGGCTTTGCCATTCGCAAGACAACAGATGCTATTCGCATGCTGCAGAAGACCTATGCCCTCAATGGCAATCGCTTCATCTTTATCGGTCATCAGGCCAATATGGGTATGCTGCAAACTGTCTGCGAGCGTTCTCAAATTACGGTAAACAACCATTGGCACAATGTGGAATTTTTTGGCAACACCGGCTGTTCCGGAGCGCCGGCCGTTCTCAGCCAACGCTGGAATGACCTGCGTCCGGGTGATCATGTGGCCATTGCCATTGTCGGGGCGGGATTGTCCTGGGTTCATATGGTGTTACAGGTGGAGCAATAATCATGAAGTATGCTGAATTCAGAGAATGCCAGAGCTTCGGGCTGGAGCAGCTCATCTCTTTTTCCTACGGGACCCTGGTAGATGACCCGCCTGCAAATTTTGAGGCCCGGTTGCCGGCGCCTCCCTTTCTCATGGTAGATCGGGTGCTGTCGTTTAGTTCTGTCGGCAGACAGGGTTCTATTGTAGCAGAACAGGACATCAGACTTGATGCCTGGTATTTTCAGTGCCACATGCCTGGGGACCCGGTTCAGCCGGGTTGCCTCTGCGTTGATGCAGTATGGCAGCTTCTCGGTTTTTACTGTGTCTGGCGCGGCGCCTTAGGCGCCGGCAGGGCCCTCGGTTGCGGTGAGATTACTTTTAGCGGCCAGATTCGCCCGTACAATAAATGCGTCCGCTACGATATTGAAGTGAGGCGCTTCGCTCAGCTGAAAGACTCAGGGGCAAGCATTGCAATTGGAGACGGAAAGGTGTTCGTTGATAATGAACTGATTGCCCACATCAAAGATGCCCGTACCGGTGTTTTCAAAGGGATCATTTATCCCGACTATCCGAAACGGTCTGTAAACTCGATCGGCGGCATCATGAGGAGCGGCTCATGAGCGAGAGACCTGTCGCCATAGTAACGGGCGGTGGAAAAGGAATAGGCGCGGCGTGTTGCCGGGCGCTGTCCGGAGAAGGATTTCTAGTGGGAATTCACTACCGGAGCAGCGAGGAACAGGCAAAAGCTTTGCTCTCTGAGATAGGTGACGGCTTTCTTCTTCCGGCTGATCTGGCACATATCGATCAGGTGGAAGCCCTGGTCAACAAAGTTAAAGAGGAAGCGGGCCGCGTGGATGTCCTTATCAATAATGCCGGACTATCTCTCAATGCCGACATCGTCAGCATGAAGATTGAACAATTCGATGCCCAGCGGGCCTTGATGCGCGGAATATGGTACCTGACCAAACGAATAATCCGCCTCTTCATGCTTCGTCAGAGAGGAGGCCGCATCATCAATATATCTAGTGTCGTGGGACATACCGGCAATGCCGGCCAGATCCCTTACACCATGGAAAAGGCAGCCCTCGATGCCTTTACGAAGTCCCTGTCGAAAGAATTGGCGGGAAGGAATATCCTCGTCAATTCCGTTGCCCCGGGATTCATTGAGACAGAGATGACACATAATCTCCCCGAAGAGGTGCAGAAGAGGATCCTCGACAATATTACCCTGGGCCGCATAGGACGCCCCGAGGAGGTGGCCGAGGTGGCGGCCTTTCTCGCAACAAGGGGTTCCTATATATCGGGAAGTGTCATCCATGTGAATGGTGGGCTTTATGGCGGCTGATCGGGAAACAATGATAAGGATTCTAAATAGTGTTCCCCAGGAGTATCCCTTTCGCTTTATCGACGATATATTGGAACTGGATGATGAACACATTGTAGGCACTTACCGCTTTCGTGAGGATGAGTATTTTTATAAGGGACACTTCCCCGGCAAACCGATCACCCCGGGTGTCATTCTCATTGAAGCCATGGCACAGACGGGGGTTGTTGCCTTCGGCCTTTATCTTCACACGAGGCAGACGCATACAACAGTGGAGGATGCAAAAAAGTTGACTACATTATTTACCCTTGCCGAAGGGGTAGAGTTCACGGGGGTAGTGCATCCCGGTGAGCGCGTGATCGTTAAAGGTCACAAAGTCTATTTCCGCATGGGAAATCTGAAAATGAAGGTTTCCATGGAAAGAGAAAATGGCGAGACTGTAAGTTTCGGTATACTTGCCGGGAGGGGAGTGCCTTCCCAGGCCGCGTAATGTTTTTGATGGAGGTTCATATTAGTTGAAAAGAAGAGTCGTCATAACAGGGATGGGAATAGCAGCCCCCAATGCCCATGGCTTGGTTAATTTTGAAGATGCCCTGCGGAAAGGCCGCTCCGGCATCCGGTTTTTTCCTGAACTTAAGGAATTGAACTTTTCCTGCCAGGTAGGCGCTGCCCCCCAGGACTTTGAAAATATCCGCAAGGGTTATTTTAATGAAGATACACTGATGTCAATGAACGAAAACATCGGATACGCCGCTGTTTCTGCCGTAGACGCATGGACCGACGCAGGTTTCAAGATGCCTGACATTCACGATGATACTGTGGACTGGGATACAGGCGTGATTGTCGGCTCCGGAATCGGCGGCATGGATACAATTACAACCATTCTCGTGCCCATGGTCTCGCAAGGGAAAGTGCGCCGCATGGGAAGCCGGATAGTAGAGCAGGTCATGAATAGCGGCACAAGCGCAAGTATCGCGGGCCTCTTGGCCCTGGGAAACCAGGTGACTTCAAATTCATCCGCCTGCAGCACCGGGAATGAAGCGATTGTTGAAGGGATGTGGAGAATACGGAACGGTCTTGCAAAAAGGATTTTGGCGGGTGGTTCCGAAGGCCAATCCCCTTTTATCTGGGCCGGATTCGAGGCCATGCGCGTCATCTGCAAGAAATTCAATGATCACCCGGAGGCTGCTTCACGGCCGATGAGCGCCACGGCATGCGGTTTTGTCCCCGGGTCGGGCGCCGGAATTCTGGTGCTTGAAGATCTGGAATCCGCCCTGGAACGCGGAGCCAGGATTTATGTTGAAGTTCTCGGAGGCGCTGTCAATTGCGGGGGGCATCGCATGGGAGGCTCCATAACCGCACCGAATCCCGAGGGCGTCAAACGATGCATCAAGGCCGCCATATCTGACGCCTGTATTGTGCCGGCTGATATAGACGCGATTAACGGCCACTTAACGGCAACCTTTGCCGACCCTTATGAAGTGAAGAACTGGTCGGCAGCCCTCGAACGCGGTGCCGCTAATTTTCCCTACATCAATTCCACAAAATCTATGGTGGGGCATTGTCTGGGTGCAGCGGGCGCCATAGAGAGCGTTGCCGTCGTACTGCAGTTATACAAGGGTTTCCTCCATCCTTCCGTCAATTGTGAGGATATACACCCTGATATTGCGGAATTTGGAGATAAGGTGCCGCAGAAATGCATGGACTATCCTGAATTAAATATTATCGCCAAAGCTGGTTTCGGCTTCGGCGATGTTAACAGCTGTCTCATCTTTAAGAAATGGAATAATAATCAAAGGAGCTATTAAGAAATGGACGAACAGACAATCTTTAACAAAATGATCGATATCCTCAGGGGCTACACAAAGGATCCGAGCTTGCTGGACAAGGCGACGAAGGATACCCACATTCTGAACGACCTGAAGGTCAATTCCGCCAGGCTCGTAGATGTCATTATAAAGTGTGAAGACACATTCGGCATCACCGTCGAAGATGACGAGGCCGATAAGATCGGGACAGTCGGAGACGCCGTGGATATCATCAAAAGCAAATTAGGATAAGGTCAGTTATGAAGAAGAAGTTGATGCTCCAGGGCCCTCTGCTGATTCAATACATGCTCGGTCGGATTGCCATCTTTGTTATCGCCCCGCTTTATTTTTCAGTCATCTGGCTCATGGGCTACAGGGTGAGGAATGTACTGAAGATCAGGCGGGAGTGCTCCCGTCATCTCAGGAATTACGAAGGGCCGTGGATCATCTGCGCGAATCACCTCACAATGATCGATTCCCTAATCATTACATATGCGGCATTTTCCTTCACGCGTAATTTACTGCATTACCGTGAGCTGCCGTGGAATTTACCGGAGAGAAACAATTTCCAGCGGAATATCGTCATGGCAGTCGTGTGCTACCTGGCTAAGTGCGTCCCCATTAACAGGGGCGGCAATCGTGGAGAGATGAAAAAAACCCTTGATAAATGCACATCCCTTCTCGAATGGAAACAGCCATTACTGATTTTTCCTGAAGGAGGGCGCTCCCGAACCGGCCGCGTGAATACCGAGAGTTTTTCCTATGGTGTGGGCCGGTTCATAAAGGATTTTGAAAACTGCAAGGTGATGTGTATCTATCTGCGAGGTGATAGCCAGCATTCTTACGGTTTCATTCCCAGATTTCGCGAGCGTTTTACGGTGAATGTGGAAGTCCTCCAGCCCGAACTGACGCAAGAAAACGGACTCCGGGCTCAGCGCCACTATGCAGAGCAGATCATCAAACACATGGCACAAATGGAGAAAGATTATTTTGATTCGCATCGGCAACGATATTGTGGATCTGAGCGATCCACACAATATGGGGAAGAGTCGGAATACGCGATTCGTTAACCGCGTCTTCACACCCCGTGAACAAGAATTAATATCCCGTGCTGAAAACCAGGACGCCGTCTTGTGGGCGCTCTGGGCCGGCAAGGAGACGGCATACAAGCTTGTCAAGAAGTATGAGCCTTCTGCCACTTCCGTCCCCAGGTTATATGAAGTGAGTCTGGATTGCGCGGAAGAATCAGTTCGACTTTCTTTTGGAAGCGATAACCTTACAGGATTCGTTGATACGCCATATGGCAGAATAGAGATCAAGGTTTTCATAACTTCCGACTATGTCCATTGCATCGGAACTACGTCAGCATCCGATGAGATGGATGCACTCGTTTGGCATGTGGACCGCATCAGCCCTGATTCACAGGCTTCGCCTGATTACGAATCTATACTTGTGCGTAAAGCCCTTAAGCTCCGCCTCTCAAAATATTATGACGAATCTCCGGAAAATATCGAAATCAGGCGGGTGAAGAGTTCCTATGGTCTGGGACCGCCACTCGTCTGCATAAACGGCGAGCCCGCGGCGATTGACGTCAGTCTCAGTCATGACGGTCTCTTTGCAGCCTATGCCTTTGCCGCAAACGCGTGAGTCCTACGCTGTCTTCCCTTTCAGAAATTTATCTTCTATGAGATCGGCAATGCCCCGGATGTCATCGATATCCAGGCAGGGTACTCCCCTGTCAACGGGCTCGTCACTCACAATGGCCAAAAGATTATCTTCTCGTGAGCAGAGGGGACTGTGCTTCATTTCCGCTCGGACCACTTCAATTTTTGGATGAGGATTTACTTTAAAACCTTCGGAAAGGATGACGTCTACGTCCCGTATGTAGCCATCCCTCAATTCCGACAATTCATAGTCTTTGCTCACATCTTCAATAACGGCAATCCGATGGGGTGATGCAATGACCGTAAGGCGTGCACCCGCCTTTTTATGGCGCCAGCTGTCTTTGCCCTCATGGTCTATGTCGAACCCATGGACGTTGTGTTTGATCGTAGCCACCCGATATCCCCTTCGCCTCAGCTCCGGTATCAGTTTTTCGATCAACGTCGTCTTCCCGGTATTCGATCGACCGACTATAGATATTATGGGTATCAAGTGTTTTTCCCCTTCGTATCGAACAACCGCCGTTCGGCAAGAACGACGGATGTTTCGATCTGACGTTCCGGTATTGACCAGTATTGTTTCAGCAGGCGATCCTTCTCTTCCGGAGAGACCAGACAAAATCCATGTGCCTCATAGAAACGAACCGCCCATACGGCAGCTGCCCAGGTGCCGATCAGGATCGGACGCGTCGTTTTCTTCCGGAGTCCCGACAGCAGCCTGCCGCCAATGCCCTGGCGTCGCCTCACCGTGCGCACGTAGGCATGTCTCATCAACGTTACATCCCCTATATCCTGCATACCCATGACTCCCAGAAGTTCCCCGTTCTCTATATAACCCCAGAATGTTACTCCTTCACCGATTTCATGCCGGAGTTCATCTTTCGACATATAGGGTTCCTTCCATCTATCAGTGGGAATGATACCTCTGTATGCCTGTGCAGCGTCGTTAATAATTTCATAGATAATTTCGAAATCCCCTTCTTCGCAGGGACGGATCTCAGGAACTCTCATCGTTCGGCGTCCTTCTTGTCAGGAAACATCAGGAATGTCGCAGTGCAGCGAAGCACGTCTTTGCCATTTTCATCCTTGACCAGACAATCGCCGATAATTAAGGTGCGTCCTTTCTTAAAGATGCTTGCCTCGGCAATCAGTTCACCTTTTATAACCGGAGCCAGGAAATTACATTTCAATTCAACGGTCGTAATTCCGCAAGCAGGTTCCAGGACCGTCATGGCGGCATGCGCAATAGCTTCATCGGCCAGGGCCACGATAAGCCCACCCTGCAAGAAGCCGCCCACCTGCAGGTACTCCGGGCGGAAAGGCATCCGGAAACGCGCATATCCTTCACGCACTTCTTCCAGGGTTATTTCAAAATAATCGAGATAGGGGTTCAGGCCCTTTTCGCCCGCTTGAAACCGCCGGAGGTAAGTCGAGAAATCAGGCATAGTCTAATCCTTTGTCGATAACGCTCATTTCTAACAGCTCCTATTTAACCCTCCTGCTCCTTTATTTCAAATAGAAAGATGAATCTGTATGACTGCATTATTACTTAACGAGAAGATTTACGAACCGGAGATAGGGGCGCATCACCGGTGTCCCGCCTCCTTCGGAGATGATCTGCATGACTTTCCCGGTATCCCGGACTACGGCGCCTCCCAGGTGATGGACAGGTGTTCCCTGAAAAATTTCGGGCAGAAGAGGTGTCGAGGGGCCGAGGATGGCTACATGCCTTGGATTACCCAAGCCATTCAGAACTTCTTCCAGGGTGTCGTTGAGGATAGTCGTTGCCGTAATAATAGCTACAGTGCATTCCTTCAATATCCTATCACTATCCCTTTTATCGAGGACGGCCAGGCGGGCGGGATTTCGTTCAATGACGGTGAGCTTCGCTCCCGTTGCTTCGATCTTCCGAACCATCGGTGTGAAGAGACCGACCATGGCCACATGATCTTCAGGCATTAATCCCATGATCGAGAGGGAGTCTCTTTCATCTTCACCGAATTCTGTATGAAGAACGGCATTCGCAGTAGCAAGTCCTAAGGCTTTTTCCAGGGGCTCCCGTCCTTCTATGAGGTTGGTGAGGAGAGAAGCTGTCTTTGATCCAGCCAACATTCCGGCATCCGGAAATACGGAACAGCCCGACGGCAGGTCGTGGAGCAACATGGCCGCCAGCCCCATGCGCCCATCGTCCAACCGTACCCCCACATAGCCGAGGCCGATGCGAACCTCTTCGACCACGGTTTTTTCCCCTCTGTGAATCACATCATCAAAGAGACGGCGGGCTATTTCACCTGTGGGAAGCATGGTGCTCACGTCGAATAATGGGTGAATCGTTTGCCCGATGCAAATTCCTCACCCTCTTTTTTTACGTCGGTTTTTACCGGTTTTTTGTCCGCGGAAATTTTTTCATCGCGTGCATCTCTTCCCTTTGTCCTCTTCTTTTTCTTGTGAGACGCATGCGTCTCTTCTTGTGAGCTACTCCAGGTATCTATTAAACCGGCCAGTTCTCCTAAATTGGTTAACTCCTCAACCCAGACCTCGGTAAACCGCGACCTCAAGGCGGGTGACAGCAGGTTTCGTGATTGATGCACGGAAGGGGGATTCATCGACAGGAATATCCTGAAATTGGGATGGGCGTGACACACGTTTTCCTCTGCATCAATGACGTAGCCAAAGTCCAGGAGGGTGTTCAAATATTCGGACAGGGGAGACAGATTCGCTTCATCTATGAGTAGCCAGCTTCCCTCCTCCATGGCCCTGAACAGAAGGCCTTTCCTGTAATGCCATTTCCCCTTTTTGTCTTGAGTATAACCGCCCAGAAGTTCTTCCAGACCTGTATCGGAGGAGAGGTTGACATAGTAGAGGTCCGTCTCTTTTTGTCTGGCTAAATATCTAATGATGGTGGTCTTTCCTGAGGCAGGATTTCCTGCCACAAGAAGAGGTTCGTTATTTATCAGGGCTTTCAGGATGAGATAGAGGGTTATCCTCTGTGTCGGTGTAGGTACAATTGCTGCGTCATGCCGGGGAATCAGTTCATCTCCCTTTGAGGACGTTAAGGCTGCAAGCAGGGAATTCATGTCCAGAGAGGCGGCTCTGAGCACTTCTTCCAGGTCCAGTCCCTCGGCCCGGAAACCAAAATGTGCATCCAATAGACTGACCACTGCCTCTTTCTCGGAGCTGTCCCGAAGCCTCCCTATATAGACACTGAAGAACTCCAGGAAGAACTTTTTGAAATATTCCTTGTCGGCTGATTCGTTCGCCAGAAGTGGTCCCAATCTCCTCCCCAGCCTAATTATGTCCCTGAGGGTAAATGTATACGGGTCTTTTTCCGCCTTGCCGATGATGCGGCTGTCTGCCTGATTTTGCAGGGTGGTATGGAATCTGGCAATGGGAAGGGCAGCAGCGGAAGTAATCTCGAATAAGGAACTTAATATCTGGGACAGCTCCTCTTCAGAGAGTTCTTTTTGATAGAGGATCTTGAACCTGGATAGAAATACCTCCGAGAGTTTCTGCCTCTGGCTGTAGCTTTCCGGGTTTCCTGTGGCAAAGAGCCTGAATGCGGGATGCGGATACAATTCCTTCTGCTCCCCGTTCGCCGAGTAAGATATCTTTCCCGTAATGAGATAGTCATTCATTATCTCGACCACCTCGGAAGATGCCAGATTTATCTCTTCCAGAGTCAGCCACAGACCATCTCGCGCCGCATTGAGAAGAATGCCGTCCTGCCAGACGAACCTGCCTTCCCTGTCGGGTTTAATGCCGCCGATTATCTCGAACTTGGAGGTGTAGGGGTTGATGGAATATGAGAGGTGCTCATAGCCCAACACACAGGCGAGCCATTTAATCAGGAAGCTCTTCCCTGTTGAAGTCGGGCCCAGGAGCAGGACGGAGTGTCTCAAGAGGTAGCCCATACATAACGTCTCCAAAATGTGATAGCCGGATTCCGTCATCACGCAGGCAGGTATATCGTCCCTCAGCGCCGCCCTGTCTAAAATAAGATCTCCCACTGCCAAGGATTTTTCATCAATCTGAACTTGGCCCGAATGTGTGCCTGCTATAGTATTTCCCATCGGTTCACTGAGCATCTCATTGAAGGAGGCGAGCACCTTCCCAAATTCCTTCTGCCTGCCCGAGATTATATCTGAAAAGATTTTTATTGATGCCCGTGCCGCGGCTTGGCGGACTGACCAGATCTTATCCTTCAATCTCCTTTCCAGTTTGTTTAATTCGGCGACATTGCCCTTTTTGACAAGGGCATGGTGTATCTGGACTGAGGCGAGTGCGGCAGCCTGGTGGACGAACCAGTTTTCATCCCTCAGCCTTTCTTCCAACTCCCTTACGGTGATCTTCTTCCTATCATAGCTGCGAGGCCAGATCCGGCCCAGGGCCTGGGCTGCGGCCTGGCAGACGGATCTATCCACATCCGCGTCTCTTAACCTGTCTTCCAATTTCCCTAAGTTCACATTTTTTCCCCGCCTGATAAGTGTCGGGTAGATCTGCCCTAGGGCCTGGCATGCAGCCTGGCGCACAGACCAGCTTGGGTCTTCGAGTCTCTTTTCCAAATCTTTCAAAGCCATCTTCCCATGGTAATAGCTGTGAAACCATATTCGGCCTAAGGCCACGGCAGCGGCTTGACGGACTGACCAGTCATCATCGTCGAGCCTTTCTTCCAATTTTCCCAAATTAACATCTCGCCCTCGCTTCATCAGGGGCGGATAGACCTGACCGAGGGCCAGGGCGGCGGCTTGACGGGTCAGTACGTTCTTATCTTTTAATCTCTCCTCTAATCCCTCCAGATTGATCTCTATTCCCTTCCTGATAAAGGCGCGATAGGTCTGCCCCAGGGCCTCGGCTTCGGCCTGGCGGACAAACCAGTTTTTATTCCACAACCCTCCTTCCAATTTGCTGATGTCCACATTCATTCCCTGTTCCATGAGGGGAGGATATATCCTGCCTAATGCCCTTGCCGCAGCTTGGCGGGTGGCCCAGTTTTCGTCTTCCAATCTGCGTTCCAATGCCCCCAGCGTTATTTTTCCCTTGCCATGATAGTGATACCAGATGCGGCTTAGAGCCTGGGCGGCGGCGCGGCAGACGGAAGGGTCTTCATCTTTCAGCATTTCCTCGAGCAAACTCAAGTCGCAATCTTTTCCCCGTTTGATCAGTGCGAGATAAACCCGGCCCAGGGCTAAGGCTGCGGGTTGGCGGACAGCCCAGCTCTTATCCTCTAATTTTTTATCGAGTTCCTCTATAGCTATTTCGCTTAGAAGTTCGTCGTCAATGACCCGGAAACCCGCTTCCAGTCCGGGTATGCTTACGAAAGCCGTGTCAGAGGAACTGATGAGCGCCTTCAACAAGGAGAGGGCCTTCTCGATCTGAGGATGAGTGTTGTTCTTCATCAAAATATCCAGGACGGAAGCCATGTCGTGCGGGATCGAAGACACAGGGACGTCCGCCTGTGAAGACGCTGAGTGAAATTCCTGCGGCAAGTCTTCCCGGGTGATGTCCGGAAATATCTTCCGTATCTCTTCAATCCTTTCGAGGATGAGGTCTCTCACCTTCTGCGACTGTTCCTGTGTATCCACAAAGGCATATCTCAGGCTCCTTCCGAACGCCACTTTTCCCGGATAACCCCGGTTCAGTAAAAACCCCAGAAGCTCCGATGCCCTCTTCAGATATCTCACATTGAAAGCGGGAATGTTCTCTTTCAGATAAAGATAGAGAGACGCCAGGAGCTCCGACAAATCCGGGGGCGGGGACACATCGGGATATTCCCTCTCTATATGGGCCTCATGCCGGGGCGTCAGAAAACTGTCCCAGTATGCATCCTGCGTAACAAGTTTTTCCTCCAGTATGCCCGAGAGGACGGAGGGGAGTTCTTCCACCGCATCAATCTGCATGCCGCTTGCGTACCTCTTTATGACCTCCGTTACCTCTTCACCCAAACCCACACCCAGCACTTCTATCTTTTGATCCATAGCCTCCTTCTGAAGCTCGACAAATGTCTTACCGGTTGTATTCACGTTTCCTTCTCCATCCGTCACCATGATGATCCACCTCGATGAATCCTCCGGTTGATCCTTTAATATATTCGTCGCCAACTGGAGCGCATCCGCATCGGCGGTGGAGCCTCCGGGTATACATAGGGAGACCTCGTCGAACAATACCCGCCGGCCTGCGGTATCCAGCTTCACGCCCAACTCCTTGTGCATAATGGGGCTGTCGGAAAATCCTATCACCCCATAATCGATGCCGATATGATCCAACGCCTCCATGAAGATGAGAAGACCTGCGAGGGCGGATGTCCTCTTGGGTTCATCCATGGAACCCGATTCATCGAGGGCAAGGATTATCTTGTGGTCCCTCTGGGTCGGAAGTCTCCTCTTCAGGAAGACCTTGAGATCCTTATCCTGCACGGGAATGCCCTCGCCCAATTTCCGAGAAAGCTCCATGGCCCTCCGCAAATCCGGCTTCTGCCCGGAAGGGAAATAGCCTTTGAAGGAAGGCCTCTTATTTTTCGCGAAGTGATTTTCCAAAACCCCGCTTAAGGCCTGGACGAGGTTTGAGATCAGCCTGTAGACCCTCTCATACTCGCCCATCTTCGCGTCCTGTTCGCGGTTTATCTTTCGCTGCTTCTTGATGAGGTCGCGGAGAGTCTCTTTGGGGAGTGGCGCCGTTCTTTCTCCGGAAGATTTTCCGCCTTCCATGCGCGATGCTGTTTCTTCAGGGGTTTCCCTTCTGTATTCCTCCGTTTTCCCGGTGCGCTTTTCCGTCTTGGGAGATAACTTGTCCGCCAGCTCCCTCGCTTTGAGCTCTAATAATTTTCTCGCCTCTTCCTCGATCTCATCCGGGCTCAATTCCTCGGGGGCGCATTTCTTGTCCTTGACCTGGAGCTGGCCGTCTTTTATGGCCTCCGCGAGCTTCGCAATCGCCAACCGGACGAGGTTATCATACTCTGGTAAGATTTTGTCCCTCACCATCAGGGCAGTCTCCTCTGCAAATCTTAGCTTCTCTCTTTCCGAGACCTGCCCGGGAGGATAGTGATTGAAGATCGCCGCAAAATCCCCATGCGTCCGGGCAAGGGCAGCGCCTACTTCCGGATTCATCAATTGGGAAGGAAGGCGGCCATACAGCCAGTAATAGCGCATGCCGAGAAGGTATTCCAGGTGTGGATACAGGAGATACGGATGGCAGGATGTGCTCGCCCTTTCGGAGATTTCACCCTTCAAATGATCTACGTACGACGACCTGGACAAATCCCGGGGGAGCATTTCGTCATAAGCAATATCCAGGTAGTGTTTGATTCCCTTGAAAACGCTCATCAGCCAGTTATCTACACGGCTGTCTTCAAAAGCATTCAAGAGAAGCCTGGTGGATTCTTTCGCGGAGAATGTCTTGAATGCCGCCTTTCTCAAGCTCCGGCGGGATATTTGCCTGTGTCCCGCCTCGTGGGCGCAAAAGGCGATGACCTCTTCTGCTGAAGAGAACAACAGCAATCCCACGGGAAATACAATTTCGTTGGTCTCTGTGTTATATCTCCAGTTGCTGCCGGGGGTAATTTTAAGATGAATATCATCTCCCAGTCCCGTGGAGATAATCTGCATCAGCACGAGCAGGCGCTCGTCGATTACTAGCGCTTCCCCCTCGTCCAGCCCCCTTCTGCGGACCAGCTCTTCTATACATTTGATCCGCAAACGGCCTTCTTCTGTTTCTGATTTACCCTGCATAACTGTAGTTATATTAAAAAAGAGTTGTCATTCCTGCGCGCAAGAGTCCAATAAGCGGAGCATAAAAGAAAAAGGGTGAGTGTGTCAATGGGGAAGAATTGTCGCGTAGAAAGAGAGGCTCGATAAATCCCACGAAGAAACCCCTCTTATCATCCATTCTCTGATGTGAAATTCAGGTTTTTCAAAACTGGATTTTATGAATTTCATGATAGATGAATTTCTTTATCCGACTTAGATTTCATCTATAATTCGAAAATACTAAGGAGGCACAAAATGGCATATTACGAAAGAGTGAAACCGCTCGACACATTTCTCAACGACATTACGAGGGAATTTGAAAGCGGGAGGGATAGATACCGGGACGGGGACATCGATGAGATGATTCGGGAACTCGGCGATTATGAAGACGAGGAGCCTCCGATGGAGGTCCTTGAATTGGGGGAAGAAGTGCCCATCGAAGAAGATCTGGTGGAAAAGAAGATGCGCCCTTCCCGCGGGAAGGTGCCTTTCAAGGATGTCAAGAAGAACGGACGCAAGAGAGCCGCCGCGGGGGCAGCGCGGTGATTAGTGTCCTAATCGAAATAATGCATGCACGCAAAGGCCGCCAGCCATTACCGCGCCGGTGGCCTTGCAATTCACGAAACCCTAATGCCTGTGATGGGCGTGTTCCTTCCTCACAATTTTGACGGTGCTTGCCTGTGGGCCTTTCTCCCCTTCCTCTTCCTCAAAACGGACCTCTGTTCCGATCTCAAGGTTATCGAATCCGTCGATCACACTGTTCCGGTGGAAGTAAATCTCCTTTCCACCGTATGTCTGGATAAATCCATAGCCATCTTTAAGGTACAGTTTATGGATCACACCGTGAGGAAGTAGATCGTGGTCTTTGAGCTCTTTGTGCAGCACACGTGCATATTCTTCAAGTTGTCTTGCTGCATCATCGAAGGCATGGCCTACCGTAACAAACATGTCTTCGTGACTGTGGTTACGGGGATGCTTGCGATTCACGACAATCTGCTTGTGCGGCACCGTCAGCGTTATAGTCGTTCTGTAGAGATCGCCTACGTGGTGCCGCCCTTGGGGCCTTTCTACCACGATGCGACAATTGACTATCTTGGGAAAGTACTTGTCCAGTTTGACGGCGTGCTCCCTGATTATCGAATCAAGGGCCTCTTTATGCGCCGGCAGGATATTGCTGTATACTATTTTGAGAGGTTCTTCCATAAGGACATCCGTTCTATGCATTCTGCTCAGACTCTATATAATAAATTATATATTGCAAAAAAGGATGTCAATAACAGACTGCCGGTGCGCGCTCCCCCTTTCCTAAAGGGGGATGCAGGGGGATTTTAGATGAAAGGAAGAATTCCCCGGCCCCCTTTTTCAAAGCGGGTGTTCCTAATAATGTACTTTCTAATTTTATTTCAGCACCTTTTTCAGGGCCGCAAGGAACCTCGCAACGTTTTCCTTTCTCGCCGTGTGCCCCATTAGGCCGACGCGCCATATCTTCCCGGCCAGGGGTCCGAGGCCGGCGCCGATCTCGATCTTGAATTCGCTTCGCAAGCGCTTCCTGACAGCGAGTTCATCCACACCATCGGGCACACTCACGGCATTCAACATCGGCAGGCGGTAAGGCTCCTCCACCAGCATCTTCAGGCCCATATTCTTTAACCCGTCAACCAGGGCGCGGTGGCTTTCCATGTGCCTCTTAAACACATTCTCCAGCTTCTCCTCGAAGATCACGTACAGCGCCTCGTACAGACCATAGATCATGTTCACAGGCGCCGTATGGTGATAGACGCGGTTCGTCCCCCAATAGTTGGCGATCATGGTGATATCGAGATACCAGTTGGGCACCTTCGTCTTCCGTCCCGTCAGCTTCGTAATCGCCTTTTCGGAAAATGAAAAGGGTGCGAGTCCCGGAGGGCAGGAGAGGCACTTCTGTGTGCCGCTGTAAAGGGCATCGATGTTCCAGTCGTCCATCCTGACCTCTATGCCGCCCAGGCTCGTGACCGTATCCACCAGATAGATGGCGTCACTGCCTTTGAGGAGCGCGCCAATTTCCGCCACGGGATTCTGAACTCCCGTGGAAGTCTCGGCATGGACCACGGCGATTATCTTGTACGAATCCTGGCGGATCTTTTTTTCCACCGCTTCCGGCACTGCCGGCTTTCCCCAGGCGAACTCCAGCGCATCAACCTTGGCGCCGAGCCGGCCGGCTACGTCCTGCATCCGCATGCCGAAGACGCCGTTGGTGATGATAAGAACCTTGTCGCCCGGCTCCACGAGATTCACGAAGCACGCCTCCATGCCCGCGGAACCAGTCCCGGATATGGGGATCGTGAGCCTGTTTTTGGTGTTCATGATCCTGCGAAGCATCTCCATGAGCTCATCCATGATGTTCAAGAAATAGGGGTCCAGGTGTCCCAGGGTTTTCTGGCTCAGGGCTTTATAGACCTGCGGAGGCACACAGGAAGGGCCGGGACCCATGAGCAGGATTTCTTCGATGTTTTCCAGTAGATTTTTCATATCACTCTCCTTCTCAGCCGAAAGAATTCCAGCAGCTTTTTATTCACACACCTTCTTTTAATCTCATAAATTCAGCAATTTTTCAATAACAGGAAGAAGCGTAAACCCGGAGCCGCAAGAAAGATCAAACTTCACCAAAGGAATCCTTGCAAAGCCAGCCCTTGTTATGTATAAAAACAGACTCAATCTGTCACATGTATATCGGCGTTGTACCGGCCTTCATCCAGGCTTGAGTTCCAAATTTCCCGGGTCTTTAATCCACCTTTTTTCAGGAGGTCTTTATGAGCAACTTATTGGTGAACACGAGAGATCAGCAATTTGTCCTTTATGAGCAGCTCGGCATAGAGGATATCTTCAAAGGCAAGTACGCGGATTATGCGAAAGAGCTGGTGGACATGATGCTCTCCCAGGCGGAGAGGATGGCCATCGATGTGATCCTGCCTACGTATGTGGACGGGGACAGGGAGGGATGCACGTTCAAGGAAGGTGAGGTCTCCGTACCCAAGAGCTTCCATGACGCATACAAGAAGTTCGTCGGGGCCGGCTGGCAGTGCGCGATAAAAGACCCAGAGGTGGGTGGACAGGGAATGCCGATAAGCGTCTCCACTGCATGCTTTGAACTTTTTCAGGCAGCAAACTACCCCCTCCTCATGTACCCGCTCCTCACGGTCGGAGCCGCCTCTCTCATAGAGCGTTTCGGCACGGAAGAGCAGAAGAACAAATACATGTACAAGATGTTTGCCGGCGAGTGGGGCGGGACCATGTGTCTCACCGAGTCCGGAGCAGGAACCGACGTGGGCGCACTGAAGACGACGGCGAAGAGATTGCCCGACGGGAGATACAGCATCACAGGGACCAAGATCTTCATCTCCGGCGGGGACCACGACCTCTGCCCCAATATCGTCCATCCCGTTCTCGCGAGGATCGAGGGGGATGCGCCGGGAACGAAGGGCATCTCCATATTCATCGTCCCCAAGTACCGCGTCAACGACGACGGGAGCATTGGCGAATTCAATGACGTCCGCACAGGAAACATCGAGCACAAGATGGGGATCAAGGGCTCTGCCACCTGCACCCTCAATTTCGGCGACGACGGAAAATGCATCGGAGAACTCCTCGGTAAAGAAAGGTCCGGGATGGCAATCATGTTCCAGATGATGAACGACGCCAGGCTCGAGGTCGGCGTGCAGGCGCTGGGCGTCGCAACGGCGGCGTACGAACATGCCGTGGCATATGCCAAGGAAAGAATTCAGGGCGTCGCCATATGGGACATGAAAAATCCCGATGCCAAGCCCGTGCCCATCATCCAGCATCCCGATATCAAACGAACGCTTCTCTGGATGAAGGCCCACGTGGAAGGAATAAGGGTACTGCTTTATTATACGGCCTACTGCCTTGATATGGCGGATGTCTCGGAAACCAAGATAGACAAAACAAAATGGCAGGGATTGGCGGAACTGCTGATTCCGATCTGCAAGGCATATTCCTCGGACAAGGCCATGCTGGTCTGTTCGAAGGCGATCGACGTATACGGCGGCTACGGCTACTGCAGCGAATATCCCGTCGAACAGTACATGCGCGACTGCAAGATCACGACCATCTATGAAGGAACGAACGCGGTTCAGGCGCTTGACCTTGTCGGGAGAAAACTTGCGCAGAAGAGAGGCGAGTTCATGATGAGCCTGTACAGCGAGGTGTACAGTGTCATAACAAGGAGCAAGGGGTTTGAAGACCTGACCGTGCCGTGCAATTACCTGGAAGAGGCCCTGAAGGCCTTCTCCGATCTCACTACACATTTTTACCGTCTCGGCAGGGGCGCAAGCTTTTTGATTCCCGTCCTCAATGCTTCTCCATACCTGGAGCTCTTTGGCGACGTCGCCGTCGGATCTCTCCTGATGCAGGCGGCTACGATTGCGAATGAAAAGCTGAACACCATCTATACGGATAAGGATGCGAAGGGATCGAAGGCGAAACAGAGAGCCCTCATCCATGAAAACAAGGACGTCGCCTTCTATAACGGGAAGATCGCCGCTGCTAAATTCTTCGCGCTGAATATTCTTTCCACGGTCAAGGCCCGGTGCGAGGCGATAAAGGTCGGAGACAGGACACCGATTGAAATGGCGGAGGAATTATTCACGATATAAAGAAGTGCTCTTTTTTCGGCTATGACCCTTTGCAGCTTTCTGATCTCTGATGGGAGTGGATAGTGCTGGATGATTACAGAGTGTTTATTTCTTACACCTACAAAGCGTGAGAAGGAGTGCAGCGAATTTGCCAGTCCTACGTCAGCCCCTGGTTATGGCGTGCTTTCCAAATCTATTCTGAAACCAGAAGGCCAAAGTGAGATAGAATTCCACTTAGAGACTTCTTTTTTATAATCATCCCATTTTTTATGGGCTTTCTCCAATCTTTCTGGAGTTGACCATCTCTTATCAAGGTTCTTCAGATGGTCATATTGGGGAACACGCAATCCTCCAAGATTGGATTCCCAAAGCAGTTGACCCGATATAAAAGAAGCAACTTGATAGATAATCTTATGGTATCTTTCTAAACGTTCCAAGGTTAGGCTTTTTTCTTCATTCGAAAGGCCTGCTCTTGTTTCCGGTGCAGCAGCATGAGCTATAAATTTGTCAACATACTTCTTAATACTGTCACATTCTTTTATTTCAGATTCCAAGTGTTCAAGAACCTCAATTCTAATAAGATCTTCTCTTGACCGATCTTTAGGTAGCACCTGTGACA
>Ga0187878_1002065_pt1 | contig 18366 bp, 17 predicted proteins | sample June2016WEW_17_1_FD_132979 | JGI IMG/M metagenome (GOLD analysis project Ga0187878, IMG submission 132979) | Peatland microbial communities from SPRUCE experiment site at the Marcell Experimental Forest, Minnesota, USA - June2016WEW_17_150 | ecosystem: Environmental > Terrestrial > Soil >...
ACGACGTCTATAGGTCGGAGGTGTAAGCGCAGCAATGCGTTCAGCTTACCGATACTAATCGCCCGTTCGGCTTGACCATAAATCTGCTCAGCATACTGTAGCGCCGGTCTATGACCGGCGAAGTAGACAGAAGTCAGGAGTCAGCAGCCAGAAGGCTGAACCTGACACGCCTTTGGAGCACTGTAGCGCCCGTCGGCTGACGGGCGAACGACACCGCATTGTCAGTAGAGCAGGGATTAGGTGTTAGGGGTTAGGCAGAACCTTAATCCCCAATCCCTAGCCCCTAATCCCTGCTCTCAGAGGTTTTCCGGCGACCTTACCGGAGGGGATACACCCGTTCCCATCTCGAACACGGTAGTTAAGCCCTCCAGGGCCCATGGTACTGCGCGGGCGACCGCGTGGGAGAGTCGGTCGTCGCCGGGATAATAAACGCAGGGGCTGGGGGTCAGGGATTAGGGGCTAGGGGAAAGCCGCGTCCCAAACGCCCAGGCCGACAGTCGACGGTGAAAACGAAGGGGCTCGGAATTTCCGAGCCCTTTTTGTTTTTCCCTTCTGACTTCCGACTCCTGGCTCCTGACTCCCGATCTTCAATCACCCGATGACCCGATGGCTCGATGGGTCAATCCTCAGCTCCCCTAGTCCCTGCCGTTGCGGCCCTGTTCTTCTGGCTCCTGACTTCTGACTCCCGAATTCTGCTCTTGGCGCGCCCCTTGCTTTTCCCGCGCCTCAGGCGTATATAAGCATTATCTCAATATCGCGGTTGTCGCCCGGTGGCTGCACCCATGCCAAACGGCGGCGTGTATGCGCCACCCGCGAAGTGCCAATCTGATGACTGACAGCCAGGACGCCAAGCAACAATACGGGATCCTGCGACCGCTCTACGAAGCCTTTGCCGCACGAGTGGCCTCGCTTGTAGGGGAACTCTTGACCACGTCGCACATATCTCATTCTCAGGTCGAGCACCGGGCCAAGACAACCGACAGCGTGGCGGAGAAGGTCCGCCGAAAGGGTTACACCAACCCTCTCTCGGACATCAAGGACTTGGCTGGGGTTCGTGTGATCGTTTACTACCATGACGATGTGCAACGGGTCGCCGAGATGATCCGCCGAGAGTTCGATGTGGACCCAAACCATTCTTCTGACAAGCTGGAGGAATTGAGTGTTGACGAGTTCGGGTATCGATCCTTTCACCTGGTATGCAGGCTGAATTCCGCGCGGCGATCCTTGGCAGAGTGGTCGAAGTATCGTGACCTCTTCGTAGAAATTCAGGTCAGGAGCGTCCTGCAACACGCTTGGGCGGCAATCAGTCACAAGATTGACTACAAAGCTGTTTCGCAAGCACCAGCCGAGCTTCGACGCGCACTGTACCGGCTCAGCGCACTCTTGGAGCTCGCAGACGACCAGTTCGCTACTCTCCGGGACAGCTCGGGTGAACTCGTCCAGCGGTACCAGGCCCAGGTCGTTCGCGGCAAACTTGATATCCCGCTGAACATCGACTCGCTAACCCAGTACCTGCACGAGAAAGTGGATCTGGACGAATGGAGACGTCTTGGAGTTGAAGCTGGAATGGATGACCCGCATGAAGTAGCGTTCAAGGCCCCGGATGTCAGCAAGTTGCTGGCAGTTCTTCAGGCCGTCAACGTGAAGACCCTCGCCGAGTTCCAGCAGCTTCTCGACAAGCACAGGCCGGGAGCAGCCGGACACCTGAGGGTGTTCGCGGACGAGGTAAGGCACGAGGGGCGGGGTTTCTTCGCCGTTCCTGTGGACGTGATCAGCGCCCTCGTCACAATTGCGGAACGCGATCGGCTCCCGCCTGGATTCGAATGGACAAAACCTTGGAGGGAAGACATCCGTAGAACCGTGCGACGGCTCATATCCAAGACGGCGCCTAGCACCTAACTAGGTACCGGCTGGCGCAGACCTTGCGTTTCAGGTCTGCGCGCTGAAAGCGCAATGGACGGAGCAAGGTAGCGCAGAGTTTCGGTCCTGAGAAACTCTGCGGCTCTGAACGTTGGGGAATGAAAAGCCGCAGCCTTTAAGAACAAGGCCTCGCTACCTGGTTTCAATCCAAAATCGCAAATCACAAATCCTCCAGCCCCTAGTCCCTGTTCCCTTCTTCTTTGGCCCGCTGGCGGATGAGGGTGGCAAGGATGCGCTGGATGCGGTCTTCGAGCTTCCAGGCTTCGCTCTCGACCAGGCGGCCCTCGATCAAGAGCTTGGAGACTTCGTCCGCGCGCTGGCAAACCTCCGCGCGCGTGAGCGGCCGAACCTTTCCCGCCGGGCCGGCCAGGCGTCGCCAGGCGAGGCGTTCCAGGCGCGCCTGGGCGCGGAAGATACGCATGCGCCGCCAGGTGGCCTGCGCCAGGCGCTCGATGAGCCGGCCTTCTTCTTTGTCCCGCGGCAGGAAGGCGCGCGCCACAAGCTGCAAGTGCTTGTCAAAGTCTTCCGGCGCCTCTCCCAGAGCAGCGCGCAATTCGGGGCTGGTCTTCGCGGCCAGTCCGTGTTTGAGGGCGTTCAAGCGCGCTCGGGCGTTGCCCGTCGGACTCCGCCGCCAGGCGAGCGCGAGTTGAACGTTGCGCCGGCTCGCCTCGCGTCGGCGCCGGGTGCGGCGGTAGATGCGATCGCGCGGGGCCGCGCGCGCGAAGATGAGGTTGGCGCGGCGCGCCTCAAGTTCAGCCTCGCTTAAAGGCTTGCCGCGCGGCCGACCGCGCTTGTGGTCCTCGGACGACGGGGCGTTTTCCCTTTCGGCTTCGGGCAGAGGGGCAGAGGAAGGCATGGGGGCCTCTCCAGGCCGGGCGCGGCAGGCGCGCCCCGGCACGGAATTTCATAGCCTATTATTATGAAGCAACGCCAAGGAGTGGTCAAGCGGTTTGTGCCGGATTTAGCGCCGCTTCTTGCGTTCGTTCTCCGCCGGCTGGCGCAGACCTTGCGTTTCAGGTCTGCGCGCTGAAAGCGCAATGGACGGGGATGAATTCGCAGAACCGATTCATCCTGGCTAGGGAGCCGCCGGCGCGGGGGCCTGGCCCCTTCGCACGATGGCATTCACGATGATCCCCACGAGCGCGCCGCCTATCACCGTGAACCATATCCAGGCCACAAGCTGGGGCAGGAGCCCGGAAACCGCGTAGGTTGCCCAGAAGCCGCCAAGACCCTGAAGCCCAGGCGAGAGGGCACTATAGTGCGTCTCCCAGCCGAAACGCATCGCAAAGAACATCACGATAGCCACAGGAATCCGCGCGGCATAGCCATAGGCCAGCAGCGTCTTCGCCAGGGCGCACCAGGCAAAGAAAACAAGAACCACGCCCCCGACTATCAGTAAGTGCCCCAGAAACATCTTGGTGACCGTGATGGGTGCCGCGTAGCCAACCATCCCCCCACCGAAGCCAAGCCCTGCTCCCAGGAGGACCAGCACGAGGGCTTTCCAGGTGCTCTTGGGCCTGTCGCCCGCCGCGGACAGCTTGAGGGCAAAATACGGGCCGAAGAGAAAGGGGAGCCACGAAATGCCAACGATGGCTCCTCCGCCTCCCGCCGCGCGATTGAAGAAAACCGGGGACCACTGGTGGAGTTCGCCTACCAGCCGCAGGATGGTGACGGCCAGGGTAATCAGACTTGGAACCAGAATCAGACACGCGACGCTGCGTCGTGTGCCCGGAGTCGTTTCTTCCATGCAGACCTCCTCTCCTGAGTGCTGGAATCGGGACGCTCGGTCGCGTGCGCGCCCGTCGGCCCGCCGGCAATCTAAGGTTTCGGCAGATTCTAACCGATTTAATAAGACAGTACCAGCAAGCTCGCAACTCGGTCTGGAGTTTGGAATGAGGCGGTCGAAAAAAGAGCTCTTTGTTTCTGGCGCATCGGGGTTTTGACGTGTTAGACTCGAAAGTCAATCGGGAAGCTTTCCGTACTGTAAAGGGCGTTTGCAGAGGTCTCGGTGAGGAATTTGCGCGTTACGCTGGTGGAACTACCGGCAACGGTTGATGGCCGCCTGGAAGGCCGGAGGGCGAAGGATATCTATTCCTTGATGCGCTTGCCGGCGCGTGGCGTGCCGTTGCTGGAGGCGATTTGTCGCGAGGCCGGTTACGCCGATACGGTCACAATGGACCCGCAGTACAACCGCGTGCCGGGGCGCCTGGATGCCGACGACTGGCGACGCTTGGCCGAGACAGATGTCCTGGGGCTGTCGGTTATCACGCGCACTGCCAACCAGTCGTTTGAACTTGCTGAGCGCGTGCGGGCCCTCAATCCACGCGTGAAGGTTCTCTTTGGCGGGCCGCATCCTACGGCGCTTCCGGATGAATCCCTCCAGTTCGGCGACGTGGTGGTGACGCACGAAGGTGACCAGACATTGCCTGTGGTCCTGGAGCGCCTGGGAGACGACTTCGAGAACCCGGACCTCCACGACGTGCAGGGGGTGTGCTACCGTCGCCCCAGCGGCGAAAATGTTTACAGCCCGGATCGCCCCTATTTGACCACGGCAGAACTCTCCGCGCTGCCGTTTCCGGTCTATTCGCCGCGGGTGAAGAAGGGCATCACGCACAATGTGGTGAACACCTCACGCGGCTGCCCTTACGAGTGTGAGTTCTGCTCGGTGATCGAGAACTTTGGGCGCGGCTTCCGGTTCCTGGATGACGACGCGACGGTGGCGCTGATTCGGCACACGCTTGCGATGAACGGCAAGCCCATCTTCTTCGGCGACGACATCTTCGCTGCCGACCGCAAGCGGACCACGCGTTTGCTCGAGCGACTGCTTTCCGAGGGCGTGCGCCTGCCGCGCTGGTTTGCCCAGGTACGCGTGGAAGCCGCCCAGGATCGCGAACTCCTGAAGCTGATGAAGCGCGCGAACTGCGCCATGGTATGTATCGGGCTGGAATCCGTGAACGACGAGACGCTCAAGCTTTACCACAAGCACGCGACGCTCGAAAAGAACCGCCAGGCCATTGCCGCCTTCAACGAGGTGGGGATTCGCGTGCACGGGATGTTCGTCCTGGGCTCGGACGCGGATACACCGCAGACCATCGCCGACACGTTGAAGTTTGCGCGCGAGGCGCGCCTTTCGACGGCCCAGTTCTTCGCGCTCACGGCCGTGCCCGGGCCGCCGTTGACGCGCCGCTTGGCCGAGGAGAAGCGCATCATCGCCTGGGGCGAATGGCAACTTTTTGATGCCCAGCACGCCGTGGTCTGCCCCCGGCAGATGAGTCCCCTGGAGCTTCAGGAAGGCATCTTCCGCATCTCCCGGGAGTTCTACTCTATCAGCGAGGCGTTTCGCCAGCTCCTGCACGGCTCGCATCGCTGGTTCAATTTCGCCATTCGTCTCCAGGGAAAGTTCCTCACCCGGCGCATCGAGCGGGACAACGAGCATTTCGTGCAGGCCCTGGAGAAGTTTGAGAGCGTCCGGGGCGAGGTGGCGGTTGAACTCGACCGCCTGGTGGCGCAGGGACGCACCATGCTCCGGGATCTCGCCGTGGGATTCGAGGACCGTCAGGCGCGCGCCCGGGCCTACTTCCAGGAACTTTCCGCGCAACTGGACGCCACCTACGCCCGGCTCCAGCTCGAGTTGGTCCCCTATGGACACGCTCTCCGGGAAATGGCGGGGAAGATGCTTGAGAAACACTTCCAGTCGCTGCTCAACGAACCGCCCTCAGCCACACCCTCACAATAGGAAATCCTAACGCGGCCAGATCCTGTACCTGCGGGGTCTAGGTGTTGGCGGGATCAGAATGCAGAGTAAGACCAGCCAGGCTCAACCTTTCTTGAGTTCGGCGAGGACCAGGCGGCCGGCTTCCTTGAGAGTTTCGAAGACGCCCACGCCCTTGTAAGCGATTGCCTCAAAAGTCGGCTCGGCCTTCTTGAGCAGGGCCTTCTTCAATTCCTCGACGGGCAAGGCGCTGGGCAGGTCGCGCTTGTTGAGTTGGAGAATGTAGGGAACCTTCATTAAGTCGTACCCGTGCTCCTTCAGGTTCTCGTGTAAATTCTCCAGGGCTTCGTAGTTGGCGTCCATGCGTTCTTCCTGGGAGTCGGCCACAAAGATCACGCCGTCCACGCCGCGCAGGATGAGTTTACGGCTGGCGTCGTAGAAGACCTGGCCGGGGACCGTGTAGAGGTGAAAGCGCGTCTTGAAGCCGCGGACCGTGCCCAGTTCCAGAGGCAGGAAGTCGAAGAAGAGGGTCCGGTCTGTCTCGGTGGCGAGCGAGATCATCTTGCCACCCTTCTTGCCCAGGGTCTGGTCGAAGATCCACTGCAGGTTGGTGGTCTTCCCGCCGAGACCTGCACCGTAGTAAACAATCTTGCAGTTGATTTCCCGTGCGGCGAAGTTGATAAAGCTCACGCGGCGAGATCCTCTTTTCCCCGAAGTTGCATTCCCAATCAGGCGCCGAGCTTTTCTGCTCGGGACGAGACCTCTCCCCACACAAGCGCTGCTCACGCGCTCGGCGTCTGGAAGCTGTCGGAGATCACGCTATATAACACAACGACAAGCAGTTGACAATAGCACAGAGCCCGCCGGCACAGCCAGACTTTCTACCTTGGACCTCCCCAGCCTTCTTGGGCACGTGGTGCCTACGGGAAACCGCCCTTCCTGGAGAGGTCAGCAGAAAGGCCATAAAGAGAGCAGTCGATACCAGCCAGCGCGTTCCCGAGAGCCTCCATGGCGCGGTTCCATTCCTCCTCAGCCTCGCCTGGGGTGACCCCGTAGGCGTGCGTGAAGACCGTTACGTAATAGCCCCAGCGTTCCTCGGGGTGAAAGAGGCAGCGGCGAACGCAAATCTCCATCTGGGCCTGGACCCGCAAGGGGCCGAGGATTCCGCTCAGCTTCGTACCCAGTTGCAGGTGCGGTTCGAGCCTCGAGTTCAAGTCTGGGCGATCGAACAGCAAGTCCACATAGCTGCCCACTTTGACGGGCAACTTGAAATCCACCCGCTCGTCCTCGGCAAGATCCGTGGTGGTCCAGACGTCGCATTTGGCCGAGCGAAAAGGCGAAGTCACAGAATTGACCCTGCGCAGGAAATCGGCGAGGGCGGGGTACTTGCGGCATTCCTCCAGCCGCTCGATCTCCTCGGGATGCGCTTTCAGGTCGAGGTAGCGCGGTCCCGGCTGGACTGGACTGGCCCAAGGCATCTCAAGCGTGTCGTCGTCGGCGTCGAGTTCCTGAACGATTTCAACTCGCATGAGACTCAGGGAAACCTCTCCAGTCACCAACTGGTTCGCTCGGTTCTCTCGGGGCCCCCCGATTACTCCGGAAGGAGCCGAGGCGTTTTTTTGGTGGGACTGTGCCCCGGCTCTCCCGGGTCTGCATGTCACTTCCCCCCGTGTGGGGGGTGGTAGCTAAGTTAGTTGTGGACTGTCACTGGCCGAGATGATGCCACAAAACGGAAGCGGATTGTAGCAAAAAACAACACCCCTTTTTCTCTCTCTGGGGGCTAACCGAGGCCTGCCCCTGGCTTGGCCCCGAAACCGCATACACGCCAATTCTTGGCGTGTGCGCAGAGGCGCCCTTCTGCACACAGCACAAAAGGCGCGATGTACGCCAGCCGCCGACCTTTCCTCTGAAAGCGAAGTCGCCAGCTTCGTGAACAGGCCGCGCTGCGGCCTCTTCTGCTCGCGACTCCCCAGGCATATCTCTTTGTGGTATGATGCGCATTACTTGGAGTCGCCCAGCGACAGAAAGGGAGACAGACCTCCTGGGTATGGCAACGGAGACCTCGACCCCGGAAAACACGACGCCTCGCCGGCGCAGCAGCCGCATCCTCCTGCGCGTTCCATTGATCGTCAACACGGTGGACGCCTCAGAAATGGAATGGGAGCCGGTGGAGACGGTAACCGTCAGCAAGCACGGGGCGATGATCCGGACTCAGCAGAATTTTCGGGTGGGGGACACGCTGGAGATTCGCGTGCGCAATAAGGACCGGTCGGCTCGCGCCCGGGTGGCTTGGAAGTCCACCAAAATCACCCCGCAAGGCGTCGAGCTGGGCTTTGAGATTTTGGATGAGGACGGGTTCTGGGAGATCACCTTTCCGCCCGAGCGCCGGACGGACAGACCGCCTGACCCTACCTCCAAACCTTGAGCGTGCTCGGCAGAATCGAGGAGAGAAAGGGAGACCCGCATGTTGGTGCGTGATTTCATGACCACGGAAGTGACCGCCCTGCAAGAGACGGACTCTTTGCTGGATGCCAGAATGGTATTCGTCCGATCCAATTTTCGGCACGTGCCCGTGCTGCGCGGCAAACAACTCGTGGGGGTTGTCACGGAACACGATGTGAAGCAGTTTGCTCCCTCTCTGATGAGCGGAGTCAGGGCCGAACAGTACAACCAGGTGCTGGAAACGACCCCCATTTCGCGGGCCATGACGCGCGATCCTGTCATGGTGCGTCCCGACCAGCTGGTGTTTGAGGCGGCGACCACGCTTTACACGCGCCGACTGGGCTGCTTGCCCGTGGTGGAGAACGGCGAGCTGGTGGGGATTGTCACCACCACAGACATGTTGCGTCTCCTGGTGCGTATGATTCGGGAGCAAGGCCTCGTGGCGGAGGGTACTTCGGCCCCGTCGTCATAACCCCGGCGTTCATGGCTGGTCCGCCGCCGGGGCCATCCCATTTGACAGCGGTCCTCTCGCCGCGTCGACCCGAAAGGTTTGGACCTTCTCCCGTTGCAACCCTTCTGAGCCCATGAGCTGGCTGGACCTTCCTCGGAAGCGGGAACTGGAAGCGATAAGCGATGCCGGGGAAGTGGAGGCCTACGCCTCGGCCCCAGGCTACCTGGACGCCATCGACAACACGCCAAGAGCCTAAGATGCGATCGGTTTTCTTGCTTCTGCTTTGTATGGTCAGTGCGGTTTCGCTGCCGGCAAAAGAAAAGCCGCCAGTGACCTACAGAATTCCTCTCCCACCGAAACCTGATTTTTCGCCGCTGGAGTGGTTGGTGGGCGAGTGGACAGGGAAGACCACGGGGCGCGGCCCGCAGGGCGAAATCCACCTCTCCGTCTCTTACGACCTGGACAAACGTTTCATGATGTTTAGAGAGCAAGTCTCGCTGGCCGCTACGGCGGCCGTTCCAGCTTCGGATGAAGCCTGGCTGGGCATCCTGAGCGCGGATCGTTCGGGCACGGGTTTTGTGTTGCGGACGTATTCCAGCACGGGTTTTATCACCCGCTATCGGGTGAGTGTCGAGGAGGAGCAAATCTCTTTCCACCCGGAAGGGGGCGAGCAGCCTCCGCCCGGATGGCTGGTGCGCCGCGTGCTCCAGCGCTCGGGGGACGCGGAACTCATCCAAACCGTGCAGATGGCTCCCCCCAACCGGCCTTTCTTCGACTACTATTCGGCCGTGCTCGCCCGCAAGACGTCACCGTAGGAATCCATATTCAAAAATGGTGTAGAATTGCCCTGGCCAGGCGATGACGTTTGGTCCTGCTCATACCTCAATCTGCCTTGGCGGCTCGCTCGCGAGATGACGCGAGAGCCAGCGAATCAAAGGGAGCCGCCCGGTGCCGCGGAGGGCAAACCCATGTCCACCAGAAAGAAAATCGCTCTGGGTGTTGTCATTTTCTTCGTAGTTCTCATCGTGGGGCTGGCGATCGCTATCCCCATGCTGATCGACATTGATCGCTATCGGCCGCAGGTGGTGGCGCGCCTGCAGGAGGAGACCGGCAAACCTGCGGAGATTGGGCACCTGGCGCTTACCATCTTCCCGAAGGTCTCCATCCGCGTGGACGACTTTGCGCTCGGCAACCCGCCCGGCTTTCCCCAGGGCGACTTTGTGAGGGCGCGACGCATCTACGCCTTGGTGGACGCCGGCGCGTTGTGGAACCGTCGGGTGGTCATCACCTCGTTCCAGCTTGACGAGCCCGTCATCAATCTCCTTTCGGACGTGCGCGGCAAGTGGAACTTCGAAAGCCCGCCCAAACCGGCCGATGTTTCCAAGACCGCGGCCAATGAGCCTTCAGCGTTCACGCTGGGAGTGATTTCTAGCGTCAGCATCAAAGGCGGAGAGCTGAAGGCCACGAGCCTGCTGGCTTCGGGCCGTCCGGGACCCAGCTTCTTCGAAGCGCGCTCCGTAGCCATCGACCTCGCGGACGTTGACCTCAACGCTTTTGCCGCAAGTGCCTCGGCATCTCTGCCCGGCCAGGATGACGGCCTGAAGGCCGCCGCTACGGCCGGCGTGGCGTCCGGCTTCAGCCCGGCACGGCTTTTCGAAACCACTCGCGCGTACGCCGCGGAGCCGGCAGGCAAACCCGCGGCCCAAGGAACTCTCAAGGCGGAGTCTCTCCGCTTCGGCACGTTCCTGGCGACGTCGGTAAAGACGAAGCTGCGCCTCTTTCCCAAGCAGGTCAATTTCGACGACCTCAACTTCAACCTGTGCGGCGGCCGCGCTTCCGGGGACCTCGCGTTCAACTCTGCCGGACAGAATCCTCGTTACAGCACCAACGTCCGCATCTCGGGCGTCGATGTCGCCAAGCTGCTGGAGGCCATTCCCGAGGCCCGCGGGAAGATGACGGGAACGATGGAAGGCAACATGAAGCTCGCGGGTGAGGTGACGCATTCACCCGACCCGCTGGCGGGGATGCGCGGCACGGGACAACTGAGCATCAAGAACGGTCAACTCCCCAGCCTGCAACTCAACAAGAATCTGATGCAGCTTGCCCGTCTGACGAATCTGGGCCCGGCCTCGGGCGATCCTTCCTCTTTCTCGTCCGTTTCTACCGACCTCAACATTGCCAACGGGCGAATCACCAGCAACAAGATCGCCATCCTGGGCAACGGCGTGGAGGCGAACGGCTCCGGAAGCATGACGCTGGCCGGGGCGGGCAGCCTGGATTATCAGGGAATTTCCAAGGTGGCCTCGGCGCAGAACCCCGTCACCGATATGCTCGTGCGCTTTTCCGGCGCCACCTACGCCGACGGCAAGCTCTCCTTCCCCTTCACCTTGGGCGGCACGCTCCAGCAGCCGAAATTCAGCTTGAAGTCCGCCGGAGGCGCAGGTGCGCTTGGGGGACTCCAGTCGATTCTGGGCGGCAAGGGGCAGCAGACCACCGCGCAGCCTGGCCAAACGCAGCAGCCTTCGGAAGACCTCGTGAAGGGCATCGGCGGACTGTTCAAGAAGAAGCAAACTACCAAGCAGCCGGCGCCTGCGCCGCCCAAGCGCTGACCGGCCCGGCGACGCGCCAGCAAGGGCGACCTTCCTGGTCGCCCTTGTCCGCTGGGCGAAGGGGAGGTTCATCCCTGCCTCGCCGCGGCCTTTCCAAAACTGTCGATTGATGTTAATAACCAGGCGCGCAGCGGCGACGTGTGGTTTTCAGCCGCGCGAGCAAGTGCCGCCGTCAGGAACAGCAAAGACACAGGCTCGGAGATCAGCCGCTCTCACCATCAGCGGTTGGGAACCTGCCGACTGGACATACGAAGGAGACTCTCCATGCCCCAGACGCTACACATCGAACGGCACTTTACCGCGAGTGACACGGTCAGAGACATCGTGATCGGGATGGCGGATGGACTGACGGTCCCCTTCGCGCTGGCCGCTGGCCTGACGGGCGCGGTGATCTCCACGGGCGTCATCGTCACCGCCGGTTTGGCCGAGATTGCCGCGGGCTCGATTGCCATGGGATTGGGCGGATACTTGGCGGCCAAAAGCGATGCGGAGAACTACGCTCGCGAGCTGGCGCGCGAACACGAGGAAGTCCGCACCCAGCCCGAAGATGAGGCCGCCGAGGTCAGGGAAATCTTCCGCTCTTACGGTCTCACGGAGGAGGAAAGCGCTACAGTCACGGAAAAGTTGAGTCTGCGTCCCGGGGCGTGGGTGGATTTCATGATGCGCTTCGAGTTGGGCCTCGAAAGACCCGATCCCCGACGCGCCGCCACCAGCGCCTTGACGATTGCCGGCTCCTATATCGCCGGGGGGCTGATCCCTTTGGGACCCTATATTATTTTCTCGCCCGTGCGGAGCGCGCTGCTATTCTCCGTAGCTGCCACTTTGCTGGCCTTGCTGGTGTTTGGCTACGTCAAGGGACACTTTACGGGTACGAAACCCTTCCGCAGTGCGCTCCAAACCGCGCTGATTGGCGGGTTTGCCGCCGCCGCGGCCTTCGTCATCGCCCGAGCGATCTCCTAGGGAGCCGGAACGAAGGGCCTGCTGGCTCGGGTTAGCCTCGCGTTTCCAATTGAGCCGGAAGCGCCACGGGAATACAATCCCGGAGAGATTGGACCCCGTGGGCGCGGGAGGCCGATAAATGCTCGTCACAATCATTCTTGCCGTGGTGGCAGGACTGCTGGTTCTGCTATTGGCGCTGTGGCTTTTCGGCGAGCGCTGGCGGCTGCTCCGTGGCTCGACCTGGCGGCTGCTGCGCGAGGGCGGCTCGTTGCATGGGTACATCTATAGCCGTTGGACCAAGCAGTATGCCAAGCTGCTTATCAGCTCGTTCGCTTTCGCCCGCTCCCGCCCCGGGTCACATGGGGCAAGGTGGTTTTCCGATCACTATCACAGCAAGGTCCTCACCCATGAGCAGGCTGAGGCAATTGTTAGTTCGAAAAAAGATATCCCCCTCCGCGATCTGGAACAGATCATCCCGTATCCCACGGCGCGGAACCTGGTGCTCCAGGGCCCGCCGGACGTGGCCGTTTACGAATGCGTCTGCCGGCACGCGCGGGCCAAACCCTGCCAGCCAACGCTGGTCTGCATGGTGATTGGCCAGCCATTTGTGGACTTCATTCTGGAACACAATCCGCAGAGCAGCCGCCGGCTCACTCAGGCGGAGGCCCTGCAACTCCTCCAGGCCGAACACGAGCGCGGGCACGTGCACTCCGCCTGGTTCAAGGACGCGATGCTCAATCGCTTCTTCGCTATCTGTAATTGCTGCCAGTGCTGCTGTGGCGGAATCGAAGCCATGACGAAGTACGGCATCCCGATAATGGCTTCTTCGGGTTACGTCGCCCAACTCGATGCCGGGCTCTGCAACCAGTGCGGCGCTTGCGTGGACGCTTGCCCCTTCAACGCCCTCTCCACCAACGACGCGGGCGTGGAAAGAAGCTGGGAGAAATGTATGGGTTGCGGGGTCTGCGTCGAGAAATGTCCCACTCAGGCGATGGCGCTCGCCCGCGACGAGAAGAAAGGCATCCCCCTTGATGTCCGGCTGATGGCGTAGGATCCCCACACAGCGGGTAGCCACGACGAGCGTTCTTCCTCGTCGTGGGCCTTTGTGAAAGGGCGCGACTTTAGTCGTGCCGCAGAGCTAGCGCGGACCTGGTCTGTAGGCCCGCGGTTCCTTCTTGGGAAGAGCCGCGGACCTCAACAAAGCGACATTAAATCTATTGACGATGCCTGCCGGCGGTGCTATCAGTTGCCAGCAAAGCGGCGATCCAGGAAGGCAATATGGAAATGTTGGTTCAGAAAGAGGAGTCACAATGCGCCGGAGAAATCGCCAGGCTCTGGAATCTGTATGCGCTACACCCATCCGTGAGGACTTGCAGTCAGCCAGGAGATGGGTGGTTTATCTTTTTGTCCTGGGATCTATTTCTGTCTCATGCTTCGTGACGCAGGCCCTCGCCTCGCAAGCCGTTGCCCCAGCAAAAACTGACGAAACAACACAGGCCCCACCAGACTATCAAGTGATTATTCTCGATCCTCTAGTGCGCTTCGAGAACATCAAGGATGAATCGGTTTCTCAGGCCTATGGTGGACCGAACTATTCCTTCGAAAGCCGCCTCCTGACCACAGGAAAAGATGCAGTGGAATCGCAAAAGCTCAGTGTAGTAAAGCCGGAGACTCTCTCGGAACCGGTCGCGGCCGACCTGTGCAAACAACTCCAGACCATGTCCTCCAGACTGGCACGAGGGAATATCAACGATGAGGCAAGGGAAATTCTCAACCGTCTGACGGCGATCAATGACCGTCATGTGGTCCTTGCACAGTTTATGAAAGTGAAGCTGGGACCGGGCGCTTCCTGGAATCCCTATACCGGCGCGATCACTTCACCGATGAATAGCACGCTGGTTCAGGCAGCCTTGGTGTCCTGCAAGACGGGGCAGGTGTTATGGAAGAACGAGGTGCTTGTCCGCAAAGTCATGACAGTAGATAGCCCCGACCTCGTCAAGGCCTTGGGGCTCTTGTATAAAACTCTCGATTTAAGATGAAAGGATTCATATATGCGAATGACACCGAAACAGTATCTGACGGGAGTGTTCGTGGCGATCGTCGCGGTGTGCAATTGCCTGGCCGCTAAAGAGAAGGCGCCACCAGACCCTCGATTCACAGCCATCGAGAGTATAGTCATCCTTCCGATGGTTGATGCCAGAAGCGGCACCAAAGAGAATGTCAAGTTGGAGGACCTACAGAAAAGCGTCCTCAAGAGCTTGGAAAAGAGGCGCTATAAAGTCAGCCTGTCCGATAACGCGGGAACGGTTGGGGAAATCACCGAGGAAGACCTCAAGGATGCGAAGCCGGCTTGGATTCAGAAACTTGGCCCGGCAGAGGCACGTTGGGTCATGGTCGTATGCGTCAATGATGTCGCATCCAAAATGACCTTTGGCAGCACTGGGAATGCCGAGGTAAGCGGCTATTTGTACGACAAGCAGACTGCCACGGTCGTTTGGAGGGACAAAGGGATTGGCCAGGCGGGTCAAGGCGGGTTGGCAGGAATGATGCTGAAATCGACGATGAAAGGTGAAGCGCTGCACGCCGCGATCTACAACCTTCTGAGCAGCATTCCGAAGCTCCCCAAGCCTCCCAAATAGGGTTGCTCGCTGGCTGGCGCAGGCCCTCTGGGCCTGCGCGTTCTAATCCGCACCCTCCGGCACGCAGAGCTGAGAAGCTCTGCGCCAGCCGGGGGAAGTGTTCGTCATAGATATTGCCCTGGTAGCCCCGGCGGGTAGCCACGACGAGCGTTCTTCCTCGTCGTGGGTCTTTCCTTTCCGCAACAAATTCTTTTCTCGGGGCCTTTAGGCCCAGCGCTCGCCCCAGGGGCTCACAGAGCGGGGGTCAGGCCTGGGGGCTGGCACGCGCTCGGAGCGAGACCACGACCCACATGCATAGTCCTTCCCTAGTCCCTAATCCCTAACCCCTAACCCCTAACCCCTAGTCCCACAGCCCCTGCTTTCCCGCCCGTGTGGTTATACACCATCGTGGTCGAGCCCAGGTAATTGCCGTGGATGAAGTAGGTCACGTTGCCCTGATACTTGGCAAACGGTGTCGCCCGCGGAGTGCATAGCCAACCGCCTTCACTTCACTCCTACCCTAATTCCCACGCATCGCATACATCGCAAACGCCGCGATGTATGCACCACGCGCCGAGCGTGGTGCTCCCTCTGGCGCCTTGGACTTTACGGCTGACATCTGAGAGCTACCAATTCTCCTATGGAGTCGTTTCGGACACGCACCAGACTACTTCTTAGGTGCATTGTCATTCCTCGTTTGGCCACGCGACCGCCATTCTCGGAGTGCTGCGGCAGATTCCTTGCTGATCCATTGCGGTGTCCTTGCCAACGGTTGGACTAGCTTGCTGGCTTTTTCTCCAGGAGCCCAATAGTAGATGCCGGGACATTCGCCGGCTTGGTCGGATGTTTCACCCTTTTTGAGAAGATAGAAATGCGTGTGGTCCTGATATCGGCAGAACTGGTCTGTAGAAGATTCAAATACAACGCCCCCAGCGTCTGAAACGGAAAGGCGCTCCGGCCAGAATTCCTGTTCAATGCAGTATTTGGCTGAGTCGCCCGATACAACACACAGCAGTGCATCTTTCCCATCGCATCCATTGAAGGCAGTGAACCTCCCATTGGGACTGACATCAAAAAGAAGATCCATCCTGCCACGTGTGTCAAACAGCTGCTTCGGTGACTCCACCTTTACCTCTAGAACCATATGGTCACGATTCTGCCACCCTGCGCTCGTCCGACGGTCCGAACTGCACCGGAAGTCCTTGAATGGTTCCAATTGAATCCTCTCACCAGTCGAGACATCACGGACCAATAGCATCCGCCTTCCGATCGCAGGGTCCCAAGTTACTGACACTATTGTCCCGCAGGACGCATATAACCTGGTTGGTGCTTGGAGGGGTACAAACTGCCCTCCCGTGGAGTCATTCAATTGGAAAACCTGGAGGGCCGAGAAGCTTGAGATGTAGTAGGGCTTGCCTTGGGCAACGAAGTCAATTGCTCGTCCCTGCTCTTTGTCTCGATGCCGGATGACTGCCAGAACGGGCTTCTCGTGGGGAACGGCGAAATTCTCGACATCGCCGAACTGCGTGATCCGCTCTGTACCCTCATTGCAGGCTAAGAAAACATCTCCATCCCGGAGAAAGGCGTAGCAGAGCGATTGAGGTGGCTGCTTAGTCTGGTCGGCCAACGTCGCTGTCCTAGCCGGCCAGAACAACACAAGGATCAACAATGCTGCTCGTGACACGTCACGCCCCCTTTTCAGTGATTCGGCCATTCCGCCCTGCTTCCAGCCACGGCGGGTGCCGCATACATGCCGTTTTCTGGCATGTGTGCGAGCGGGGGTTGTAAAATACTCATAGGTCACGCCCGCGCCATGATTACCGGCCGGATCATCTTCACTATCTTACGCCAGCACCTACCGCCGCGCGCGCCTTGGTTAGTTCCCCTGACCAGTGGCCTTGGTCAAGCTTCCGGTTCCACCACCTTGAGGACTCGTCGCTGCTGACTGTGGACCACCTCCCCTGATCGCACACATCGCAAGCCGCGCGAAGTATGCGCCACCCGCCGGAATAACTCCCACATAGCCTGGACCAATTCTTCCAGTGATAGGGGAAGCAGGGGCTTATTTCAGATGAATGACTAGTTTTTTGCCTTCGGCGCGCAGCTTCTCTATCGACGTCGCGCTGATCGTCTCTTCCGTAAGGGTCCCCTGGTACAAAACAACGAAAGTTGTCGCAGCTCCCAATGGTTCAACGTCAGCTTCACCTTCGCCGTTTGCCTTGTACCATCGTTCAAACTCGGCGTTGGAATCTCGCACGAGGATTTGTGCTGATCCTGCGGGCCTGCCCTGTGTATCAACGACTCCCAGCCTCAATCGATTTGATGGCCCGACTATGACCACGTTGCCCCGAGTTGACGGAATGCCCACCTTCAACTCAAGGTCTACCGGCGTGTCACGCACAAGGAACTCGCTGATCTTAGTCTCACAGATGCCGTAGGGGCATGTCGCGATGACTCGATAGAGTCCTGCGGCCAACTTTCGCTCCGGGACACCCCCCGCCTGGTCAGTCAGCGCCCGGAAGATCTCTCCTTTGCCCTCGAGCGATTTAACTATCACGAGCACGTCGGGAAAGGGAGCTCCGGTTTGGTCCATGACTCTCAAGTGCAGCGGGGCTGCATTCGGATATGAAGAAGCCAGCAACGCCAGAACCCCCCCGAAAACAACTGCTTTTGTTCTCATCGAAAGCCGCCTTGCATGGACGCTTTAATCGGACCGCCGACTCATGCCGTGATACCGGAATACGTGACTGAACAGCTGCTCCAGGTCTTGTTGGTACTCCTGCATCCCATACTCGCGGGTGGCGCATATATGCCGCCCTTTGGCATGTGTGCGGCCCAGGGCTGCAATCGAGTTGGTCAGCCGGTTCAGACTGTCGTAGGTAAACTCCGCCTTGTGCCGCAGGCTGGTGTACCCGGAGTCTTTGTACATGTATCCGATCACATCCCCGTCGTTGCCGCCGGACTGGCTGACTTGGTGCTCGCACTCCCTGAGCGTCTGTATACCAGAATAGTAATTGCTTATCAAGCAGAAGCGCGTCGGCGGGACGGGGTCGCGAGCCGATTGGATGCGCTGGGGATGCGAGCGGGCGTTGAGCGTGTGCATCGCCGTGAGACCAGCGGCGGTCCCTGACCGCCGTTTACACTACTTGGCACAGCCCCGTGTGCCGCGTAGGAGCCGCTTAGGGCGTACTCGATTTCTTTGGCAACTAATTGTCCGAATTGTCTCGGCTACGAAAGTTTTACACAGTGTGTCAAAAAGGGACACAAATTGGGCTTTTCGGATTTTTTTCACACCAGATTGCCCTTATAAGTCATTCATTATCAAAGATATAAGAAATATCGTCTCACCAGTCCCACCAGTCTCGCCAGTCTCGTTTTAGGGCGTCCTGCCGTACGCGGAGTGGGTGCGGTCAGAGAAGGCCACTGTCGACGGGGACCCTGTGCTAAGTGTGATATAGGGCGGAGCGGCGTTCCGGAAAATCACAAACCCAATATCATCAATCATTCCCGGCGATTGACGCCATCGGGGAGTTTCTGCTACAAACTCTAGATGGGTATTCCTGGTCATATCAACCGAGTCCGTGAGGTCCTCGCCGCGGCGCGGCTGGAGCACGTCCGCTATGCCATTCGCGACATTGCCGTGCTCGCCGAGCAGTTGGCGCGCGAAGGCAAGTC
>Ga0187878_1002067_pt1 | contig 18359 bp, 19 predicted proteins | sample June2016WEW_17_1_FD_132979 | JGI IMG/M metagenome (GOLD analysis project Ga0187878, IMG submission 132979) | Peatland microbial communities from SPRUCE experiment site at the Marcell Experimental Forest, Minnesota, USA - June2016WEW_17_150 | ecosystem: Environmental > Terrestrial > Soil >...
GATGATCCATACTGTCTGGCATAAAGAGAATACATTTGATCAAGCTGATCCTGAATATGTTTCTCGTTGAATGCGGGCATTCTTGGCTGCGGTTGTCCTGCCTGTATAAATTGGATCTGCGCCTGCTCTTGCGGCGTCAATTGTGGCGCGGCATTCGGAATAGGGACTGCCCCAGGGGGAGCGGGCGGCGGGCCCTGCATGGGAGGAGGCGGAGGAGGTGCGTTCTGTATCGGCTGCGCCGGTGCTGTCGGAGAAGGCTGGGCTTGCGGAGACATCATGGTGCCAGTAGGAATTGAAGGGTGCCCGATGTTTCCAATCTGGGGTATGATGGGATTTGTTTCTCCTCCCCCGAGAATCTCGGCTACCTTGCTGGCAGCCTCTTGCCCTCCCTCATTCGATAGACCACTGCCGAGCTTGGAAACGAGGCCGCGAAAAGCTCCGGCCGTTCTTCCGTTGAATTGATTCGCCAGCCTCGCTAGACCTTTGTTGGCTACAGAGCCGAGCACAGTCCCTGCCGCAACCCTGATTCCCATGTTCGCCCACGAGGAAGGATCGCTCGGATCGAATCCCTGCATTCCAGTTACAGCTCCGGCTATTGCCCCTCCCTCCCCTCCTCCGAGCATTTTTTCTAGAATCATCCGAGGGGCTGTTGCGGATCCGGCTTCCACCTTTGGCAGATTCGATTCTATTCTCTGCGATGCCAGCTTCAGGAGCTTCATTGCCGGCCAGGCTTGCTTTAGATCCTGAGGGACGAAATGCCCATCTATGACATCATGAATTGCATCGGCAGTATCCCCTTTCAATTGCGTACCGACATCGGTAGATTTGAATCCATTTTTCATGTCGGTATTGAGGATCTTCCGAATATCGGGAAGCGCACTGTCCCCTTGCTTGCTCGCGTAGTCAGTCAGGGCATCGCCGCGTTGAAGAATGTTCTGAATATAGTTCCCGACTTCTTGACCGTACTGCGGGTCATTGAGTAGCTTCTGGACGTCGGGATGATTAATGATTTCATCCAGATAATCAGAAGGTTTTGCTCCGCTTTGCTGGAAAGCCTGATCTACTGAATCCCATATTTTCCCGTTGCCTTGCGTGAAGTCCTCAATGGCGGATTTGCCATAGAGCTTGTTTTTACTGATCATATCGGCGAGATCTGTTTTCAGATTCGAGATCTTCTCGGCAGTTGCTCCTACCTTCCCGGCTATGCCTCCACCGGCCACGCTTTTAAGCATCCGAGAATTGATGCCAGCGGCGTTCAGTACCATGTCGTCAGAGATATCCTGCATGGCGTTTGCAATCTTCGGAGCACCTCCCAAGATTTTGCTCAGCGCCACTCCGCCGATTGTGCCATAGAGCATGTTCTGCTTCAGGTCATGCCACGTCTTCCCGGGATCCCCGGAGGCGATTCCCTGTGTGACTGCCGTAGGAACTGCGAAGGTTGCGGCATTCAACGCCGAACGTGCCGCCAGGGGCAGTAACCCTTTGGCGGCCAAGTAGCCGCCTTTCGCTGCCAGCGCTTCCCCTGCCCCCGGGATCGCAAGCGATGACGCTACACCACCGCCTATGTTCCCTACAAGGTTCGCAATGGGATAATCATGTTTCAATTTTGCAGTGAAATCAGTAGCTTCCTGATCACCGATTACCTTCTGAAGTGCTTCCGGGGCTCCAAGTGTAGCCCCGCTGATTGCACCTTCGGTACCTGAAACAATTTTCCCATAAGTAGGATGCTTGTCGATGAATTCATTTTGATATGCCAGCTGGGCGGCATCGTGTGCCTTGCGCCAAGCTTGCGCGTCTTGCACTTCTTCGGGAGACGCACCGATGAGAGATGCCACGCCGGGGAATGAGGAAATGATCGCTTTCCGCGTGTCATACGGAACATTCGGAGGGTTTAGCTTCTGATACCCCGGCGACGCGGCTACCTGCTGGGCGATCTTCTGCGCGATTCCGCCGGAAGCGGCAGACGGTGGAGGAACATACTGCGGGACATTCGCCGGGAGCGGGTATACATTCGGATCGGACATCTATTTCCCCCCGCTTGACCAGAAAGTTCCGGGCTGTGCCCCGGGGGAAAGTCCTGCGATACGCCGGGCCTGCTCAAACTCAGGACCGAATTCTGCGAGTCTGTTCTGATGCTCCTTGTCCAGCGCGCTAATACGATTTTGCAGATCGATCTTCCCTTGCGCCGTCATGTTCGCCTGATTCATTTGCTGCTGAAGCTGCATACGTGCGGTTTGGTATTGATTCTCCATCGCCATGGCGTTTTGCTGGATCTGCGCCTGCTTTCCCGCCTTCTCCAACTCAAACTGCTGAGCCTGCTTGACTTCGCCGTGCGTCTGGACGCCAGGGGCTCCCTGTTCGTTCAATCCCCACCGCTGGAGGAACTCTCCTACCTTTCCCACCGCGCCCTTGAGGAAATCCTGCCACGATTCGCCAGGAGGCGAAGTCTTGGCGTGATCGGCAACGATATTCGAGACGATATCCTTGACCGCTGGAGCTGCCGCTACGGAAGGGGCAGCCGCTCCGACGACCGGCCCTATGCTCTTCGTTGGCGTAGCTACGGGAGTCGGCGGCGTTGCTTTCATTCCCTGGGTTGGAGCTCCGGTCTCCGATGAAGGGAGATCAGAAGGCTTCACATGGCCGGTTTTCTCCAGCATATCATATGTCACGCCGCCGATATCACTTCCCGCCTGACCCATAATGCCAGCTTCGGCTGCGCTGGGAGGAGTATCCACATAAGGAGGCCTCTTTGTGGCCGCCGCTTGATCTATCGCAGCTTGCATTTCAGGAGTAATTTCAGGAGTCTTCGCAGAAGTCGCGCCAGTGTCAGGCATATTTGATTCCTTTTTTCGTGAGTACTTCGGCAATGATCTTCGCCATTCGATCAGGCTTGGTCAGAGGAAGCACGGCCTCCGGTCCTGCCTCTCCAACTACAGCCTTTGTCGGTTTCTCCACGATGCCGCCTTCCTTCAGGCCGAATAGACCTCCTACAGCGCTGAGCAAACCTCCGCCAGCCTTCCCGGCCGCAGCCTGTCCCTGTTGGGCTCCTCCCATTTGATTTACTCCGAGATTCCCCTGCTGTGTCGCTCCTCCAAGCTGCGTCTGTGCCCCCTGCCCATAGGATTCCATCCCCATGCCTTGCCCGGCCTGCTGACCTTGCGTATAGAGCCTACCAGCCTGCTGACCTCCCTCAAGGGCCGCCTGTCCCTTATTGAGCCCGGCCGTCCGGGCTGCCTGCGTCGCCTGCTGCGTTCCCATGGTGGCGGCCTGCTGTCCCATCTGGTTGCCAAGCGCCTGACCCGCCTGGCCCGCCTGTTGGGCGAACTGGCCTGCGGAGGTCCCCCCTATTTGACCCAGCGTTGTACCAGCCGCGGCCTCGTTCGCTTGTCCTGCCTTCTGCTGTTCTTTCGCAAGATTTGCTTGATTGGCACCCGTAATATCTCCGAACCAATTCCCCACGTCCTGAAAAAATCCCATATTATTTGCTCCTACCCGCGGATACAGCCGTGCTCACGCTCGGGGTGAACTCCGCGATGACCTCGTTGAGAACGATATAGGATGATGTCTGAATACCAATCGACAGCGCAAGGCCCAGCGTGTGAGCTGGCGTGACTTTCGCACGATAGAATCCCAGCGGCGTCCAATCTCCAGGCTTGATGTTGTAGGGCACAGTCTCCGTCCATTCCTCATCTGCATCGAAGCCAGCGAAAGTAACGATGATCGAGGCTGCCGACTTGGCAGCGCAATAGAAGGTGAGATCAAATGCGGAGAAGATGCCGAGCTTGTTGTCAGTGACCCCGAAATATCCACTCTGCCAGGTGAAAGGCACAACAGTAGATCCGGCGAGTGCGAAAAAGGTATATTGCCAACTCAGCGTATTGTTGGCAATGAATATTCCCAGCTGCGTGTCGTACAATGCTATTGCCGTTTGATTGGCCTTCTTAGCGTTCTGGGATACGATCTTGTCACGTATCCATACGAACGTACTTGCCGTCTGCAAAAGGAGCGTATTGTCTCGAACGCTGAACACGCCATTGATGATCGTCTCCAGAGCACCCACAGAGTTGCGGAGATCATTCATCCGGTTAACCTTCTGAAGCGATCTGCCTCCATCAAACGAATAGATGGAGTTGTCTTGCAAGGAAAGAAAGAATACTTCTGTTGGAGAAGAGGCTATCAACTGCATTCCTGTCGCCGGGCAGATAGGGGAACTTCCATGCCCTGCAAACAAAGCTCCCGTGAAGGAGGCGAACCATATCTGTTTTCCGTCGAAAAGATATGTCTGACCAAAAAGGACAAATGATTGATAGAGCGCCGGGGTATCATTTCCCAGCTCATAGCCAAGATAATCGAAGTCGATATCCGCACTCCCCGTCACCCCTACGCCGGTGAAGATCGTTTCAACTTCCGTCTGCATGGTGCGTTCTTGGAAGGAATAACCCATGGCAAAGGGAAGACGGGTATCGGAAACATAGAGAGTTCCTCCGAGATCAGCTTTTACTATTGGAGAGGCATAAGCGATAAAGGAACCGAAATATACATCATTCAAATAAACATCAACAGAGAAATCACTTGACCTATCTATAAAACTTGGAGATTCTATCCCAGGGCAGAAAAGATAAAGGCTCAAATAGTCATACGGAGAAATAGCAGCAAGAGCAGCAGTTGATAGAGCAGTAGAGAGTTTATCTCCGAAATCTGTAGAATTAGAAAAAGCCTCTTGCATTAGTCCAACTACTTTATAAGTAGGATTTACAATTGCCGCAGCTGAGAATTGTATCAATCTCCCATTGTAATCATTAGTTCCCGTTGCAAGTTTTCTACCCCTTACATCAACCGCATTTATCGCAGAAATACAATTCACAGTATAGAGATTGTCACCTACCCTTTGAAGGGTATGCGTTGCGGTCGAAGTAATGTTGACATAAAACAATTGCCCATGATAACGATAAAGGATTCTGGAATATGTACTCCCATTATCGTCAATATGGGGTGTGAATATTTCGTCAAACTCCCCGACATTAGTTATCGGAACTCCAATACAATCCCAAGTCGTTCCAATAGGAGCCGCTGAAAGAAAAGATTGCTGCCCATTTATGTATATCACTCTCCAGGAAACAAGATTAACAACGTTTGCCCCTGATGTCGTATTGAAAATATCGGTTAGCTTCCCATATCCATTTATCGGAGTATTGGTAGCACATGAAGAAGCCAGATAATATGCTGCTACATTGTGAGCAAAGGGAGCCGCATAATAATAGAAAATCTGACCCGCAAAATCTGACCTTGTGAAATCACATTCTGAATATCCCATTCCGAAGATTGGATTTTGCACCGTCACGGTGGCAGCTCCCAAAGCAATCCCATAGAAAACAGGAGATGCGGAATACACTCCCGCGCTTGTGTATCCCACTTCTCCATATCCACTAAATAGATTTGCAGTATTTTTACCGGGTGGCAGAGTAAGGATTGCTCTTGAAAATGCCGTCCCCGGGAATCTATCTATTGTGATATTCACTACAGGTTTTGCTGCGTCAACATTTACTAGATTAGTATCTCCTGCTCCTGTCAAATCGCCTATAAACCATGCGGGAACACTGGAAATGTTGAGTCCTTGTTTACCAGAAATGTACTTTCCCGTAGAGAATCTCCATACAAAATATCTACATGGTTTGGCATTTGAGCCAGTTATTAAAGTAGTGCTTGTCCCGGATTCTTTTAATATGTAAGCATTTGCCGAAGCCGTACCGGTAGGACCTCCAAGTTGAACTACAAACTCCTGATTATCCGCATAGTGCATGTCTACATATTTCACGAGACAGATATTACCTATCGGCCCCGAAGGGAACCCGGCAAAAGCATTTGAGCGACTATGAAGGACCGTACCGGTGGCCGGATCAATCTCATAGACATACATCGAAGTGCCGATTCGGTTGATCGCTATAAGTGTTTCATCTGCCGTCCATGCCGCATCGAGATAGCCAGAGAGAACGCCACGGTTCTTGATCGCCAGCGGTCCCACATTTCCTATCACTCGATCATTCAGCCGGACATTATTCGATGCGTCCACCTGCACGACCGTTCCATCTTTAGCAATAATCGTGGAAACGCCGGCAGTCGGGAAAGTCGTTTCCTTTTCATAGATCGGAGTCAACCCGCTGTTGCGCTCTATGCCGGTATTTTGGAGATGCTTCGCGCTGTCATCGCCAATAGCAAATAGATCGGCTCCGACTGGAGTATCCGTGCAGATGCTATGCTGAAGATTGAGTTTCGCGCTGCGTGCCATTACCAATTTCCTGCCACGCGCCGGCTGTTACTCACGCGCTCAGCTTTGTAGCTATCACGCTTGACCGAGCTCTCGAACCGGGCCCAGAGTCCAGATGCTTTCCCATTCGCTCCCGCCGGATGGCCGAGTCTCCCGAGGAGCGGGCCGAAGTCAAACTCCCCGCCTATCTTCGTCCTGAAATCAATTGCGCCCTGGTAGCTCATGATCTCTAGGACTACATTTGCGGGATAGGTGATATTGCTGTCGACCGTAGAATCATCGGCGATGAAAGTCTGCGCTTCCCCCGTGATGCATGGAACCGTGCTTCCCGCCCACGGTCCGATTGCGGATACGTCCGTCCTTGTGATCGTGTCCGATCTGAGCGCCGCTCCGCTTAACGTGAGGAGGTGAAGCTGATTTGAGGTGTCCAACATATAGAGATTTGTGCCGTCGCTCGTGCAAGCCGCGGCGGTCCCCGTTACAAGCGTTCCCTCTCCTATTGCCTTCAGATTCGCCGTAGCATCGATGTAAAAAACGACGCCGCCGGCAAGAGACAGCCATGACCCCACGGATGCCAAAAGGACCGCTACCCCGGTACCGTCGAGGTTGGCACTCTTCATAGTTCCGCCGTCATTGTAATACAGCTTATTCATGAACACGCTGAAGCTGGACACCGTACCTGTACCGATTGGCATAGTCACAACTCCGACTAGGAATGGCGTGACAAGATCGGTGGGCGCCCGCTTGATGCTCCCCGCCTGAAGCCAATAGAGATAGCCCTTGTAGTAGACCAGGTTGGAGACGTTCGCTCCCACGGCATAGAGCGTCACGGGAGTTACAACGGAATTGCTGTCAATCGATTCTTCAACGATGTTCTGCGCGCTGTAGATATAGAGACCCGTGTTCTTCCACGCTGCATACGCTGGGGAAGTGATGAGGGGAAAGGCATTCGGGGCATAGCTCGTTCCATATTGGAGATCGGGCTGGGGATGCGTGAGTTGCGCCGGCGGTGGATAGTACTTGATCCGGATGGTGCTGATGCCCTGGCCCTTGATCCAGAGGTTCGAGTTGTCCATCCGGTAGCCGGGATCCGCAATTCCCTGATCTGTCCGGGAGGAAAGCGGGAACTTCTCCAGGGGGATCCACTGGCCGTTCGTCGTCCCATCCTGGTACTCCGCGGTGCGGAGCTGGTAGAAGTCCGAAGGCATCGGAACGAGCCATTCGAAGGTCCCTACGAGCATTGGCGTGGTGAGCGCGATCTGGACTGTCTTCGTGAAGTAATCGTCGTTCGATTCCAGCATGCGAGCGTAGAGATCCTTCCAACTCGCATTGAAAGATTTGTCCTCATCGTCCTGGCTGATTGCCTTCGAAGTAGAAAGATTCGCCAGGGACCGGGCCCATGTGACCATTGCTGATACGTTCATCAAGAGATGTAGTGCGGAAATCTATTGTGTGCACGCTTCAGAAGGGGATTGAAATGTGCACACTTACTTGTAGACTCTAATCAGGAGGCAAATGAAATGTTCATAGTGAGATTACGGAGAGTGATCAAGATTCTCATGGTAGTATGGATTCTAGGATCATTTTTCATTTTCTGGAGCAATGGTCCTCTCGATATGACATCGCTATTGATCATTTTACTTCCAACGATTGGTCTGGGAATTGTGCTTTATCTGATAAAAAGCCCCGGCTGAAGTTGGCCGGGGCTTGATTGAAATCTCCTATTGCTGGCTAAACAAACCTTCCCACCACGCAGTGCGCCGGGTTCTGTACGACGAAGGCCCCGAAGATCGAAAGGAGTCCCTGGATTCCCGCGCCGTCCTGGCCGACTGCGGACGGGTTCAGTGTGAGGATGTCATCGATGTTCAGCCCATAACGATCAGTCGGCACTTCTCCGTCTTTCGTGACCGGGGGCGCTCCAGGCTGATTGTCGGAGATGCTGTCCTGCGTGGCCCGCTCCATGTCCGTGAGCCCGATCCATTTGATCGTCCGCTCTTCCAGGACATAGAAAGTGTTGTATGGGCAGTAGGGATCATCGATGGCCGTCTTCACCCAGCTCGTGCTGAACATGTAAGACATACTATCGATGCCGAGAGCCACTTCATTCTTCGGAGCTCCGCCCTGAAGATCCTTCCAGAGAAGCGTCGAGCTGTTGAGCTCGATAAGGATTTCGTTGAAGTTCTTGTCATTCAGGATGATCAGGTCACTCTCGCCTCCTTGGAATCGTGCAAGTTGCACGGCGCGAGTGACAGCCTGCGTCTTGGTCTCCCCGCCTGCCGTGTTCTGCAGCACGAATCCACCGGCAAGCCGGTTCGTGAAGACGTTCCGCACGAGCCCCTGGAAAGCGATAGCGATGTAGGTAGCCCAGTTGGCGCCTGTTCTGTTGGCGAAGGAGGGAAGCGCTCCACCGAGGCCTTGCGGGCCGATGGCCGCAAGGGTCGTCGCATCGCGGAAGCCGTTCAGGCAGATCCAGGATTGATCGACGAATCCCGCGGCAGGCGCGACTGGCGTGAAAGTGACGGTGTAGTTTCCACTTCCATCACCATCCACCTGCTGCACGGTATAGACCGTTCCTGTTCCGCCTCCGATCAGGGCATCAGAGGGAAGATCATTTCCGATGGCCGGGCCCGTGGTGACGACGAAATCCGTGTCCACGTCGATCTTCGCCACGGTGGCACTGTCGACGATGACTTGGTTTGCTCCGGCGATCACCGCGCCCTGGACACGGCCCACCTCTCCAAACCCGGATCCGTAGAAGGCGGCAGCAATCGTCTTTCGAAGCGCATCCGAGGTCGTGAAGAGCTTGGTGACCCCCACGGGCTCGAAGGCGCCTTTGTCGTCCACAGATGCCCGGGCCTCTTTATCAGTGAGCTGGAAGGCGCTGAAGAGGTTTCCATGATCGACGGTCATCGCGTTCGTGCGCGAGGTAGTTGCGGATTTGGCAACGGCCACGGCGCCGCTTCCAGAGACCGCACCACCGCGGCCGGTGACCATCGGGAAGACGTAGTTCGCACCGCTCACCCGGACCTTCTTGATCCGTTTCACCGCGGGGCTGTTGCGCCAGAGGAGATTCTCCATCTGGTCCGGCGTGTAATACGTCTTGAAGGTTGCAAGAAGTTGTGCACTCGATACGGGCATGGTCTGTTTTCTCCTCTGCCCTATGTAGTGCGATTTTCAAAAGTCGATGTTTTCGGATTTCTCTTCTTCGTCGGAATGCTCTTCGATCTCAGACTGAAGATCAGTCAGCTCCTCGGCACGCGGTTCCTCTGCTGGCTGAGGCCATGGGGCCGGCGGGGGAACTTCTATAACCTTCGGCTTGAGCGCATCCTGGATGGCCTGAATTATGGGGTGCATTAGTATCCGTCCCTCATGGATCTCTTTTTCTGGGCGAGGGATTTCGGTTTTTCTTCCGGCTTCTTCTCTGCCGGCTTTTCCTCTTTCTTGATTTCGGCTTCGACTTCGGCCTCGGGAGCCGGCGTCTCGGCCACTTCTTCAGCCGGCGGCGTCCCGCGGACAGCAGTGATGTGCTTCATAGCATCCGCATGCTGATCGCCGATGTATTTCCCTTCGTCGGCCTCATTATAGGTGCCATCCTTTTTCATTTGCTCCAGCATGTCATAGAGGGTCGAATAGGGATCCTCGATCCCGAAGCCCTTCAGCGGTTCAAGAATGGGATCGAATAGAGATCCGTATTTCCCCTTCAGGGATTCGAGTCCCTGACCGCGGACTTTCTCTTGGTACCCCTTTTTCAGCGGGTCATAGATCTCCTTGTAGAGATCATCCACGCGCTGGTAATACTCCTCCTGGCGTTTCTCCATCTCGCTCATCTGGCCGAGCATGGCCTGCATGATTGCGGCCAGGGCCGGCATCTGCTCTTCGGGCGGATGGCCTTCGAGGGACTGGAAAATCTCCTCTACCGAGGGTATCTGCTCTTCTGCGCTGGGAAGTTGCTGACCACTCATTTGCTCTACTCCTGATATGTAGTGCGATTTTGAGAGAAATTTCTCATGCGGGAGCCTGCTGCATAGCTGCCGCTGTATTTCCATTTCCTCCGGCAAGAGCATTCGGTACTTGCGGGCTCGGAGGATTTGGAGGTTGGCCCAATGCAACTGGAGGAGCTGCTGCGGGAGGCCCCGGGGGCGGTGGAGCTGGAGTAGCCGCGAGCCTCAGCGCGTCCATCTTGCTCTTGATGACTTTTAAGAACGCAATGAGGTTATCGAGGATCGATTCATTCTCCTCATCCGCGTCTAGGCGCATGATTTCGTTCATAACGTTCTTGTAGAGATCGCCTACATTCACCACGTCATAGAAATCAAACTCCCTATATTCTGCAGCGCGCTCGGTGATCATCTCGATATCATCCCGGTTGGCCGTGGCGATACCATAAGAACGTTCAAGGTCCGGAAATTGCAGCATCTCGGCGGCCCATTCGGGTCCAATCAGACCCATCTTCTGGAGCTTCTCGACCTGCTCCATTTTCACTTTCGGGGTATTGGAAAGTGCAGAGGCGGGGGAGAATTGAATCGAGAAGAAGTCCCGCTCTGCCTTGATTTCTTTCCAGGTGACGGTCGGCCGCTGCTTGCGTTTTGGCAGGATATCGGCATCCTCATCGAAGACGTCAATGGCGATCTCGCTGATCGTCATGCAGAAGTCTTCGAAGTTCTGCAGCTCAAAGTTGAAGCGTTCGCTTTCCACATCTTCGAGCGTATCCAGCATGACGCCGCTATTGATCCCGCTGGGCTTTTTCGATTGCGCGGAGAGCTGCGAGACACCGGAGATGTTGTACATGCTCTCGATGATCTTTTCCCGCCTAGTGAGGAGCTGTGGATTCACCGATGCCGGCGTCACCCACGTTGCAGGAGCGGTAGACCCGGGAGCAGGTTCGTATTCGTACATCATCGCGGCTTTCCCACCGTCGATGGTTGATGCCTTAATGCCGCCGCTGCTCATAGTAGGAACGAGGATCAGGTTGGCCGGTGTATTCTCCTCGGCGTCGTGTATCTTTTCGTTTACGAGGTCGAGCTCTTTCTGGAGAGTGATCAGGTCATCGACAAGGGAAGGAGTCCAAATGCCTTTGACCGGCGGGCAATAATGGATCGTGGCAACCGGAGGCTTCTTGAACTTGATCGTGCTGATTTTCTGGACTTCGCCATCCACGATGTCATAACGCTTCCCTTCGGCCAGATGGTAATAGATGCGGTAATCCTGTGCGCGATAGAACGGATTTTTCTTATAAGCGCCTTCTGCGCGCCCGCCGGATTTCAGGATGTCTTTCAAGGCGAAGAAAGGATATTGCCGGAACTTCACCATGCACCGGCTATGCTTCTTGAATGTTTCCTCTGCGGGATCCACATAATATTCCCACGGCATGATACGCACGGGTTGCCGCGTAACTTCGTTGACCCACACATGGCCAACGTCGAATATCTGGCCATCGCGATAGGCCATATTCCCGGACTTATAGATGCCTTCGCGCTGGTACCATTCATCCGCCCACTGTTGGGCAACACGGCAGCATTTGCGGGTCTTCCAGAGTCCGTTGACCGGATTGAAGAACGGCCGCACCTTGACTTGGCTCATCTTCGAGACTTTGGTATCGATGCAGCTCTTGATCACGTTCTCGATGGGCCATGGGATCCGGTTGTCATCGCTGGCCTGGAAATAATAGCTAACAGGATTGTTATAAAGATCGTAGATCTGCTCGACGCGCTGTCCGTTATTGTTATAGCGGTTCAGGTTGCGCAGGTACTTCATATCCCGGCGCATGAGCCATGCTTCGAGCTGGATGGCGTCGGCGAGTATTTCCTTTTCTGTGAATTGTTTATCGTCAGGCATCAGAATGTCTCATTTTCTTGCCGGGGCATCGGCTTCGCATTCTCTTTGACGCCCATCTCGATCACGGCTCCTTCAATCGTCACGCGCGTATAGAATCCCGGGCGCAGCTTCGCGGCCTCTTGCGCGATAGATTCGAGCATCTGCATGTCAAGGGTTTTCCCGGTGAGCTTCCCGAAAGCCTTGCGCTTCTTCTCTGTTTCGCGCCGGGCCTTTAGTTCATCATGAATGAGCTTCCATGCGTCGATGAAGGTTGCCACGCATTATGTAGTGCGATTCTATGGGACTTTCCCGAAGATTAGCAGTAGCCTACTTCTATCCAGCATTGCCGTAAAATGAATATCACTGACTTTCGCAATATGTATCCTTCGCGAAATTCTGCCCAAGGATAGAGAATGCGGATCGTTTTGTAAATATTCTGAGTGGCGCGTGCCTTGGCTCTGATCTCGTTGAAGTCCATGCGATTCATCTGTTCATCAATTTGTTTACGATTTCGAGCCTGATAGCAGCTTGAATCTCTTCTTGATTGAGATAGAACTCGGCTGCTTTTACGATCTTACGCTTATGCGGAGAAAAGCGCCACCACCATTTCTTGGGCTTAATTGTCATCACTTCGTATTTCCCAGCTTCGCCTTACTCCTTAGCCAAATATATCTGAGCGAGTATAACACGCTTTTCAAGATCTCGGGATGATAGACATCATCATCGATCCGGCGAGTAAGCGGTTGGCCGGGCAACTCTTCGTTTCGCGCGAACACCATATACTTCGCTTCCTGCTCTATCTCCGAGATGATCAGCTTGCCAGCTATGGTCTGAGGAGCTCGCGTCTTATACCAGCCATTCTTTACCTCATCCTGTAACATCTCCAGCAAGAGATCTTGCTGACCTTGATATGCTGGCGCTACGGTTATTCCGAATTGCGAGGCAAGATCGTACGTGATTTTCTTCCCCAGCCCCTCGGTATCGCAGAACCAGGTGAAGTTCTTGTTGATCTTCGCCAGGATCGGATTGGAGGTCGTCTGCGTAATCCCGAGCTTCATCCGGTTCACGAAATCGCTCGTGCCGGTCCTGTTGCCCTTGTACTCGTAGATGTTGTACCGGCCGGGCTTGCGCTCCGATGCCAGCGTGATCGTGCAGGAGTCGAAATCGTCAAAGCCGTAGTCTATCCCGCCCGACAGGAAGATATCAGAAGGCGGCTGCGAGTTGATCCACTCGGCGAGTTGTGCGTCCGTGTAGTGATTGGCATCCGTGAAGCGGAGAATGAGGGCCTCAGTATCATAAGCTCCCACCCGGCCCAAATACTCCCGCTGGTAGACGGTATCGTTCTCATTGCCTCCGAATTCATCCGCGAGAATCTTTGCCAGGATCTTTTCGTGATTTGGAATATGCGGGTTGACTGAGAGATTCCAGTTGCATCGCGCGATCAAGGGATTTATTTCGAGGTACTTCTCCTCGAAGTAGCTCCCCTGGATCCGCGGCGGGGTACCGAGCAGCGCAATCCTTGAATCCTCGTAGTCCTTCAGGGTGGGACCGAGAACTTCCTCGACGAGCATCTTCAGCTTTGAATGGCTGTCGCCCTGGCATTCGTCCTTTACTGCTAGCCGAAAGCCCTTGCCTCTAATGTTTTCGATGTCCTCTTTTGTGTTCGTGCCTTTGACGTAGATGTTGACGCCTGTGTTGAATTCGATGCGCTGATCAGCTATGTGCGGCATGAATGGGATTCCAAGATAATCCAGAATATCGATCAGGGATTTCCAGACAATATCATATGCTGACTTCGCAGTCCGTCCAAGATAAATGACATCGCCCCTCTCATGGCTGATAGCCACCAGAATGAGAAGTGCGGCTATGGCAATGGTCTTTCCAGCGCGACGTCCGCAAATCATCACGATCAGCGGTTTCTTCGTAAGTAGGACCTGCTGTTGTTCATCAAAGCAATATTTATAGACTAGGTAAGTCAGGTATTTTATGTCGTGCTCGCGCTGATGCATGAGAATGCCATCAACTTTATCAAGATGTGGCAATAAGCGATCAACGAAATCAAATAGAGTTTCGCTTTGCCTAGCACTTTTTGAGAGAACTCGCTCCATATAGAGACTCAAGGCAGCCACAGGAAAAGGCGTTGCTAAGTGATAATTCGGATCATCCTTGTGGACCGGTTTCCCATTCTCATCAACTCGGGCGTCAAGCATTTGAGCCATGAGCTTTGCAGAGAAATGCAGGAAGCCTGCAGTTCGTCCGCCTGGGTTGGGAGAGGGACCTCCCTTTTGCCATTTATGTTTTTCAATATTCGCTAAGCGTTGCTCGTGGCGTTCCTGATCGTTCACGCTTTATGTAGTGCCTTTGCGCGGATCTACTCTGTACTTTTCCAGCTTCTCGAACACGATCCGATATTCCCACCACCCGCGAAGGAGCCCACACCAGCGGCGTTCCAGGAAGCCCAGATCTATCAGTGCGCGCGTCATCTTCCAGAATGCCCGGCGCCTGATCTGAAGCTGGCCACACGTGCGCGCCCAGGCCGGCTTGAAGTAATTGTCATTGCCATGCGCAAACTCCGGGAATTGGTGGAAATAGGACATAAACACCATCGCCTGCGTCGGAGGCATCTCGCGCACCATCTCCCGCAGTATTCGCGCCTGCAACTTCTCGGCGCCGATACGCTGGCGGGCATGCCTGAAATCGCGGCGCGTGAAGTTCAGTGCGGCTCCGTTCATATGCCAGAGCCCTTATCGTCCGGCAGCTTTCTTATCCACACCTTTTCTATGCCGTTCTCGTAATCATTCTGAAAGCAAAACTCAATTTGGCTTGGCATGAGTCCGGAGAACTCCGCGAGATACGCGCGGGCGAAGTCCTCCAGAATGCGGGTCCGCCTCGATGCGATGTCCTGAATAATGGCGTCGATGTTCAGATGATTGATCTCTTTGTTGTCTTCAGTCATGCTCCTCCTCCTTTCCGATTTCGTCTCTGAGGTATCTTATTAGATCGTTGATCAGGCTGCTGTAGCTCTGCTGGTTCGCTGCACAGAAGGCCAGGGCATAGTCGTCTAACTCCTGTTCGACGAATGCCACCCTTCGTCTCCGGCTTCCACCTGAACGTTTTCCATACGTGATGCATTTTCTCGGCATGCTCATAGATCCATTCGCGTCCGACATAGATCGCTATCCTCCTGATCGCCTGCGAATAGGACTTCGAACGGGCAAGATCCGCCGCGATCTTCATGCCTTGCGGATGGTCGGCAATGAGCTCGTCGAGGGCAGTTGAGGAGTTCATATGTTGCTGTAGCATTTGACCGTCTATAATCTGGGTCCTCGAATAAGGCGAAAGAATCTGTACCAACCCATCTTCGAAAGCGTTCTGTTTGTTTCGCTTGCGACCGAACATCACGTTGAGCACGTCTCGGCGGATGCGGGCTGAGAACGAGCGCACGTTGTAATCCGCATGCTTCAGATATTGCGAGATGAATTGCGCCGCGGCATCGTGCGCGAACTCTAGGACTTTCTCCCGCTCAAAGCGCAATCCGTATTTTCGGCATTGCGCTTTGACGATGATAAAGGCGATCCCCTCGCATTCAACAGCAAGAGCATTGAGTGCGCCATTGCCACGCGCCTTGTAGATCTCCTGGAGCCCGCGCGCCTTCGAGTTGTCGATCATATCTTCGGGAGTTTGCTCACGATCTGGATGCCCGGCGCTGCACCTACCTCAATCGGTTCCACGCACGGAATGATCCGCCGGCGTTCGGCCAACCATAAGCGGAAGCGCGCAAGCAAAGAGCGCCTCTGGTGCCAGTGACAATAGTCATCCCGCGTCGTCGTCGGGTACATGTTCTGCAGGACAATCGTCCTGTCCTGCTTCGGCAGCGGGTAGATCTTCGGAGGATCCACCATGCAATTGCCGGCATCAACGCCTGCCGTCTCGGGCTTCCAGAAATAACAATTACCACACGTCTTCATACCCTTCTCCTTTTCTGTTCATCGCTGTTGTGACGCGAAGCCTTCCGAATATCTTGCCAATAAGATCAAGTCTTTTCAAGTTTCTCCTCCTTGCAAAGCATCCACAACATCCTGAAGCGACCGCGCCACAATCACAATTCCCTTCGCCCGCTGTACGCGTTCCATCTCTTCGAGTTGTGCATCCGACAGCATGCTGTCCTCTCCTTTCGTCTCGATGCATCCCCAGACGGCGCCCTTGCCAAATACGATATCGAGTGCGCCCTTCTTCACTGGCCGCTTCTTCCCGCTATGCGTCTGCAGGAACCAGTAGTGCTTGTACGCCAAGTACGTCAGGATATCGCGCTCAACTTCGGCCTCACTCGGCAGCAATGACGCGGAGGACCAGTGCGCGACTCGCCGTTGCACCCTCACGAGCTCGCCTCTGGGAAGTTGTCGTCGAAGGTGTCGGGCGGCGTCAGGCCGTTCGGATTCCCTGGACGATTGCACGTCGCCGTGTGGCCCTTGCCACTGGCGTCCACGTCGGCTTGGCAATAGGCGCAGCGAACAGGGGGAGGAGCTGTTGGCTTCGGCGCCCGGGCGAAGTACTCGGCAAAGTCCTTCAGGAAAAAGCAGAAGGCCTTACCCGGCTTCTCGGCCTGATGAAGCCTGTACGCAGCGATGACACTGGGCCCGTCATGCTGGCGGAAGAGTGCCAGGAGGTTGCTCATCTCGCCGTCCGTCAGTTTGAGCGCGGCTCCCTGGGTCGCCTTGCGGTGGATCTCCTGCAGCTCGAACATCATGGGTTCGGATGAGGGCGAAGCCAAGAGGGGGGGGGATTCCAGCGCCGCAGTTGCCTGCGGTGCTCCTATTCCCTCCCCTTCTTTCTTTCTTTCCATTCCATTCATCGCGACAAGGTGCGCCGGCGCCGCACCTTCCTGCGGTAATCCCGCACCTTCCTGCGGGATTTTGTATTCCTTTATCCAGCCGATAGTTACCAGTCTTGGCAGTACTTCGGCCCATATTTCGGTGGGAATGCGTGTCATTCGAGAGAGACTGTCAGTTTCTATGGCCTCTCCGGTGCTTCCCAGGAGGGTACCGCGAATATCGCACCTTGATGCGACTTCTACGAGGGCGCACCAAGCCCCGAAGTGAGCTGCGCCATTGGGGTGATCCAAGAGACGTGTATATCCGTCTCCATCGTGACGATTTGGCATCGGAACCCACGCCATTTTCTTCAGTTCGCGCGTGCGATTGTTCTCATAATGCTTCCCCCAGTCGACGATTTGAATGCAGTTCATAATTGATTCATCTTCTTCTTGAGCCACTTTCCGCGCTCGTAATTGTCGTGGCATTCATCGCAAAGGACTACGAGATCTTCGGGCAGTTCCTCCCCGATGCGCACATACGTGCGATGATGGACTTCGAGCTTGGCAGAATATCTGTACCCGCAAAGAGCGCATTCTCCGTGAGCTCTCTCAATAGCAGCTTGCCGCGTGGTCTCCCAATGTGGAGACGCAAGATATTCCTTGTAGAAACTGTCCGCCACGCTCCCCTCCCCTATGCCAGCTCGCCAATCATTCCGGCAACTCTTCGGTGCCGCCGGCGGGGCGCGCTTCCCCCTCCTTGCCCGGGGTCTCGGGTACCACGGGACCGCACCACCATTCTTCAAGTGCATTCCCTACATTGTGGTAGCGATTCAGTAGCGTTGAGGGTTCGCTTACCCGCGCTTCAGGAATGTCTTCCCCACACCCCTTGCACCTCCACCGTTGCGTCGCGGCAGGGGCGGGCGATTGGAAATTGTGACCATCTTGGTTGTGTGCATCGTCGGTCTCAGGCTTGTTGCAAATCACGCATAGAGGCTCGGGCGCAGCGGGCGTGGACGCTGGCGCGGGTGGGGGATCGAAGCTGCAATCACAGACACATGGCGTGTTCCGGTCCCAATGTCTCAATCTGCAAGACCCTTTATGGCCAGCCAGATATTCACTAGCCTGCCCCTCGACGGGAGGTTCGGACGCGGCGGGCTCCTCCATATCAGACCATCCGTGTTCGGTAACTATGGCCTCCATTTTGTCGTGGATACCTGCTTGTGGCTGAACTGCCTTATAGTTAGGACGGGCGTAGCAGCGCAAGAAATCTTCGGCGTCTTTCTTGCGAGCAAATCGCATCGCTTCGCGACTATCATACGACCAGTGAAAGAAGCCACGTTCAGCCGATAACCATTCTGGCGATGATCGACCAAGATGAGACCAATAAGGATCTCTGCCAACCGTTGTAGGAAGTTCAATCAACCATCCCTGTTCGCTCACGGCTTGCCCTCCCCGCTTCTCTGCGGC
>Ga0187878_1002068_pt1 | contig 18352 bp, 16 predicted proteins | sample June2016WEW_17_1_FD_132979 | JGI IMG/M metagenome (GOLD analysis project Ga0187878, IMG submission 132979) | Peatland microbial communities from SPRUCE experiment site at the Marcell Experimental Forest, Minnesota, USA - June2016WEW_17_150 | ecosystem: Environmental > Terrestrial > Soil >...
CATCGGAAACGGAGATTAAGAAGGCTTACCGTAAGCTTGCCCTCCGCTATCATCCTGACAAGAACCCCGGGAATAAGCAGTCCGAGGATATGTTCAAAGAGGGGAGCGAAGCATATGAAGTGCTCTCCGATGCCCAGAAGAGGGCACAATATGATCAATTCGGGCATGCCGGTGTGGGCTCAGGCGGGTCCTCCACGGGCTTCGGCTTCGGCGCCGGATCCCCGTTTGGCGATATTTTCAGCGATATCTTCGGTGATATCTTCGGCGGACAGCAGCGGGGACGGGGCAAGCGCGGCGATGATCTGCTGTACAATCTGGAAATAAGTTTCGAGGAAGCCGCTTTTGGCGTTGAGTCTAAAATCGATGTTCCCTATAACAAACGTTGCGATACGTGTGGCGGCAACGGCGCCAAACCCGGGACGGAACCGAAGGTGTGTCCGACCTGTCGCGGCGCCGGGCAGGTAAGGTTTCAACAGGGGTATTTCAGTGTAAGCAGACCCTGTAACCAATGTGGCGGCGAAGGTCGAATCGTCGATAATCCTTGCCCGGACTGTCGCGGCGCAGGAAGCAAAAAGGACAAGAAAACCATTTCGGTAAAGATCCCCCCCGGAGTTGAAACCGGCAACAGGCTGAAACTTAGTGGTGAAGGCGGCCAAGGGGTAAAGGGTGGACAAAACGGCGATCTCTATGTCGCCATAAACGTTCGCGCGCATCCTGTCTTTACCCGGGACGGGAATGATGTGATATGCGAAATCCCGATAAGTTTTGCCCAGGCGGCAATTGGGTGCGAGATAGAGGTCCCTACTCTGGATGGAAAAGTTGCCATGAAGATCCCGGAAGGTACCCAGTCCGGAAAGGTCTTCAGGTTGCGCGACAAAGGCGTGCCGGCATTGCAGAGTTATGGCAGGGGTGACCAGTTGGTAATAATCAAGGTCGAGACACCGGTAAATCTTAACAAGCGACAGAAAGAACTGCTGGAGGAATTTGCCAGGATTAGCGGAGAGGAAGTCCATCCTCTCAAGAAAAATTTTTTTGAAAAAGTAATTGACATGATTAGTTGACGGCAGAAGCTTTCCCGCAATGTCATGAGTCTTACAGCTTCACCCTCTCCTCCCGGGGAGAGGGTGGCTGTAAGCCGGGTGAGGGAACAATGTGACGTTGCGGAACCTAACTAAGTGAAGTCTTAGGACAATTCACATGCGCAACCACTTTTTGTTGTTCATGCAACGGCACTTGCTGCTGCGTCATATTGGAGTAAAGCTTCCAATCCTTCTGCTGATGCTTATTTTTGTCGGCGCCGCTCCTGTTTCCGCATCCGGAGACTACGTGGCAAACATTACCCTCCTGAAAAACCTGGAATATCCTGAGGTTCTCCTGAAAGAAATCAGGGGTGCCAGGAAAGATGTCCTGTTTTCCTTTTATCTGTTCAAAATATCCGAATCACCCAATAATAAGCCCCGCAGGATAGCAGAAGAATTGATAAGCGCAAGAAATCGCGGTGTTGCCGTAACAGTGATTCTTGAAGAGTCGAATAAGCAGGATGACCCCCTAAACATTGAGAATCACAAAACCGCGGCACTGCTGTCACAAAAAGGAATTAAGGTTCTTTTTGACTCCCCCCTTACAACGACCCATGTCAAGGCTGCCATCATAGACAATCGATATGTCTTTCTCGGCAGCCACAATCTCACTCAGAGTGCGCTGCAATATAACAACGAGCTTTCTGTGCGCATCGATTCCAAAGCCCTGGCCAGGGAAGTCCAGGGCTATCTCAACCAGCTGTCACCCCGCTAACTTGATAAATATCAGGTGGAAATGCTTAATGCATTCGCAAATTCTCTAGAAAGTCCCCTCCCGCTTGGCGGGGGAGGGTTAGGGTGGGGGGGAAGTTGCCATTATATCAGCATGTTGCAGCTTCACCCACCCCCTGCCCCCCTCCCGTCAAGGGAGGGGGAGAAGACTTTTTGCGAGTGCATCATGCTTAACTCAAAACTCAAAATTCAAAACCGCCTCTCAGCGGATATGTTGCCTCCCTGCGATGAACGGCTCCCTTTGGTGTAAGTGTGCTGGAATATAGATAAAACTCTTCGACTGGAAAGGATTCAGTTTTGAAAAGGCTGTTTTTGGCCAGATAATCGGCTGCCTTATTTGGTGAAATGTCTCTGAAGCGGGCAATGGTGATGTGTGGTGAGAAGCTTCGTTGTTCGGACTGCAGCCCGATTCCTACCAGGCTCTGCTCGACTTTGCAGGCAAGGCGGATTAATGTATCGTTCCTGTTGATGCCTACCCAGAGAACGCGTGGAGCCTTTTTCGGTGGAAAACAGCCAACCCCTTGCAGTGTCAGGGAAAAGGCGCTTTCCGAGATCTCGGCCAGCGATTCCTTTATGGCAGCAAATAAGCAGTCATCTGCATCGCCGATAAAGCGCAAGGTGAGGTGAAGCTGTTTTACGTCAACCCATCTCGCTTCCGGCAGACCTGAACAAATTCCCCGGATCGAATTTTTGACCTGCTCGGGCAAGTCTACCGCTACGAATAGCCTGTACATGTGTCACCTCTCATGCTGGAACTCATTCATTCCGTTCCATTTTCACAAGATAACGTTTACCATCAGTACCAATTACGGTCCCTAGCTGCGCGGATAGCAAGCTCATATGCCGAATGACATCCATGCCCCGCCTTCCCCGTGCAATCTTTGGCTGAAAACGGACTTCGGCGTTCAAAACGTTAAGGGGAATCAGCTCGACTTCCCTGATGCCCCGGTCAAAAATGATTCTGGCGATGATGCTTGTATCCGAGCCGGAGCTCATGCTGCCGAAGGCAAAATTACCCAGGCTATAGAGGATAATCCCTTTTTTGTAGCGCTCGATGCCCTGCAGGACATGAGGATGATGGCCTATGACCAGGTCTGCGCCGGCATCGATAGCCCGATGAGCAGCCTGAACTTGATAAGCTTTGGGTTTTGTCGATCTTTCTTCACCCCAGTGAAAGGAGACTACCACATAATCGGCGTCGGATTTTGCCTTCATAATGTCTTCCCTGTAATGTGAAGCAAAACCGGGCGCCGTTCCTGCCTGATGTGACTTTGCGTAAAACTCCCCGGGTAGTGTTAAGGAGTATGCCAGAAAAGCTATCTTGTTGTTTTTTAGCGATAACAGGGCCGGCTTTCTGGCCGAAGCCAGATTGTCCCCTGCTCCGGTATAAAGGATATTTTCACTGTCGAGTTGCCGTAGTGTTTCCTGGAGTCCGATTGCACCGAAATCCATCATGTGATTGTTGGCTAGAGTCAGTACGGAGAAACCGGCCCGTTTCAGAGCCGCGGATGCATTCGGGCTGGTCTTGAATCGGAATCTTTTACCGATGAATTCTGAACCTTTTTCCGTTATCGGCGCCTCAAGATTGCCGACGTTTATGTCGGCTGCTTTCAATTCATGGCGGGTAGCGGCAAAGGGATAGTCATATCCCATGCGGGCGAAGGTTCCTGCACCACTGCCGGCGAGCATGATGTCGCCGACTGCGTTGAGGACGATCTGTTGGGCACAGGCAGGAAATGCGAAGGCACAATAGAAAAAAACGCAAAATGTAAACTTCTGGAATAAAGACATCGAGACTCCCGGGCAATTTTTCCGGTAATTTTATTTATTGCTGAAAAAAGATTGACTAATTGACCTTCAAATGCTACAAAATATAGCTTTCTTTGAATGAATGTAAAGGCTTTTTCTATGCTTGATGTGAAATATATTCGGGAAAACCTTGAGAAGGTGGAAGCTCAGCTCAAGAAACGCGGCGAAAGCGTTAATCTTGGCAGCTTCCGGGAGTATGACGGGCGTCGTCGGGAACTGCTGCAGGAGGGTGAGGCTTTAAAAGCCCTGCGCAACAAGGTTTCCGAAGAAATTAGCCGGATCAAGGACAAAAGCCAGGCGCAGGAACCTATTGCGGAAATGCGTGAGGTTTCCCGGAAAATAAAAAATATTGATGATAACTTGAGGGAAATAGAAGAGGGGCTCCAGTCCTACATGCTGACTATCCCCAATATCCCCCATCAGACCACCCCGGTTGGCGTTTCCGAAGCCGATAACGTGGAGATAAGGAAATGGGGCGAGATTCCCGCTTATCCCTTTTCACCCAAGCCGCACTGGGAAATCGGCGAGTCGCTGGACATCCTCGATTTCGAACGTGGTGCACGGATCACAGGAACGCGTTTCACTCTTTATAAGGGCGCAGGGGCCAGGTTGGAGAGGGCGCTTATCAACTTCATGCTCGATCTCCACACGGGCCGACATAATTATGTTGAAATGCTCCCCCCCTTTATGGTAAACAGGGAGAGCATGACTTGCACCGGGCAGTTGCCTAAGTTTGAGGATGATCTCTTTCATCTGGAAGGGGTTGATTATTTCCTTATTCCCACTGCTGAGGTTCCGGTAACCAACATCCACCGCGGCGAGATACTGAAGGCATCGGACCTGCCGATCCGTTATGCGGCATATACTCCATGCTTCAGAAAAGAGGCCGGTTCTTACGGTAAAGATACCAGGGGACTCATTCGTCAGCATCAGTTCAACAAGGTGGAACTGGTAAAATTTGCCCACCCTGCCGATTCATACCAGGAACTGGATCTATTGTTGGCAGATGCGGAGCAAGTGCTTCAAATATTGGGATTGCCTTACCGGGTCATTGAACTCTGCACCGGGGATTTGGGTTTTTCGGCGGCAAAAACCTTTGATATCGAAGTCTGGCTTCCCGGGCAGAATACCTACAGGGAAATATCCTCCTGCAGTAATTTTGAAGACTTTCAGGCACGCAGAGCCTCCATACGATTCAGGGATGGAGAAAAGTCGAAACCTGAATTCGTACATACCCTGAATGGATCCGGAATTGCCGTGGGGCGAACGGTGGTGGCAATTCTGGAGAACTATCAGCAGGCAGACGGTTCGGTACTTATTCCCGACGCACTCATCCCTTACATGGGTGGAATGGAAAAGATAGGCTGAAATTTTGGAGGGATGGCCGAGTGGCTTAAGGCGGCGGTCTTGAAAACCGTTGAACGAAAGTTCCGTGGGTTCAAATCCTACTCCCTCCGCCAAAAAATAGATGCAGTTTTTAGTTTTAAATTTTTAGTTTTTAGTTTCTAGACAAAGATTTTCATAACTAAAAACTCACAACTAAAAACTGAAAACTGATTTTCAGGAGAGATGGCCGAGTCGGCCGAAGGCGCTCGCCTGCTAAGCGAGTATACTGGGAAACCGGTATCGAGGGTTCGAATCCCTCTCTCTCCGCCACTAATCATCAAACAATTGAGTGGCTGGACAAACATACGTTTCGGAGGTATCATGAAGTATTTGTTACGGCTCTTGATTCTGTCTGCGTTGTTTATGGTCGCTGTAACCGGATGCAAAAAGAAGGAAGAGAAACCGGTTGGCGAAGCAGGCTCCCCTCACGGAATGGGAGTTAGGAAAAATTTGCCGGTTGTGGTCCCTGATTCGGTAAAGGGGAAATGGAAAGCGGTCAAGATTGCCGTTACGGAAAAATCCAGCAACAAGAGCACTGAATATACGGTACCGCTTGGCTCGGAATTTAATGTGCCCAACACCGGTCTGGTTATAGAGGTGGCTGCTTTCCTGCCTCAATTTACGATGAATGATGCCAGTCTTACTTCTGTGTCCAACGATCCGAAAAACCCGGCTGCCCAGGCGAGGATTACTGAATCGGGCAAGGAAGTATTCAAGGGTTGGTTGTTTGCAAATTTCCCGTCGGTTCATGCTTTTGAGCATCCCAAATATGGCGTTAAGCTTGTAAGCGGTATTCCCGCTGGATAGGTTACGCTTTCACGAATGCGCTCGTAGCTCAGCTGGATAGAGCAACGGACTACGAATCCGTAGGTCGGGGGTTCGAATCCCTCCGAGCGCGCCATAAAAACAGGGACTTAGGCTTTATGCTTAAGTCCCTGTTTCTGTTTGTGGGACAGTCATGGCAATAACCAACATCATACACTTTAATCGGCAGGGTAGCATTTTCGTAGTTATCCCAGAATTATTTACTTAAATATTACTTAAGAGCCAACCAAGACAAAATTTGTTCATCACTTTATCTCAATTGAACAGACAAATTGAGAACACATCTTCAAAACTCCCTTGAGCGCGTAAATCTTTGGGTATCCCAACTCGACTTCACCTCAGTGCAAATCGTCACTGGTTCCTTCGTTCAGTAAAACACCATAGAGGACCAGGGTCTTCTCCTTCGGATTCGTAACGGCCCACTGGTCAAATGCCTTCGGGTCATCCCTAATCGCACCGGCAACCTTCAGTTTGCTGGCCGACCAGTCCCCCCTCAATTCTTACATCGAAAATAATGATTTTGATGGCGTCTAACTGAACCTTCAATTTCACCAATGTCATGCGTTGAACAATTATCTTGTTAGGATTTGATTAACCACTTAAACCCGGAATCATTAAGGTATTTGGAACATGCTTTAAATTCCTTTAGATAATCCCCCGGAAGAGACGAGGGGTTACCTAAAGTAATTTATGTATTCACGATAATTTTATTCAACCGTAACTCTATTGTAATGCTTCGATGATATTGTGCCTGCAATTCGGGACTTCAATCTCATCATGCACACTTAATTGAGATGGAAAAGTCAGATTATCCATTTGTACCAAGTTAATAAAAGGAGGGAAAAGTGAAAAAGAAATTCGTTGCAACTGGAGTGGCACTGCTGGCTACAGCTTTTATTGGCCAGGCAGCATCTGCCAAGAGTCTTGAGGATGTACTCAAGGAAAAAGGCGTGATAACCGAGGCCGACTACAAGGACATCACCAAGGTCAAACCCATTGACTACAAACTTGGCAATGGATTCACCTTTACCACCCAGGACGAGAAGTTTCAGCTTTCGCTGGGGGGGAGAATGCAGTTCCGGTATACCTTCACAGACAAAGACAGTGGACAGGATTCAAGTCAATGGGATGCCAAACGTATCAGGCTGATTATGGGCGGCTATGCCTATACCAAGGATCTGACCTATAAACTGGAGATTGACGCGAGGCAGCTTGCTTCATCCCCTTCGAACAAGGGTTTGGTGGACGCCTGGATGAATTACAAGATCGTGGACGAAGCGCAGATCAAGGTGGGCCAATACAAGACACCATTTGCCCGGCAGGAGCTCACCTCGGATGGGGCTCTTCAGTTTGTTGACCGCTCCCCCGTGGTTGATGCCTTCAAGCCGAGTTACGACATTGGCGCCATGTTGAACGGCAAGATTGCCGATGGTCTGGCATACTACTCTGCCGGAGTGTTCGGAGGGGCCGGGCAGACAAATACACGCACATCAAACGACAATATGTTTGTCGCGCGGGTAGCAGTAAATCCCCTGGGCGACATGCCGTATTCCGAGGCGGATATTGATGTGAGCAAGAAACCTCTTCTCTCAATTGGCGCCGACTATTTCAGGAATACGATTAACAGGACAGCTGCAAGCACCTTCGATACCAATGCCGGCTATGCCGGGGGCTGGGTGACGAAGGGACTGGCAAACGGTCCGCTTAAAAACACCTTAGGCAAGTTTGATGTCGACAGCTATGGTGTTGACGCCGCATTCAAGTGGATGGGCCTATTTGCCCAGGCAGAATATATGCAGGGCCAGGCGGAGAGTCAGGCGGTCAGTGCCAATAATCTTCTGCGTGCTCAAGGCTTCTATGCCCAGGCTGGCTACATGATAATTCCCGGCAAGCTGGAAGCATCGGTCCGTTATTCATACCTTGACCCAAACAGAGATAATTCGAATGACACGATAACTGAACAGATTGGAGCCTTGTCCTACTACTTCGCAAAGCATAACCTGAAGCTTCAGGCTGATGCAGGCAATACTCACACTCAGACCGGTGTGGGTAAAACAACCGACGACATGGTGTACCGTCTGCAGGCACAGATCATCTTCTAGTTTTTCAGAATAAAAAGCAACACTCCTTCTTGATATCGGGGATGATTAAGTTCATCCCCTCTTTTTTTGTAAAATAACCGAAGTGATAGGTTATCTCTCTGTCTTGAGCGGAATTTTCCGCCCGATTATAATGCCGGTAATTACCTGTAAGCATCCAATGAGAACATTCAGAAGCTGATCTATGACATTTTTAAATATATAGCCAGATCTTTATTCATATGCTTTTTTCTATTTCATAACATGTCTGTAACCTGGGTATGGGATACTGACCATACGATTTACAAATAAAAACAATGGTAACAGTTGTTGCTGCAAAGTTTCGGCAAAACTGCATAAGGGAGAAAATATGACGAATATAATGCCTTTGGGAGATTACTATGTATGGTATTGCGAGTGGTGCGATACAAAAAACCTCACAATCTGGACAAGGTTTGAGAAAGACAAGGTTTTCTGTGGCGCATGCCATAATGGTTTTCCGATGACCCATAACGCTACTTCCGAGCAAGGAAAATTTTTGTCCGCTGTGCTCTGATAGAGGTTGTAATAACTAACGTAGATAGCCTTCGGTTCATTGCGATGATGCTGATGGAGCAATGAGCGGATGGAACAGTGCTTTCATGACACGGTGTGACAGTCAGAACGAAAAGAAACAACACTACTGTTACGCGGAAGATAATTGAAATATTCTTGAACAAGGTCATTCGTTTTGAGCTGATGACGATTCGTTGTTACTTAACATGCTATGCAGATCGGAGAGGTAATCTCTGATCTGCATAATCTGCAAGACTCTTTATCATTTCCCCGTTCAATGTAGGATCGATGTGCGGTATCTTACTCTGTTCGCCGAGTTTGCCTCGAACTTCTTTTGACCAGTTGTAAATAATGTCCTTGCAGACAGGGATGACAATCGGGGGTTGAATGCGGCACTGAAAGCGGAATGTGGCATAGTCTGCATTCATGGAACGCAGAGTGTTGTCGACCCTTAGTGACAGTTCTGATGGGGACAGCGGGCTATCATTGCCCATTGCCAGAATCCAGAGATGTCGCCGTTCGGAAATATCCGGCCCGACCATAAACTCGTTTATTTCGACTCCGTCGATTCTGTTCAATGTGGAAATCGCTTCTTCCACTTCTCCCTGGGTAACCTTTTCCTCAAACCGGTCAAGAAACTTGTCCCGGCCGGTAAACTCGATAAAAAGCGGCGACCGCGATAAAAAACGGATCGTGTCACCAATATGATAGCGCCACAGACCGGCGCAGGTGGAGATTATGACAGCGTACCGCTTGCCGATTTCCACTTCTTCGAGCGGAACTGCAACTGCACTTGACGATGGGACACCTTTTTCATCCAGTTGTTCGAAGGGCACAAACTCAAAAAATACGCCATAATACGGGGCAAAGCGCATGAAATCTTCGCCGAAAAGCTGAAACGCCATAAATGCTTCAGATGAAGGGAGCAATTCGAGGAAGTGGGGTGACTGTGTGCCGAAAAGCTCGTTATACTCCCTCCGGTAAGGTTTCATGCTGGTGCCGCCGTGGATTATTAATTCCAGGTTGGGCAACAGTTCCGGGAGAGACTTCCCGCCAATTTCGCGGCAGCGCTTTAAAAGAAGCAGGATCCAGGGCGGTACACCGGAAATGCCGCGGATGTTTCCCTCGCCGATCAGAAGCCTCGCCATAGACTCCAGCTTTTCTTCCCAGGGAAGGGCTGAAATTTCCGGGCTGGGCGCAATAAATGGCTTGAGGTAAAAGGGTCGCTTGTTAAGTGTTATAGCGCTCATGTCTCCGCTTAGCACACCACTCCCCAAATTTGAGAGTTCCGTGTTGCCCGCCATGTAGAGGAGTTTGCCGGCAAGCAGCCTGCTGGAACCATTCCTCGCCAGGTAGCAGGAGGTAAGGTCGAACGCAGCCCTTTTGTTTGCTACAAACATTTCCTTGCTGAACGGGATGTACTTGGTCGGTGCGGTTGTGCCCGAGGTCTCGCAGAATAAGGGAATTTTGCCCGGCCAGGTGACATTTTCAAGATTAAGGCTCTTAACTCCGCCCTTGTTGCAGAAATATTTGCTGAAATAAATATCCCAGAATTCGCAGTAGGTCCGTATCGGGACATTTTTCTGATACTCCGCATATGCCTTTTCAAAAGGTAGCGTGGCGAACTCGGCGAAAGCATGGTCTTTGCCGAAACGAGTGCGAGTACCTTGCGAGAGCAGATAACGCAGAATGGCACGTTGTGCCTGCGAAGGGTCGCGGGAGGTGAAATTCCTTGCCCTTGCCGAGGCCAGAGTGTTTATGAATAAATTCATGGTTAATTCCTGTAAGTTTGATGCAATTTATTGAGCTGCAAGCAGTTTCGAAGCATGCAGACAGCTGTACCAGGATTCCAACAGGGGATTGTAATTCCGGTGATGGAAGATAAGGGAAGCATGTGCAACGGCATCTCCATCTCCCGATGAAATTACTTTCAGTACCGTACCTTCGGGAAAAAGGAGTCGGAATGTTGCATTGTCGCGCAGTGTCTTCAAACTGGGAGAGCCGGGCACCAGAACATTTTCTTCTGCTTCGGCAAGCAAGGCAAGGGCCGGCCCGGCGAAAGCCGGCTTATTTGCAGATGGCATGTTGAATTGTTTCAAGGCCAGAACTCTCTCGTAACCCCCCTGGAAAGTTGTTTTATGCAAAACATCCATGATTTTCTTTCTGATTGAGAGATGTCTGCTGGTGAGTTTGCGGTTTTCGGCACCGGCTTCAAAGAGAGCCTGAAAACAGCGTCTTGCTCTTTCGATCTGTCGGCTTACGTCTTCTGAACGACTCGCATCTGCCTTGAGGATTCTTTTGAGATTGCTTTCGATCATTCTGACCCCGCCGCTTTTTTCCTTTTCCGGCCTGACCAGGTCTTCCGTACATAGTACCGGGCTTGCCATTACAATTCCACGAATCAGTAATTCTTCCGAAATATCCTGCTGGAGAAAGCTGGTGAGAAGACCCGAGCCGAAACTGATGCTGAACAGCACCGGCTTCTCACCTTTGTTATTAATATCTTCGATAAGGTCAGCCAACTGTACGGAAAACATTCTGGTGGAGAAGCCATTGCGCGGGTAATTGAGATAATAGATATCGCCGTGATTTTTAAATAGTTCTCGTTGAAATTCAGCGACCTCGGTTGCGTCAGGAACAAAGCCGGCAATCACGATGGTTGGGGTTGTTCCTGATCCCTTCTCTTTGAAAATCTGGCAGTGCACGGAGTGCAGACTTGCAAAATTGTTCCTGAGGGAAATTTCGCGCCGCCTGGTGCAAGGTACATATGGCTTTATTGCCATTTGGCGGATCAGGCCAGTGGCGGCCGTTACAACGTTCATGATTGCAGGATTTCTTCGTATCGACCGGTGAACAAATGGTAAAACCGCTTCTGGTTTCATAAGCTCTCCTTTTTGTGAATTTTTTTTATTATCCACCAGGAGAGTTACATCTGCGTGCCGACAGGGCTAAATGTATGTGGAGAAATCGATTCCATTAAGCGCAGGCAGATTGCACAGACCAGTACTTCCCGATCGATATATTATCTCTCGGGGGGGGACGAAGGGGAGTTTAGTTGACTTACAGTTTAACGGGATCCGAAGTGTGACGGATGTCTTTGCCTTTGACCATGAAGATGACCATTTCCGCCACGTTGGTGGCATGGTCTGCAATCCGCTCCAGGTACTTGGAGATGTAGTTCAGCTTCAATGCACGGCTGATGGTGGCAGGGTCTTCCATCATGAATGTCAAAAGTTCCCTCTGTATCTGCACGTTCAATTCATCGACAAACTGGTCATCCTCGCAAACCTTCAGGGCAAGTTCCTCATCGTAGCGGACGAAGGCGTCCAGAGATTCCTTGACCATGGTACGTGCCGCTTCAGCCAGGCGGGGGAGATCCAGGTAAGGTTTCAGCGGCGGCTCTTCATTTAGTTCCCTGGCCCGGTTGGCGATACTGGCACACTGGTCGCCAATCCTCTCCAGGTCCGTCACGATCTTCAGCGCCAGGGTGATGAAGCGCAGGTCACGGGCTGTCGGTTGCCTTCTCGCAAGAACTTCGAGGCAGCGCTCATCCGTTTCAACTTCCAGGTGATTAATCTCATGATCGGAGAGAATAACCTGCTCCGCAAGTCCCGAATCCCTTTCGACAAGCGCATTAACCGAGTTGGAGATCATCAGCTCGACCTTTCCCCCCATTTCGAGGATTTTTGCGCGTATTTCATTCAGTTCCGTGTCATACTGCTTGATTATATGTTCTCGCTCCATCTAATGCCTCATGTAAAGTAAATTAGTTGCCAGCCACTCCTGACTCTTCAATTCTTCAATTCAAAACTCAAAACTCACCCAAACCTTCCCGTAATATAATCTTCGGTATTCTTGTTCGCCGGATTGGTAAAAATCTTGCCGGTCCGGTCGAATTCGACAAGCTCCCCCAGGTAGAGAAAAGCGGTGTAATCGGAGACACGGGCCGCCTGCTGCATGTTGTGGGTGACGATGGCAACTGTGTACTGCTCTTTCAGTTCGTTGATGAGTTCTTCTATCTTCGCGGTGGCAATGGGATCCAGGGCGGAACAGGGTTCATCCATCAATATCACTTCCGGCTTGACGGCTATGGTTCTGGCAATGCACAGCCTTTGTTGCTGCCCTCCGGAGAGTTCCATGGCGTTTTTCTTCAACCTGTCTTTCACCTCGTCCCAGAGCGCCACCCGCTTGAGGCTCGATTCCACTATCTCATCGGCCAGATTTCTCCTGATCCTGCCGTTCAGCTTGTAGCCGGCGATCACATTATCATAGATGGTCATGGCCGGAAAGAGGTTTGCCTTCTGGAAGACCATGCCGATCCGGCGCCGTAACGCCACCGGGTTGGCGGCTTTGTCGTAAATATTATCATTGTCAAGCAGGATGTTCCCTGTCACGCGGGCCGAAGGCACCATGTCATGCATCCGGTTCATGCTGCGCAGGACGGTGGATTTGCCGCACCCGGACGGGCCGATTATAGCGGTAACCATGTTTTCATGGAAATCGATGTTCACATCCCGGACGGCACGGTTGTCGCCGAAATAGACATTTAAATCTTTGATCTGAATTTTTATAGCCATAAAATCCTCAATAAGTAAGAACTGTTATATCATTGCCCCTGCTGCGCCGGCTTCAGGGATTATATTTCTGCCGGCTGAAGTACCTGGTTGCCAGACTCAGGGTAAACATCAGGGTTACCAGTACCAGGGCGCCTGCCCATGCCAGGCGGTGCCAATCCTCGTAGGGGGAGATGGCAAAATTGAATATCTGCAGCGGCATTGCGGCGATCGGTTCCGTGAGCTTCCTGCTCCAGAACATATTGCCCAGGGCGGTGAACAGAAGTGGCGCGGTCTCGCCGGCGATACGCGCGGCGGCCAGCAGCACCCCGGTGACAACTCCCTTCATGGCGCTTCTGAGGGTAACCTTGAAGGTCGTCCGCCAGAGGGGGACACCCAGGGCCAGCGAGGCTTCCCGCAACGAGTTAGGCACCATCTTCAGTTGTTCTTCAGCGGTACGCAACACGATAGGGGTCATAATCAGGGCGAGAGCCACGGCCCCGGCCAGGGCGGAGAATCCCTGCATCGGCACCACGATGAGCGTGTAGGCCACCATTCCGGTGATGATTGAGGGGATGCCGTTGAGTACATCGGCTGAGAAACGGATTACTTGCGAAAAACGGGTTCCGCCGTATTCGGAAAGATAGATAGCGCCGAAAATGCCTATCGGAAGGCCAATGGCAGAAGCAATGGCAATGAGGACAAGCGACCCCAACATGCCATTTGCCATCCCGCCGCCGCTCTCACCGGTCGGTTTGGGTATATTGAGAAAGAAATCGAGGTTGATGGAGCTGATTCCCATCTTGACGATGTGGAAGAAAATCAGCACCAGCGGTACCAGGACCGCCACTGTTGCGGCGAGCATCAGCAAAGTCATCAACCAGTTTTTGACGTTGCGCAGGTTTATGCCCCTCATTGGATCATTCCCCCACTGCTCTGGCCGCGGGTGACGCTCCATACCAGGAGTCTTGCCAGGATGTTGATGATAAGGGTCACCACCAAAAGGATCAGGCCTATTTCCATAAGAGCTGAACCGTGAAGTTTCGTGGTGGTCTCGGCAAATTCGTTGGCGATAACGCTCGGCATGGTATAGGCGGGGCTGAGCAGGGACATGGATATCTGCGGTGTGTTGCCGATGACCATGGTGACTGCCATGGTCTCGCCTATGGCCCGGCCCAGACCGAGGATGACCGCTCCCAGGATGCCGGAGCGGCCGTAAGGGAGGACTGCCATGCGGATCATTTCCCAACGGGTAGCGCCCAGGGCGACAGCCGCCTCGCGCTGGCTCTGCGGGACAGCCAGCAGCATTTCCTTGGAGATGGAGGTAATGATCGGTACCACCATGATCATCAGGATAAAGACCGCCGCCAGCATGCTCACCCCATACGGCGCGCCCTGAAAAAAGGGGAGAAAGCCGAAGTGCTCTATCAGGAATGGCTGCACACTGGTCTGCAGCCATGGAGCCATTACCAGGATACCCCAAAGCCCGTAAATAACACTGGGTATGGCTGCCAGGAGCTCAATCAAAGAGGCTATGACGCTGCCGAGTCTTTTCGGCACTATTTCGGTTATGAAGATTGCGGCGCCGATACTCAGGGGGGTTGCCAGAAGCAGCGCCAGTATCGAGGAAATAACAGAACCGTAAATGAAGGGGAGGGCACCGAAGTTGCCTTGCACGGCATCCCACTTCGAATTGGAGATGAAGTTCCAGCCGAACTTCCTGACGGCAGGCAGGCTTTCGCTGCTCATCTCGTAAATCATCAGCAGCAGGATGACAAGGATGCTGGCTGCGAACAGCGCAGTCATCCACTTAAAGATAACGTCACCGTTGAAAAATTTCCTGATTGCAGTCTGCCGTTCTTCAGATGTACCTGCCAAAACTGCCTTTGCCTCAATTGTACTGGTATCTTTCATTTCTGTCACTTCTGTTAGTTGAGATGTGTTTGAGAACAGACACACAAACGAGCGTAAGACTTATTGTCCCACGCCCGTTTGCATAGTTAAATCGGTTCCTGACTATTAGTATTTAATGGATTTAATGGTTTTTTCTACCATCTTGGCCACTTTTTCCGGGAGGGGAGCATACAGGATGGCGGCAGCCATTTTTTGACCTTTTTTCAGTTCCCAGTTGAGAAACTCAACCAGTTGTTTACCTTTTGCAGAGTCTTTTTGTTGTTCATACACGAGCAGCCAGGTGAATCCGACGATGGGGTATGCGTCTTTTCCCGGTTGATTGACCAGGGAAACCCTGAAGTCGGCCGGCATGTTTTTGGCTGCGCCTGCTGCGGCTGCACTGGTCGATTTGATGGTCGGCTCGACGAAACTGCCGCTCAGGTTTTTCAGCGAAGCGTAGGGGAGCTTGTTTTCATAAGCGTAGGCCAACTCGACATATCCTATGCTGTTCCTGGTGTTTTTAATCTGTCCGGCAACACCTTCATTGCCTTTGCCGCCGAGTCCCACCGGCCAGTTTACGGAAGCTCCCATGCCGACTTTAGACTTCCATTCCGGGCTGACACTGGTGAGGTAATCGGTGAAGATAGCCGAAGTCCCGCTGCCGTCGGAGCGATGCACAACTATGATTGGCTCGGCGGGGAGCTTCTGTCCCTTGTTGACTGATACGATTCGCGGATCGTTCCATTTGGTTATCTTGCCGAGGAATATGTCGGCCAGAACGTCGGGTGTCAGTTTCAGACCTTTACCGATGCCCGGTACATTGTAGGTTACAACAACTGCGCCCATAACGGTGGGAATATGCAGGATCTTGCCGGGCGCCGATTTTAACTGCTCGTCGGTGAGAAACTTGTCGGAAGCGCCGAAGTCAACGGTCTGGGCAATAATCTGTTTGATGCCGCCACCGCTGCCGATGGACTGGTAGTTAAACTTGACGGCTGGATCAATCTTGGCGTATTCGCTGAACCATTTTGAGTAGAGCGGGTAGGGGAAGGTTGCGCCGGCGCCGTTGATGAGAGTGTCGGCAGATGCCTGGCCTGCTATTGCCGTGATCGCCAGTACAGCCAGGGTTAGAAGACTTCTTTTGATGGTCTTGAACATTGGTTCCTCCTTAGAGATTTCGGTTTGTTTTGGGACTATAGACAATATTTGTTACAAGCCGGTTACGGGTTAAAGATATTTGGGTGAATAAAGAAAAAAGATGTGTAATAGCACGGATTCGAATTGCAATTTTCTCTGCAATTCTGAAAACAGAACACTTGACTATTTGCAGCAGAGGTGCCTGAGTGAAACCTGTAAAAAAATACCGACACATGCAATTCCATTGAAACGGGATATTTCAAACCTCCAATTTGTATCCAAAGCCACGAATGGTTTTTATGTACTCACCGCATTTCCCAAGCTTAGTCCTGAGCCTTGCAAGATGTGTATCAACGGTGCGAGATTCTCCGATATAATCTAGACCCCAGCCATCTTTAAGCAGGCTGTCACGACTTTTAACTGTACCGTTACCTTCTGCCAGAGTCTGAAGTAGTTTGAATTCAGTGGTTGTCAGAAAAACTTCCTCACCTTCAACAGTAACCAAGTGCCCTTCAGTGTCTATAACAATTTGACCAACCTTGATTATCTTTCCTGCTTTCTTCTCAGGGTGAGAACGGCGAAGAACCGCTTTTATTCTCAGCAGAAGTTCTCTGCTGGAAAATGGTTTTGCCACATAATCGTCTGCTCCGATCTCAAAACCTACAACCCTATCTATCTCTTCTCCTTTTGCGGAGATTATGATTATTGGTATATTTGACAGCTTTTCGCTCGCCTTGAGGATTTTACATATATCTGTTCCCAGTAGACCTGGCAGCATCAGGTCAAGGAGAATAAGATCAGGATTAGAACAACGCGCAGTTTCAAGACCACTTATTCCATCGAGAGCAATGGCAGTGTTGTAACCGTTCAGCTGCAGATTAAAAGCTATTAGCTCAGCAATGTCCTTTTCATCTTCGATAATAAGAATGTTCTCCATTGGTCACCTTTAAAAATTAGTTTTCTTAATGTCTTTAAGCTTACCTGTAAATTGTTACAACTGAGTTGCGATTCTTTAAATACGGTGAAAACATGTAGTAATAAATGAACTCAGTTTCACTTATGGATATAGACAATAGAAAACTGAATTAATTGTAAAATGAAATCGAGTATTTTTGCCTATCGGGTTGTGCTGCTCAATCCGGACAAATTGCCTCGGTTATCAAGGCTTGCGGGTGTGATTAACTTTAATTTATTGATATGATACTGGAATGTTACAATTGTGTTAAATATTTTATAAAAGAAAAAGTTTTGTTTGTGCAATCCGATACTATGCAGCATAATAAAAAATTAAAAATGGAGGTTAAGAGTCTTGTTATCCTTATTCCCATATCCGAAACTAGTTTTCATGCCGTTAACTTTTGAAAACGAACGGCAATAACTGTATTATTGTTCTGTTTAATAAAATATAAGGAGGGAAGAATGAAGAAGCAGTTAAATAAGTTGATGAAACTTCGAGGGGTGGGAGATGTTTTGGCAAAACGCCTGTTGGAATCGGGTTTTGACAGTTATGAGAAAGTTGCCGCTGCCGGAGAAGAAGGACTGCTGAAGATTAAAGGCATGAACCCCAGAGCTGTTCCAACCATTGTTTCGCAGGCTGCAGAAATGACGGCAGATTCTCAAACCGGTAAAAGTAAGAGAGAAGAAGAGCTGAAACAGGCTGCTGCCTTGCTTAAAGAGCGCGTGCAAGGAGTCGCCGTTGATGTAAGGGACCGCTTTAACGAAGATATCTCAGGGAAGATTGGGATGAAGGTTGAAAAGGAGATTGTTAAAGTGATTGTCTCGCTGGAAAAAGTTGAAACAAAATTGCGAACTCGGAGCAAAAGGGCTGCTAAAGGTTTGGCTCAAGCAGAGAAGAAGCTTGACGGGCTTCAGGAAGCTGGGTTGAAAAAGATACGGAAAGGACTGCAAAAGGCTCGGAAATCATTAAAGAGGGTTTTGGCATAGGTACGGTTTTCTGCAGAGTACCTGAATCTTTACAGCAGAGTGCTGAAAATCCTAGTATCGCTGGTTTGATCCCGTCCCTGGTACCATACATCTACCTGGAAACTTTGCATAATCAAAAGACTTGTGACACCGGCCACAAGTCTTTTGTTGTGCTGGTAACCAATTTTTATCCGGCAGACTCTCTGGAAGGGTGTGAACTTTGATGGTTTCGCAAAAATCGTCTCCCCGGCGAATGCAGGGGTCCAGGAGTCTGTCGGACTTAGGGAATCGTAGCGAGAGAATGGCAAATCGAGGACAGATTTACGGAAATTTGAAGGCGAATAGTGGGCCTATTCGTCGAAAATTTCCGGGAATATGGACC
>Ga0187878_1002069_pt1 | contig 18352 bp, 18 predicted proteins | sample June2016WEW_17_1_FD_132979 | JGI IMG/M metagenome (GOLD analysis project Ga0187878, IMG submission 132979) | Peatland microbial communities from SPRUCE experiment site at the Marcell Experimental Forest, Minnesota, USA - June2016WEW_17_150 | ecosystem: Environmental > Terrestrial > Soil >...
AATGCCAGGGTTTCCATGATTTTGCTGATTTGCCGCTCTCCCCGTTCAGCCGGAACAATAGTTGTGAATCCGGCAGCACAGGCCAGCCCAACTGCACGCCGGTCTAGCAGGAAATATCTGGCAAGCGAGGCTGCAGCGCTGATGACGTATTCAAAAGAATCGCTAGGAAGCGACACATTTGGGCGGCGCAGCCACCAGCTCTCTTCACTGACCGCCATCGCTTGTTCAGGTAGCGCAGCCTGCACCTCCCGTTGCGCGTCCAAAAACAACCAACTATCAGCTTGTGGATCCTGCTCGAATTCCTTGACCATAAACCGACCCCGGTGGGCTGTGCTTGGCCAGTGGATCCGTTTCATGGGATCGCCAGGGATGTACTCGCGCACTCCTGCCGCATGGGGAGTCACATCAGATGTTCGCATTCTAATGGCCTTCCCGCCAGGCAAGACGCCCGGGGGTGGCGGAAAATCTTTGATCGGGAAAATCATTGGCAAAACCATTAGTGTATCTTTTGCCGGAAGCTCCCTGTGAATAGAAAACAAACCAAATGGGTCTCCAGAGGAGATACTCGTAGGACCAAGTTGGTAGGCGCCGCGTCGGTAAAGCAAAGTCCGGGCGGTATAAAAACGCCGCTGGTGAGACCTAATACCGGTTAGGATGCGTGAGCCGCCTGCCGTGGGTAAATTGGATTTATTAATGATCTCCAGCCAGAGGCAAGCTGGCCATGTGGAATTCTTGACTTCAAAATGCTCTTCAAATATGTCCCCCATGCTGGCTCGCAATATGCGCGCATGCCGGCTCAATCGGATACCGCGCATTGATAACAATGCAAAGATTCCTGATCCAATTATTATCAGAAGACTAAGGTAAACCATGCGCGCGTACAACATTAAGCCGGTAACAAGCCAGCCTCCCGCGCTGAACAATAATAATCCAGCCATGAACCAGCGCAAGGTTTGAGGAGGTCTCATTTCCGGGAAGACCCCTCGAATTGGCCACCTGGGACGGGAGTAGTGTCGACAATTTCCTGAACGATCTGTTCAGCGCTTAATTCCCGCAATCGAGCTGCCGGTCCCACAATAATCCGGTGTGCCAGAACAGGTACGGCCATGCGCTTTATATCATCCGGAAGAACATAATCCCGCCCATCCAGCGCTGCGGCTACCTGTCCGGTGCGAAAAAGCGCCAGGCTGCCGCGCGGGCTTGCCCCTAGGTAAACGTCCTCGTTCTGACGCGTGCGGTTGGTTAATTCCACCGAATAGCGTTTGATTGCATCAGACACATATATTTTTTTTATCTCCGCCATTGCTTCTTTTAATTCATCAACTTTGATAACTGGTTTTAATGTTTCGATGGGGTGGCGCAGTTGTTGGCGTTCAAGGATCTCGATTTCATCCGTTGGGTTAGGATATCCCAAACGAACCCTCAATAAGAATCGATCCAACTGCGCTTCCGGCAGGGGGAATGTCCCTTCATACTCTATGGGATTCTGTGTTGCCAGTACCATGAACGGACTGGGTAACGGGTGCGTCTTGCCGTCCACCGTCACCTGGCGCTCTTCCATTGCTTCGAGCAGGGCTGCTTGAGTCTTGGGTGTGGCGCGGTTGATTTCATCTACCAATACCACTTGGGCAAAGATCGGTCCGGACCGGAATTCAAATACCCTCTTGGACTGGTTGTAAATTGACACGCCGGTCACATCACTCGGAAGCATATCCGGGGTGAATTGCAGCCGGTTGAAAGAACACCCCAGCGATTTCGCCAGGCTGCGCGCTAATACAGTCTTGCCAACCCCAGGCACATCCTCGATAAGCGCATGACCCTGGCAGAGTAAGCCGATGACGATCAACTCGATCGGATGCCTCTTCCCCACAATGACCTTTTCAAGGTTTTTTGTGAGCTTTTTACCAAAAGATTGGATATCTGCCATGTCTAGTGTCCTTTGATTAATTTTTGTCATATTTATAACCGGACCCGGTTAAGATTACTACCACAGGATCCGGTAAATTTTGTACGGTTTTTTCCAAAGCAGACAATACAATTGCTGATGTGGGTTCCACATAAAAACCAAACCGGGCTAGTGCGTTCCGACAAGGGATGATCTCATTTTCTTTTACTGCGCAAATTGTTCCATGGCTTGCCGCCACTGCTTGGAGGACGGCTTCCGCTCGCAATGGGTTTGCCACCCGCACACCTTCCGCTAGAGTTTGATTTTCCACGATCAGGCCTTTAACCTCTTTCCCTTTGGTGTAGGATGCCCACAACGGTGCACACTCAAATGCTTGGACTCCAATGAGTAGTGATTTCTCTTTTATAGAGTTAGCTATGCGCAACGCGTCAAATCCTCGCGCCATCCCAAGTAGTAATCCACCCTGCCCTACTGGCAGGATCACCGCGCCTGGCATTTTGTTCCCTAATTGTTCAAATATTTCGTAACTGGTTGTAGCGTAACCGGGAAGGTTAAAAGGCAAAAAGGCATGGCTGGCGTAAACAACCCCTTTTTTGGCGGCTTCTATAGCAGCTTTGGACGCACCCTTTCTGCTGCCTGGAACTGGTACAAGTTCTGCTCCATAGGCTTCTATTTGACGGCGCTTGGGACCACCCGCGGATTCTGGGACAAATATCCGGGCTTTAATGCCCGCTCGGGCTGCATATGCCGCCATTGATGCTCCGGCGTTTCCGGATGAATCTTCCACCGCTTCATGGATGTTGCGTGATCGCAGCCAGGTAGTCATGACCGCCGTGCCTCTGTCCTTGAACGAACCACTCGGGTTTTGAAATTCGCATTTGAAGGCTATCTTGCGCCCATTTATATCTGCCCAAAGGAGAGGTGTATTGCCCTCACCAAGACTTATGGATTCAACATCATGTTTAAGGCAGAAAGTATGACCGTACCGCCAGATGCCGGGTTTGGCTGGGTCTACGTGGGTTGAATCAAAAGGAAAGGGATCGCGGAAATCGTACAAACCCCCGCAATGCGAACATAGATACGGCAACCCGTCTCGAGGATATTTGCGCCCGCAAATTGTGCAGGTGATCTCCATCATTCTCCAGGTTTCGGGTGATACTTGCCTTCGATCCACTGCTCCCCTAAGGACCCAATTTCTTTTTTCCAGACCGGCACGATCTCTTTGAGCCGGTCGATTCCGTAGCGGGCAGCATCGAAGACTCCGGTATCGCGGTGTGAAGACGAACAGGCGATTGCAGTGGAGGGCATACCCGGATATAACCTGCCGGTTCGCTGCACGATTACGATACCTTCGATGCTGGGCCATTTCTTGCGGATCTCATCAGCCACCTGGCGCATCTTGACCTCCGCCATGGGTTGGTAAGCCTCATAGTCCAGGTAATCTGTTTCATGACCGCTGCCGCGGGAGGTTTGGCCTCGCACTACCCCTGTGAAAATGGCTGCTGCACCGGTAGTTGGCAGGGTGATCTGCGCAAGAAGGGCGTTAAGATCGAGAGCGTCCTCAGTAAGTGAAATAATGGTCGGGAAATCCATAGATAATCCTATCCACCGGAAACGGGAGGGAAGAAAGCAATTTCGGCTTCCTCAGGGATCACCTGCTCAACTGCAGCATATTCGCGGTTAATCGCTGCCATCATTGATCCTTTGACTTTTCCGAGGCGAGGGTAGGTTGCAGCCAGCAAATCCGTTAGTCCGCCTATGGTTATTCCAACTGGGATCTCAAGATCCACTGATTTGGATCCAACATAATCGCGTAGAGTGGCAAAAAACAATATTTTTACCTTGTGCATTCTTTTCTCCATGCATTTCTGACATGAGATATCGCTAGGTTACGTTTACTTGTTTACGATATCTCCTGACCTCCCACCATGCTTCTCTAAAAGTCTGATATTCTGAATTCTCATTGTCTTTTCTGCAGCCTTTGCCATGTCGTATACTGTAAGTGCCGCCACCGAGACCGCAGTAAGCGCTTCCATTTCAACTCCGGTTTTTCCGGTCGTTTTAACCGACGCGGTTATCATCACTCCAGGCAGGGTATCATCGAGGGAGAGTGTAACTTCAATATGAGTGATTGGTAGTGGATGGCACAATGGGATTAATTCCGAGGTCCGTTTGGCTGCGCTGATACCGGCAATTTGCGCAACGGTCAGTACATCTCCTTTCTTCATCATTCCGGTCCGGATCAGTTCTAAGGTGGCCTGCTTCATAACTACCTGGCCTGTAGCAATTGCCAATCTCTCGGTATCAGGTTTGTCTCCCACATCGACCATCCGGGCTCGGCCAACACTGTCTATATGTGTCAATTTCGGTGTCATGGTCAGATTATACCGTAGGGAGGGCGGTGAGAAAACAGGTTTCTGGTTATAATGGCGGCATGGGATTCTTCCAAATCGACCCAGATGTTGAAAGAATGTTGCCCGGTGACACACGTTTGCTTAACTTGCACGCCGAGCCTTATTCCGAAGGCAAACGCTTGAAAGTGGGTTTGGATCTGACCCCATTCCAACAAAAACCCTTTATCGACCTGAGTCTTGTTGACTCTTCCGGAGAATTAATTGCATCTGCAAGTATAGTCGAACCGGTCAATTGGAATCTTGAACTTAATCTTCATATTCGCAAACCATCCACATCTCATAATGGAGCGTATAAGCTCACGGTCGTCGTTTCATATCCTGACCTGGGCGAAGTTGATCGCCGTGACCTCACCATTGAAATCCCATCCACCTCGGTATAAAATGCCTTATCATTCTCATCGTTCATTTGTATTCGTATTTTTCGCATTATTCATTTTATTAATTCTTACCGCCTGTGCTGTTGGTTCGACTCCGACACCGACCAGCACACTTGGACCCAGTTCCTCCCCAACACTACCCCAACCTACCCTCGAAGATCATACTCAAACACCCTACATAATCACAGCCACCCCCCAGGTGACCGGACCCATCTCTAAGTCCCAGGATGTTTTCTTTATGTCTTGCCAGGAAGGCAACTATTTTCACCTCTATGCTTATTCACCCCAAGGTTTCCCCCTGACCCGCCTCACAGCAGATTCATGGGATGATATTACTCCTGCTCTCAGTCCCGATGGGAACATGCTGGCTTATTCATCACGCCGAAACGGGTATTGGGATTTGTACTTGCTGGACCTTGGCAGTGGGGAAATTCGCCGCCTCACAAACTCCCTAGAATATGACGCTGCACCAACTTGGTCTCCCGATGGCGCAGTTATTGCATATGAGAGCTACACGGACGGCAACTTGAATATCTTCATCCGTTCGGTTTCCGACATAAATCAGGCACCAATACAATTAACTAAAAACGAATCTAGCAACACTTCCCCTGCTTGGTCACCTCTTGGTCGAAAGATTGCATTTGTCTCCAATCGCTCAGGTGAACCCGAGATTTGGATTGCCGATCTCGATCATGCCGGGGCATTTGTCGATATCAGCGACAATCCACAGTCGGTTGAATCTCACCCGGCCTGGTCTCCAGATGGCAGCAAACTAGCCTGGGCATCCACCAATTCGGATTCAGGATTAACGAGTATTTATGTTTGGGATGCTCTTACTCCTGACGCCCAGCCACACTGGGTGGGTTCCGGAGACTGGCCTGTATGGTTGGATGATAATAACATCGCCAGTCGAATGACTGCACCCAATCAGATCTTTATAACTGGGTACTCCACCAATGGAACAATTAACATCCCTCCTGTTCTCCTCCCTGGTGACCTCGATGGATTGTCGGTTGGTACAACTTCCGCACAGTTCCCAGGCCCTTTTCAGGCTGCTGGTCAGGTAACGCTGCCGGCATTGTTCGATCCTGGATCCATGCCGCAGCCAAATCTCACACCGCGTCGCCTACCTCTGGTGCCTATAACAAATGTCACAGCTGCTTTTCCAAAACTGATTGAAGCTGCCGCCGATTCTTTTCAAGGATTGCGTACCCAAATTTCAGAACAAACTGGCTGGGATGCTCTTGGTAACCTGGAAAATGCTTTTATCCCACTAACTACACCACCTGATCCCGGTTTGGGCGAAGACTGGCTTTATACAGGGCGGGCGTTCACGCTCAACCCAGTGTTAGTCCAGGCAGACTGGATGGCCGTGGTCCGGGAAGATTTTGGCCAACAGATTTATTGGCGTATCTATTTGCGTACGGCAGCCCAGGATGGATCTCAGGGTATGCCATTGAATCAAGTCCCTTGGGATTTTTCCGCCCGGGCTACGAGTTCTTCTGCCTATGAAAACGGGGGGCAATTAATGGATTCCATCCCTGCCGGATATTGGCTTGACTTAACCGCGGTGGCAGCTCAATATGGGTGGCAGCGGCTGCCCTCATTGACGAATTGGCGTAGCTACTATGCCGGAGCGCGTTTCAATGAACTTGTCTATACGCAAAACCTGGATTGGCGTACAGCGATGCTCCAACTTTATCCGCCCGATATTTTAGTCACCCCCACCATGGTCGTCCCACCAACCCGCACTCCCACCCGGACTCCACTTTGGTACATTCCACCCACTCCTACGAAAACGCCGACGATTCGTCCAACTAATACACCTTAGCGATGAAACCCTTTTTTAGTTTACGGTTCATTTTCCCAATTGTTTTCCTGGCAGCCTGCGCTCCTGCCTCATCGCCTGCAGCATCCCACCCGCTAAATCAATCAACGCAATCGCAACTCTCTCTTATCGCGCCTCTCGCTACATCAACTCCGATGACAACAATGGTCATGCCCTCAGGTATTCCCACCTCTGTTGTCGCCAGTGAAACTCCCTCGCCTAATCCAACTGATACTCTCAGCCCCATGCAATTGTTTTTCCCCACAATTATTCCTGCAAAAGGAGCAGAATATCGCCCACCGCTCTATCCTACTCCCTGGGCACTCTCTCCTTATGACCACTTCTATTTCGCTGCTCCAATTGCTGCCGCGTATCCGGGTGACCCGGAATGGGATTATCGCTATGGAGGCATCTTTTTCGGACCTGATGTGATCCATAGCGGTGTTGACCTTCCAGCTCCGCGCGGCGCTGAAGTTTTAGCTGCCGGACCGGGAACGGTTGTTTGGGCGGGAATAGGGCTTTATTCTGGTTCTAGCTACAATTTAAAAGATCCCTATGGATTGGCTGTCGCTATCCGCCATGACTTTGGGTACAAAGACCAGCCTCTTTTTACAGTGTATGCCCACATGGAAGAAGTGGATGTGATTGTCGGTCAATGGGTAAATACAGGCGCTATTGTGGGTCTCGTGGGGGATACGGGGATGACCACCGGTCCTCACCTTCATTTCGAAGTTCGACTTGGAGAGAACGATTTTTGGAAGACTCGCAATCCGGAATTGTGGGAGTCACCTCCACAGGGGGATGGCGTCCTGGTAGGTCGGGTAATGAGCACCTATGGACAAAGGCTTGATTCATATTTGGTCATGTTAAAGTCACTAGATACAGAAACGCAATATTCTGTTAAGACCTATGGTCCATTGACCGCCAACAGCGATGCCTATTACAACGAAAATGTCGTTTTAGGGGATTTGCCGGCTGGTGTATATGAACTTAACATTCCCTATGGAGCTTTGAACAGGAAGGCGAACATACAAATCCTTCCGGGTCAGATCACCTATTTTTCATTCTACGGGTATAACGGCTACGACTTCACTCTGCCTCCCGCTCCTCTGACCGGAACGCCCTGAACACTTGACGAATCGAACATCTGTGCTATACTCGACTCAATCTAGGACAGAGAGGAGTATTATGGCTCGCAAAGCTGATACATCTACAGGTTCAACCATGGATGAAGGACGTCGCAGCATGCTTGATAAAGCTCTGGGGGACATTGTCAAACGTTATGGTGACGGGTCTATCATGCGCCTTGGAGAGGCCCATAAAATGACCATTGATGCCATCCCGACCGGCTCGCTCTCACTGGACTTGGCACTTGGCATTGGGGGTATTCCGCGTGGACGCATCACTGAAATCTATGGCCCCGAATCGTCCGGCAAAACTACAATCTGCCAGCATATTGTTGCCGAAGTTCAAAAAATGGGTGGGACTGCCGCTTACGTGGATATGGAACACGCTCTCGATCCGGCTTATGCTGCCAAATGCGGCGTGGATATTGACAACTTGCTCGTTTCACAACCTGATACGGGGGAACAGGCCCTTGAGATAACCGAAACCCTCGTCCGTTCCGGCGCAGTGGACCTGGTGGTTATCGATTCAGTCGCTGCTCTGGTTCCCCGGTCCGAGATCGAAGGTGACATGGGTGACGCCCAAATGGGTGCCATGGCCCGTTTAATGTCCCAGGCCCTGCGCAAACTCTCCGGGGCTATTAACCAGACCAAGACGTCTGTCATCTTCACAAACCAATTGCGGATGAAAATTGGTGTAATGTTCGGCAACCCTGAGACCACAACGGGTGGGAATGCGCTAAAGTTCTACGCGTCTGTTCGTCTGGATGTTCGCAGGATTCAATCCATAAAGATTGGGGCTGAAATTGTTGGAAACCGGACGCGAGTTCGCGTGGTTAAAAATAAAGTCGCACCACCTTTCCGCACTGCCGAATTCGATATAATGTATAACGAAGGCATTTCCAAGGTGGGAGATCTGATTGACTTGGCAACTCAATTGGAAATCGTGGATAAGCGCGGTGCCTTCTTCTCATACCGCGATACTCGTCTCGGTCAAGGCCGCGAGAACTCAAAGGAATTCCTTAGACAGAATCCGGATATGGCTAACGAAATTGAACAGGCAATTCGCCAGCGTGCGAATGGCGGGGAAGTTGCTATCCCACTTGTCACGGGCATCGCTGAAGATTCTGGTGGTGATGCGACCGAAGAAGCTTGATAATTAGGGTTCGGTTGGAGATTTAGAATGGACACAGAAAAAGGCAAAAAGGCTGATTCTGTGTCCTTTTCTTTGCTTGCTGCGTTCTCCGCTAGCTGTGTTTGTTTGTGTCTCCTTGTCTCCGCCTGCGGGGAAAATAGCTCACCACTCCCGACCGCTCCGGCTGCCATCTCAGATACCCCCTCGATTTCTCCCGTTATCCCAACAAAAACTCTTGTTCCAACTTTCCCGATCCTTTTTACTGCAACCCCGACCTGCGTAAACGGATTAACTTTTATAAGTGATGTGACGATTCCCGATCTTTCCGTCGTTGCAGCCGGAATGTTGCTGGATAAACAATGGCTTGTTCAAAACTCTGGTTCCTGTAATTGGGACAGTTATTATCGACTTCGCCTGGTCGCAGGCCATGGGCTTGGTGCATCCCCCGAACAGGCGCTATACCCGGCTCGAGCTGGGATGCAAGCAACGCTTCGCATTGTTTTCACTGCCCCTGCGGTTCCGGGGGAATATCTAAGTGAATGGCAAGCCTTTGATGCACAAGGCGTTCCATTTGGTGAATCGTTTTTTATTAAAATTATTGTCCAGTAATTCCATCCTTCAAAAACCGGACCGGAATTTGATGCCAGCTTTTATCATTCGCGCGTTGACGCCGGCCGATAGCGACTGGGTCTCTCAGGTCATGATTTCGGAATGGAGCGGCGAGATGGTCGTCGCTCACGGCGAGATATTTTATCCTGCGATTCTGCCAGGCTTCGCTGCTTTTGTCGATGCGGAACCTGTCGGTTTATTGACCTACAATATTGCTGGAGACGAGTGTGAAATCATTACACTCAACTCCTGGCGTGAAAACCTGGGAGTTGGCACAGCTCTTATTAGCACAGCCCGCCGTGTAGCGGATCAAGCTGGTTGCAGCCGCTTGCTCCTCGTCACCACGAATAACAACCTTCATGCGCTGCAGTTCTATAAAAAACGTGGCTTTGTCATCTCTTCGGTTCGCGAAAATGCGATCAGCGGAAGCCGAAAGCTCAAACCCCAAATTCCTCTTTTAGACAATGATGGCCAGCCGATCAGTGACGAAATAGAAATGGAAATTTGGTTGAAATAACAAAATTCCGGCCATAATCAACTTACAATTCCCTGATTTACTAACTTTATTATTTTTCGGAGAACCCATGGAAAATCCCACGATTGACTTGATTCACCACCATACTTCGGTCCGACATTACAAACCTGACCCGCTTCCTTCCTCAATGGTCGAAACAATTATCTCAGCAGCACAATGCGCCTCCACCTCATCCAATCTTCAGGCTTACAGCGTGGTTGCGGTTACTGGTTTGGAGATGCGCACTCGATTCTCCAAACTGTGCGGTAACCAGGCCCACATCCGCGAAGCGCCGGTCTTATTAGTCTGGTGCGCAGATTTGGCACGCCTCGATCGGGTATGTAAATTGCGTGGGTATACCCAGGTGACTGAATTTACCGAAAACTTCCTAATTGCTGCGGTGGACACGTCCCTCGCTGCTCAGAATGCTGCACTGGCTGCCGAATCTCTCGGATTGGGTATCTGTTATATTGGCAGTATTCGCAACAACTCAACTGCAACAATCGAACTTCTCAACCTGCCGAAGCTCACATTCCCTGTCACTGGCATGACCCTGGGATGGCCAGAGCAACAGCAAAACATCAGGCCACGTCTGCCTCTCCATTCAGTTTTGCACTGGGAATCTTACAGTGATAAGACAGAAGAGGAGACTTTGCGGGCTTACGATTCCACCATGATTGCCTTGGGCATTTATGGAGGTCGTCAGGTGCCGGCTCCTGGTAAGCCGGACGTGATGGAAGACTACGGTTGGACGGAGCACTCTGCCCGGCGTGTATCGGTTGCCGCCCGCACAGATTTACGCTCTGCACTGGAAAAACAGGGATTCTGCATGAAATAGGGTTCCAAAATAACAATGATTATGACCTGGTGACAGAATCCGAAAAGGAGATAGATTTTTATTCAACTCCTCAAATTAAGCGATACAATCGTCTAATTCGGAGATAATTAGTATGAATATAAGTCGCCCTGCAAGGGATATCATTGAACCGCAGTATGTTATGGAAGGTGCGGGGGTCCTCTTGCGCCGTTCTATTGTTCCTCATGTTTCCAACCGGTTTGACCCGTTCCTTTTGTTCGATCATTTTGCCTTCAATGACCCGGCGGAAGGTCCGATCCGCGGATTCCCAATGCACCCCCACCGTGGTATAGAAACCGTCACTTATATTCTTCAAGGGAGCGTAAACCACCGGGATAGCATGGGCAATTCCGGTCTCATCGGCCCTGGGGATGTTCAATGGATGACCGCTGGAGGTGGTATTCTGCACGAAGAAATGCCTCGTCGAGGTCCGGATGGGATCATTAACGGATTCCAGTTGTGGGTAAACCTGCCCGCTAAACAAAAAATGTCTCAACCGCATTATCGGGAGGTTGTGGCTTCGACCATCCCAGTCTTCGAAAAACCAGGCTGCCGCGTGCGTATAGTGGCAGGTTTGGTGGATGGCTCCATTGGTCCGGTGACGGAGATCATCGCCAATCCAATTTACCTGGACGTGATGCTCGATGCAGATGGCATTATCGACATTCCTGTGCCGGAAAAACACACATGTTTGGCTTACATCTTCGAGGGCCGGGGTATATTCGGAGGCCAGGAAGTTGAAGCAGTTCGGATGGTGGTCTTTGGTTCGGGTGACCATGTCGAAGTTCGGGCTGGAATCTCGCCAGTCCGATTTGTACTTATTGCCGGCATGCCGATTGGTGAACCAATTGTTCCATATGGACCTTTTGTGATGAATACACCCGAAGAAATTCAACAAGCGCTGACTGATTTGAAGAATGGGTCTTTTGTCTGGGATCATTAGGTCATCCATAGTCTTGTCTGCGTCTTGTATAATTGATCTATGACCCGTGTTCTCTATGGCGACCGCATTAGTAAGCAAGCGAAACTCCGCTTGAGTTGTTCAGCAATTCTTTTTAATGGAGACCGCACCAAGGTCCTGCTAACTCGCCGCAAAGATAATTGGAGTTGGTGTCTACCCGGAGGAATGATTGAGGCGGGAGAAACGGTCTCTGAAGGGTGCGCTCGCGAAGTTTGGGAAGAGACCGGGCTAAAAGTACGCATCCTCCGGCTGACCGGGATTTACTCTGATCCACATCAATTGGTGGAATATCCCGATGGCAACCAGGCCTTTATTGTAGTGCTTAATTTTGAGGTTGAGCTTCTCGAGGGTGAGCCCAGATTGAGCAGTGAGACAATTGGTGTGGATTGGTTCCCGATTGGCGAGGCAGTCGAAATGGATCTTTTCCACGGTCATGCCCAACATATAAAAGATTCAATGGCGGGTCGCGAGGGGGCGTTTATCAGGTGAACCATTCGATAACTCGAATCACCTACAACTGCTTGAGTCGTTGGTACGAATGGTTCTCCCTCCCCGAGCAAAAGCATAAAGAAATCGCTCTGAGGCTTCGAAATGTCCACGCTGGAGAGAAAGTGCTGGAGATTGGGTTTGGAACCGGACACGCGTTGATTGACATTTCTCGTTAGGCTGGTGTGGACGGAAAGGTTTTTGGAATCGATTTGTCTGATAGCATGTCCCAAATTGCGCGGGATAATATTTCTCGCGCTGGGTTATCAAATAGGATTGGTTTGCACCAGGGTGACGCAGGCAATTTACCCTTAAATGCACGGAATTTAATTGAGAAGTCGGGTTTTATTCCTTTCCAAGTTATTGAAAAAAACATGAACGGATTGCCTGTCGTGATGCTTTCTGCGAGGAAATATGGACAATGAAATTAAGAAATCTCTCAGCCCTTCCGCTCTAAAGGTAAGGGAAGTTTTGCTTAAAATGGGATATGACTTTAATATTATTGAATTTCAAGATAGCACACGTACTTCTGCTGAGGCTGCCGAGCGCGTCGGTTGCCAGATTGGGCAGATCGTTAAATCGCTCATTTTTCGTGGTGTTACTTCCGGGAAGCCGGTGCTCGTTCTGACCAGCGGAGCCAACCGTGTAGACGAAGGTCTCATCGGTCGGTATGCTGGGGAACCCATCGGACGCGCAGACGCAGATTTCGTCCGCGCCGCGACAGGTTTTGCCATTGGGGGTGTTCCACCGGTGGGGTATATACAACCTGTGGAGACTTATTTGGACGAGGATCTTATACAATACGGTAAAATCTGGGCAGCCGCCGGAACGCCGAATGCAGTTTTTGAATTGACCCCCGTTGCCTTGGAAAAGGTCACAGGCGGAAAAGTCGTCAGGGTTAAGCCATAACGTGAAATAAAATATTCTAAAATCGTTGCGCAAGAAATTCTCTTGCGCAACGATTTTTATTCTTCCAGGGCTTCCTTGGATTTCTTATCTGATTTCCCCCGGTCATCAGTATTCAGGATGCGTTTACGGATACGGTACGAAAGAGGGGTCACTTCGAGCAGCTCATCGTCAGCCAGGTATTCTATGGCTTCATCTATACTCATTTGGCGCGGGGTTGTCAGGCGAATTTCCATGTCACCATGTGACGAGCGCATATTCGTCAAATGCTTCTTTCGACACACATTGATTGGAATGTCACCTGGACGTGAATTCTCCCCGATCACCATCCCCTCATATACCGCTACTCCGGGTCCATAAAATAATGTCCCGCGATCTTCTGCACTTTTAAGCGCGTAAGCTGTGGTGTCGCCCATTTCCCAGGCAACCAGCGAACCAGTGGTACGTTGGGCCATTGGTCCGGCCATTTCTTCATATCCATGGAAAAGGGTATTCATCACACCCATACCGCGCGTTGCGGTCAAGAATTGGTATCTGAAACCAAGCAGGCCGCGTGTCGGAACAATGTAAACGAGTCTGACACTTCCCTGCCCGGTATCCTGCAGGTCCATCATTTTTCCCCGTCGACCTCCGAGCATTTCCACCACTACCCCCACCGTTTCAGGGCTGGTTTCGACGTGGACCTCCTCGAACGGTTCGAGTTGGGTTCCGTCTTCAGCTTTCCGGAAAATAACTTCTGGGCGGGATACCTGGAATTCATATCCTTCTCGGCGCATGGTCTCAATCAAGATCGCCAGGTGCAATTCACCTCGTCCGGAGACAAGGAATGTTTCTGAGGTCTCCGTCTCTTGAACTCGTAGGGATACGTTGGTGCGTAATTCGTCGAATAGGCGTTCACGGAGCTTGCGGGAAGTGCTCCAGCGCCCTTCCCTGCCCGAGAACGGTGAAGTATTAACACCAAAAGTCATCCGAACGGTTGGTTCCTCCACTTTGATGGTTGGCAGGGCAACCGGGTTTTCGATACCAGCCAGGGTCTCGCCTATCGCAATCCCTTCCAGCCCTGCCAGGGCAATGATTTCACCGGCTTCAGCTTGTTCCACTTCGACTTTGTTTAAACCCTGGTGTACATACAAGTAACGCGCACGCTCAGGGGTGGTTGTCCCGTCAATTTTCATACGGGTTAATGGTTGCCCTACTTTGACCTTGCCGGCATGGATCCGGCCTACTGCTGTCACACCCCGGTAATCGTCGTATCCTAGGGTGGTCACGAGTATCTGGAGCGGCGCTTCTGCATCCACCAAGGGAGCAGGGATATGCCGCAGGATGGTTTGGAACAATGGCTGGAGATCTGGACCGAGTTCCGGAGAGAAGCCTGCCTGGGCACTGGTCGCCTGTGTATAGATAATCGGGAAGTCCGCCTGTTCGTCTGTTGCCCCTAATTCGATGAATAAATCAAATGTCTGGTTGACAACTCGTTCGGGTTCAGCATCTTTGCGGTCCACTTTGTTGATGACCACTACTGCCTTGTGGCCCATCTCAAGGGCTTTTTTTAGCACGAATCGGGTTTGCGGCATTGGACCTTCTGCCGCGTCCACCAGGAGCAGAACGCCGTCCACCATATTCATGACCCTTTCTACTTCACCGCCGAAATCTGCATGCCCGGGGGTATCTACAATGTTGATTTTAACAACCTGCCCGGTTTCAGGATCTGGGATGGTGATGGCTGTATTCTTGGCGAGGATGGTAATACCGCGCTCTCGTTCGAGGTCGTTAGAATCCATAACACGTTCCGCCACCTGCTGGTTATCTCGGAATGTATGCGATTGGCGCAGGAGACCATCCACCAGTGTGGTCTTTCCATGGTCCACATGGGCGATTATGGCGATGTTTCGAAGGTCTTTTCGTTCTTTTAACATGGATTACCTTTGAAGGGCTCCCGTAGACCGCTGCTCTCATCCAGCCGTCAGCCCTTCGATTTTCCATACAAAAACCCCGGAGTAGAGACCGGGGTCTGACATGACGAAGTTAAATCCGGCGTGCGGGCTGTATTTTATCAGATTGTCTGGAATTTGGGCAGGGGAATACATTGAATCTGCAAACCTATAGCTCCCGGTTCGATGGTTTACCGGGGAAAGAAACCTTATTTTCCGCCCAGGACCGTTTACACGACCAAAAGTAATACAGAAATAAAATGAGCGGTCGCACCAAGCAAAACAAAAAGATGCCAGACTTCGTGGAATCCGAACTTTCCTGGAATAAAATTGAAGATCTTCGTGGAATAAACGATCGCGCCCAGGGTATATATCACCCCGCCAGTTATCAACCATACAAGGACATTTACCGGTAGCGCTGAAGTGACCTGGCCAACCGCTGATATTCCCAGCCAGCCCATCACCACGTAAATAATCGCATTCACCCAGCGTGGCGCATTGACATAGAATATCTTGACAATGATCCCAGCCAGCGCAAATGACCAGACAATTGCCAGCATGCCCCAGTGGGAAAATCCTCTGAACGCCAGAATGCAAAAAGGTGTATATGTCCCTGCAATGAGTACGTAAATTGCAGAATGGTCCAATTTCCGCAGGATTTTGATAATGTTTGAGTTGGCCAGAATTAAGTGGTACATAGCACTGGCTGAAAATAGGATGATCAGGCTGAGGCTGTAAATTAAAAGGGATAGTTCTTTCGCTGTATCAGACCTGCCGATAACCAAGAGAGCGATCAGCGCAACGATAGCCGCTATTCCGCCGACGAGATGGGTTAACCCACTTACAGGTTCACGTATTTTGGAAAACATTTGGTTCCATTTCTTCATTTATTGAGAATGTATCTTGGGACCAGCATAATGATGAAGGAGATATTCAGAAATGCTTTCTCACTCGGATCCAAATAATTCTACACTTTGTCATCGTGTTTTGTTTATCATTTAGCTAATAACTGGCAATCAAATGAAAAGCCTCGCAGGTTTCCCCGCGAGGCAAATATCTTGCTCAATGTAAATCGGGAATACTAAGTCCCTTCTTCCCACGAATTCAGATATTTGACCTGCTGGGGGGTCAGCGTGTCAATTTTCACCCCCATGGCAGATAGCTTGATTCGCGCGATCTCCGCGTCTACCTCGGCGGGAACGGAATAGACCCGCTTCTCCAGGGTTTTGGCGTTTTTGACCATGAACTCGGCTGCCAGGGCCTGGTTGGCGAAGGACATATCCATCACCGAAGAGGGGTGCCCTTCAGCAGAAGCCAGATTGATGAGCCGACCTTCCGCGAGAACGTTGATCTTCCGGCCATCTTTCATCTCGTATTGTTCAACGAAGGGGCGTACTAGTTTCGGATCGCCTTTGGATAACCCCTTCAGTCCGGGGATGTTGATCTCTACGTTAAAATGTCCTGAATTGGCTACGATTGCACCATCCTTCATCACTTCAAAATGGTTATGGTCTACTACATTGATATCTCCGGTGACCGTGCAGAAGATATCGCCGATTTTTGCAGCGGCCATCATCGGCATCACCTGGAATCCATCCATCACAGCTTCCAGCGCTTTTAACGGATCAACCTCTGTAACGATCACCAGTGCCCCCATCCCACGCGCTCGCGATGCTAGGCCGCGACCGCACCAGCCATAACCGGCTACAACAAAATTTTTGCCCGCCAACAGCACATTGGTTGCCCTTATGATCCCATCTAATGTGGATTGCCCCGTTCCATAGCGGTTATCAAAAAAATGTTTCGTCATCGCATCGTTGACAGCGATTACCGGGAATTGAAGCATTCCATCTGCCGCCATTGCCCGCAATCGGATGACTCCGGTGGTGGTTTCTTCTGTCCCGCCAATAATGCCTGGGATCAGTTCGCGTCGGTCTTTGTGGATGGTCGAAACCAGGTCGGCACCATCGTCCATTGTCATATGAGGTTTATGGTCCAGCGCAGCACTGATGTGTTTGTAATAGGTCACATTATTCTCGCCCTTTATGGCGAAGGTGGGTACCTCGAATATATTGACCAGTGCAGCCGCAACGTCGTCTTGAGTAGAAAGCGGGTTTGAAGCGGTCAGCACAAGGTCTGCACCGCCCGCTACCAGGGTTCTTGCCAGGCTGGCTGTCTCGCTGGTGACGTGCAAGCAAGCGGAAAGTCGAATGCCTTTTAGGGGTTTTTCTTTGGCAAACCGCTCCCGAATTTGCTTCAGTACTGGCATCTCCCGCTCTGCCCACTCGATACGGCGACGTCCGCCTTCGGCAAGCTCGTTATCTTTTATATCGGAATTGCTCATCATATCTCCTTCGGATTTAATAACACGTTTAGTTTATCACCGTCATCAAAATGCTCTCGGAAGCGCTTCACAAACTCTGAACGGGTATAGGTATGGTTCTGAGGACCTTTTTGTTCGAGGCAATAGACTGCTGCCAGGGAGCCGATTTCACCGCACAATTTCCATTCGAAGCCATGCGCGTACCCAACCAGGAAACCACCACGGAACGCGTCTCCTACACCGGTTGGGTCCACAATGCGCTCTTCGGGAACGGCAGGGATCATCTCTTCTGTCTCGCCGGTATAAACTGTTGCTCCATCTTTTCCACGGGTTACAACCACTACCTTGATATGTTGGAGGATTTGCTCCAAGTTCCACCCGGTTTTTTTGGTGATCAGTTCGAATTCATAGTCGTTTACAAAAAGAAAATGTGCACCCTCCATGTCGCGTGCCAACTCTGCTCCTTCCAAGCGCAGGATCTGCTGGGATGGGTCGTACAGGTAAGGGATTTTCGCATCGTGACACTCAGAGGCAAATTTGGTCATCGCATCCGGGGAATTCGGTGAAACAATCACAAGGTCTGGGCGCGGCTGTACTTTCAGGACGCTCTGTTTCGACGCCACTTTCATTGCCCCGGGGTAAAAGGATGCAAGTTGAGCATTGGACTGGTCGGTGGTGGCAAAAAACGAGGCAGTGAATAATCCCGGCACCACTTGCATCATAGTGGTATCGATGCCGGCAGTTTCGAGGATTTGACGGTACTCGCTGAAATCCTCCCCCACAGTCGCCATTACTCGCGGCTTTTCTCCCAACAACGCCATCGTAAACGCGATATTGGGGGCAACCCCGCCGCGTTGACGGGACATGGAATCAACCAGGAAAGATAGGCTGATTTTTTCCAATCGCTCAGGAAGGAATTGTTCTTTGAATAACCCGGGGAAGGTCATCAGGTAGTCAAAAGCAACTGAACCAGTTAACAAAA
>Ga0187878_1002072_pt1 | contig 18331 bp, 21 predicted proteins | sample June2016WEW_17_1_FD_132979 | JGI IMG/M metagenome (GOLD analysis project Ga0187878, IMG submission 132979) | Peatland microbial communities from SPRUCE experiment site at the Marcell Experimental Forest, Minnesota, USA - June2016WEW_17_150 | ecosystem: Environmental > Terrestrial > Soil >...
AAGATGGGTTCACATAGCAGACCAATGGACAGACGAAGAGAAGAAGGAGATGTTGGAATATCTTGCCTCAAACGTTTCCAAAACTGTTCAGATGGAAGAATCAAAGGAGAAGAAACAAGAATGAGAAAACGTCGCTACCAGTCAGAGGACACAAAATGGTTGTATATTGCATTTCCTCTAGCTGTTATTATCAGCCTTACGCTGAAATTGCTTGGCGTTCCCATCTTTTGAACGAGTTGGTAAACACCTAATTCATGATGAAGTCATAAATCTAAGCAAAAAAGGTAGGCCATTTAGTTACAAAAGTGGTCTTCATTTTTTATGTTCCTGGAACTGGCAGTTGAGTACTAAAAATTATTTATTAATGGTTTTTTAACTCTTTTTTAATGTACGGACTCCGTACACTTCTTTGTAAATTTACTGTTTCACGGATCGTGTTCTTGTTAGCATAAACCAAAGATAGACAAAATTATTTTCTCCTTTTATCTTACTGGGATTTCCATATGTCGTCTTTTCAAGTACCAGTCTGAAAGGGTTCTGACGTCTACTTTGAATTTGCTTCCTGTAGCTACCAAATCGTGACCGCTTAGGACATAAAAGAAGTCTTCTCCGAAGGCCCTTAGCCAATGCTCAGTTATATCTGGCAATAAAGCATTGACGATTTGCCAGGCTCGGGTGCAGCCTATTGTATGGACTTGGTATCGTTGGATCTTCTCGCCTTTCTTGTTCAGGTAGAATCCGAATTTGCCTCCAACTATGGTTCTTGTTTTTCTGAGGCTCCAGGGGAATAATCTTTGTTCTGGTTCTAAAGTTTCCAGATAATCAAGGATTAAATCTGTAAATTTGGCTCGCTCTCCAGTTAAGGGTATGTCAATATTATTTTTCTCGATTTTGCCTTCCCTTCGTTTAGCTAGGACCACTTCCTTAATTGTCATAAAGTCTCCACGTTTCGCATCATGTACCGGTTTCGAAAATTGGCTTTTAGTAAGTGGGATAACTTCTGAGACCCTAAGAGCTGCCAGATACATTATACTTGGTAGGGCGCGGTCTCTTGTTAGGTATGCTTGTTTCTTCTCTTGAGTTGTATATGGCCATCCGGGGGAGGCCGTTAATTCGTCATAGAGCTCGTCCGGTGTTGGGATGTGGCTGGGCATGTCTTCAAGGGTTAGTCTTTGACCTTTCAATTTTGGATAGTCTCCAATACTTCTATATCTTGCTTCCTTAAAAAAGTTATTTACAATTACAAGTATAATTATAAATCAACATTGTTTTTTGGTATGTCTTAACTTTTGTTTCTGTTCCGTAGTAGTGTTTGAAGCCCATAAGTCAACCTTAAAATAATTGCAATATTCGTATATTCGAACAAAAGCAATATTTAAAAGCTTAATCAACAGAAAGGATTCTTGGAGCTAAGTTGAGAATGCAGAGTAATAATGGTGAAGAGCGGCCTTGTATCCGAGTTAACCGGTTCCTGTTGGATGTTACTCGTGATGGAGGCTCTATCGTAGTTAAGAACTCCAAAACTGTCTATCTAACCTTGCCATATCAATTGGTTGACAAGTTAGAGAGTTTAGGCTTTGATTTTGTCCATAAGAAGAATCGAATTGAGATCTCAGTGAACTTAGCGAATGAATTGGAAGGTGATGGTCCGAAGACTATGACTGTGGTTTATTCTTTGACGAAGTTGGCTATTCAGACGGGTTTAGGGGAGAAAGTTAAGGGTTGATGTGGATTCTTGGGGGTTCCCGAAAGTTTCAGGAGGATTATTTAGAGGATGAAATGTCAAGTTTTGAGGTTAAGCGGAAAAATTTGTGGTTCCGAAAATGTTCTTGTTTGGGAAGGCCATGCTGATTATTGTTTGGATTGCCGAAAAGTTCAACCAGCGGAGAATAGAAAAACATGAGGGTTGATCCAATTCGTAAGATGCAAGCTTACGTTTTGTTTGCTTTACTTCTGTTAGGAGTCATTGAGTGGGAAGGTGGTTGGTACATTCTCTGGCAATACTTCCAGTTGTGGCTTTACCTTTCAAATGGGTTCTATCAGGACTTGCTTATTGTCTTCATAGTGGCAACTTTGGGAATTGGGTTTGTAGTGTTTTGGCCTAGGAAAAAGGTGAAGAAGCTGATCGATTCTACTATGAAAAACCTTGGAATTCCTAAGCCTTCAGAGATACATTCGACGATTCGGAATGAAGTTGCAGTTCAGAAAGATGCGGCTTTGAATGGTGAGGAAGACGCGGTTTCGTCTCTTATCGGCATGGCTGAAGCTCCGAGAGAAGCTGTTGAAAAATGGATGGATACTCCTGAACCTAAAGAAAAGTTAGAGAAATCTGTGACGCCTTCTGAGGTTGTGGAGAAACCTCCAGATCCACGCTTAATGGAATCTCGTATTGAGCACCAACGATTGCTTTGTATTGAAGAATCTCTGATAGTTTTACGAGATAAGATTAAGGCGGGAAAAATCGCTGTTGAACCTGGTTCTGAGCTTTTTACTAAGAATGCTTCTGCTCCTGTCCGATTGCGTGTGGTTGATAACAAAATTATCGTTGACAAAGATAAGCCAGATAAACCCGCGAAACCGAGTGAAAGTATTGAGGAAACAGCAACATGAATAAACAAGGAAAACAACGTTTAATTATCTTTCTCTTCTCAATCTTTGCAGTCTGGCTACTCTCAAGCGGAGCAACCGACCTTGACTGGATCGTGAACTTGGAAAAGTGGCAGATGGGTCAAGGAGCCGCTTCTGTTCTAACATGGACATTCAGCCCATACTTCTCGCTGAATTGGTGGCTTGCCTACATGATAAGCCTAATACGAGTAGTTGCTGGATGTGGCATTTTCGGTTTAACAATGGGATGGTTGCTATTTCACAAAGAGGAAAAACTGTGATGTTTACTGGAGGCTTAAGACTTTGAGTTTTCTTGAGAATCAAGGACAAACCACAATCATCGGCTTAATCCTTGGCAGCTCAATGCTTGCCCTCATAAGTTGCACGCTACTGTTGCCACGACCGTTAAGCGTCATAGTCGGTGGCGTCCTCTATCTTGGAATAATAGTTGGCGGTTTCGGCTTTGGACAACTCTATGTCAGAGACAAGTACATTCAGCATCCAATGGTTCAGCTTGTTCTCCGACCAACAAATTTTAAAATGAACCTTTTCTTCAGAAGTGGCAGAAGCAGACCCCTAAAAAATGGAACGAGCGCTATGTTTCTGGACTTGACTTGGCCTAAGAAGATTCTGGATTTTCCAGATAAACAAGAGCAAGTTGCCATTATTTATCCTGGGCAATGGCAGAAAGACCATGTGAACTATCACGGATTAGACATTGATGTAGCTGGGTTCAGTTTTACGCATCCTAACGCGGATTTGTTGGTTGTTAAACAGTTTGACAAGAACAAAGCCAGTTTGGATCATGGCATTTACGTTCCAGTGTTCAAGCTGATTAGTGGAAGCAAAACTGACGTGCCCATATCTGACACTGAAAGCGTGGACCTCAAAACTGTAACTGACCCTGTTATTAAATTGAAGATTGCTAATTTGCAGGATGAACTTCAGAACACGAAAAGTAGAGCTGACGAGGCAACAAGCGAGAATCACCGGTTGGAAGAAGTAGTTCATCAGCAAGAACGCCAAATCGACGGGCTCATGCGTGGCAAAGGCGGAATCAAAGAGTTCAGCATCGAATATCTAACGACTATCATTGACGCGGTTGGTAGCTTGAAAGGAGCTCTTAAGAACATTAAGGGAACAAGCATCAGTGACTACTTCAAGTACATTCTCATTGGCTTCGCCGTATTGCTCATCATTCTGTATCTGAATTATAACCCGAGCGTGGTGGATGGCATAATAAGAACAATGAATAATCCGTTAGTAGTTATTGCTATTGCGTTGGTAGCTGTAGCCGTAATCATATTGGCGCTTAGATGGAGAAGGAGAAAATAAGAAGTGAGCGAACAAACAATTAGGTCATGGCAAACTCCAGAATGGCAAAAGAATAGGGAAGAATTCTTTAAAAAGAATCCTTGGTGTATTTGGCATGGAGAACCCGTTAAAGCTACAGTTCCGCATCATCCTCAGAAACTCGGCAGCCTATCCCAAACAGAGTATGTTAGCTTGAAAGGTTGCATTCCATTCTGCAAAGAATGCAATTGGGCAAACATGAAAAAACTGAAGCTTTGTCCAGTCTGCAAGGATAACTATTTTAATCCAAAGAGGGGAAAACGGAAGATGTGCTGGAACTGCTTTGTTAAGACGGATTTTGGTAAGGTCGTAGCTGACTATTACGAAAAGCATCCTAAAGAGCTTACACTGAAAAAGAAGAATGAAACCTCGACCGAAGGAAGGAAGATGAAATAAAATTTGGCTGCCGTAGTTGACGCTATTTTAGGCAAGAAAGTACCTAAGACAAAGACTTTGCAGGATGTTGGCATAAGCTCCATTAAGAATGAGACCCGCAACGAGCGATTAAAAGAATATGAGAAAGCCCGGGTAACACTTAAAGAATATGCCCACTTATCCGATAAAATCATTTTAGAAGGCGGAAAAACAAAATGGTTGACTCCTGAAGAGAAAATCGGCAAAATCATTGATGGCATAAACGAAATCAATGACCGGCTACAAACAATCAGCTTTCCATATGGCGGAGCCGGAACAACTCAATGGTACGCTAAAGCGGCAGTGGCATGGAGCACAATCTACTCTTACGTGTTGAATGGAGCGACTGCTTGCCAAGATTATTTGCAGACTTTGAACAAGAAGAAAACCCTTGATCCTGCAAGGTCCAAAAGAGATAGTGTGAAGAAGTTTTACAGGACTTTGTTTCAGTTGGTATATTTGGATTGTGCTCAGGTTGTTTTGGATTATAGTTGGGATAAGGAGGTTCATGATTGGGCTGTCGTGGTTAATCAGCCTCCAGTGGGTCAGAGTCGTGAAGGGTTGAATGTGAAGCCGAATCCGGAAGAGGCTACTTATGGAGGCTAAAATGAGCGAAACCTCAGTTCCTTTTCAGGACCGAAAAGACCCTTGGTTAAGGATTGATACTTGGAAGCGTTTTCCTGAGAAACTGGATTTTGACCATCCAAAAAGAATGATGATTATTGGGCAACCAGGCTTTGGGAAATCCAGTCTTCTTGAAACCTTGAGCGTTATCGGAGAGCATAAGATTATTGATATTTTCTCCTCAAGCGATAACGAAAATCTTGCTTACTGCTATAACCGGAAGTATCGGGATTCTGTTTTGTTTATTGTTGGGGATAACGCGAAGGTTTCATGTGAGTGGCAAACCATCAAGGTAAGTCAGTTAACGCTTAAGGATATTGCTGAGTATAAGACTGTGTTGACGACTCCAAGTTTCTATCAGATTAGGAATGATGAGTGGAAAGGTGTTGATAGGATTAGTCAGGTTATTTGGAAGCGTCCTTGTTGGAAGAAAGGTGACGTTTGGAACGTGAACGTGCGCGAGGGTAATAGTCTTTTGTATAGTCGCATCGGATTGAAGGGTGACCAAGGAACCGCGAAGAACCAACTGATATATGCCATTAGGGAATTCCGGCATTCGGGTTGCTCGATGATCATAGATGCTTTAGATTTCATGGGCTTAGACGTCTCGTTCCGTAGAATTACGGACTATTTCTTTTTGAAGGCTGTTGGCATTGAAGGATTACCTGACAAGCTAAGTTGGATGTACAAATATTACGATTTGTTTGTGGATTTGATGCAGATGCCGAAATGGTGCTTCTGCTTCTTCAGCAATAAAGGAGCCGTTGGTGACGGGGTGAATACGAGTCCTTATTGGCATAAGCAAGAGGACTGGGATATTCTTAAGATGTTGGACATTCAAATTGAGTTTGAAGGCGACCCAACAGACCTAGGCGTTCGGGGTTTAGATTTTCGGCATGTTAAAATAATTAAGCGGCGTCTTGAAATTAACCCGAAGAATAATAAGATTGATGGTTTTCGTAAAGTTGGAGCTAGTTTAGGCTTGAGTGGCTTTTCGGTTAGGGAGCACATCAACTTTCATAACAAGTATGCTTTGAATGGGCGAGAATGCGCGCGTTGTGCACGATTGAAGGAGAATGAACTTGCGAGGAAACCGATACCATGAAAATTCTTTGTTTAGTTCCTTCGTTGCCTGAAGATTTGAATTCTGAATGTGCTAATGCTATTTTGTATCAAACTGTTCCGGTCACAGATACTTTCTTGTTGTTGAAGCGGTTGAGAGGTGGAACCTTGTCAAGTCGCGTCAGCTATGTATTGAACAAAGCCCTTCAAACCGTGAACTTGCAAGATTATGATTACTTGTTGCGGGTTGACGGTGACACAGTTCTGAAGCCTAATTGGCTTAAAACTGCGTTAGAGTCAAATATGGATTTGTATGGCGGCTGGGGTTTCGCCATGTTAATTCGGGTTAAGCCATTTCTTGAGTTGATGAATGGCAGATTCAATAACGAAAGTGATGACTCATATATCATTCACAGGTTCTGTAGGGAAGGCTTGAAAGTTTACGCGACCCATAAGGCTGCTTTGTTGACAACGCGAAAACACAAGCATAACAAATCTGATCAGATGTTCTGCGGCACAATCTACTACAAGATGGGCTACGAGCCACTTCATGCTTTGGCATTTCTGGTTACGAATCGCGGATTCAAAGATATGTGGCTACTCTGGACTGGCTACCTCATCAGTTGGTTACGTCATGAGCGTAAATTCGATTTTGCAAGTCGAACATGGAATTACCAGGTAAGAAGGCTAATACGAATATGAACTTGCAGCAGATGATGGATCGAGCAACCTACAATGCTATGGCTACCATCCCAAATTTGCCCTTACATTTAACCCCGCCACTCAGAACAGTTTGCGTCGAACCAACTAACGACTGTAACATTCACTGCAAAATGTGTCCTGTTCGAGAACGAAAAATAGGCTACATGAGTCTCAGTTTATATCGCAAAATTCTACTTGAAACCTCAAGGCTCAAGCCAGATAATCTTTATTTGAGTTTTCAAGGCGAAAGCTTCCTGCACCCACAGATTAAGGAGTTCCTGCAATTAGGATACAATTCCGGCATCAAAAACCGAGTCCTCTTCACAAATGGCATGCTCATCGAGCCTTACCTGAAGGTAATTGCGGGGTGCCTTACTAAAATCACTTTTAGCCTAGAAGGCCCAGAAGAAATCAATGATAAGATTCGGGTCGGATGCAAATATGACACTGTTTTAGACAACATTGAGAAACTTATTTTAGCACGTAGGGAATTGGGTAGTAACCTCAAAATCGGCGTTAACATTACAAGAACCACACAGACACCAGAGGAAATTAGCAACTTCAAGAATGAAATGCTACAAATCGTTGATACCGTTTCCGTCACAGAATGCCATGATAAGAACAACCGTTACATTAGACGCTGCAATCGCAAACGGATGGCTAGGTATTGCGCGTTTCCTTTAAACTCCATCGCGGTTCTATGGGATGGTTCAGTTAGTTTTTGCCTGTTAGCCGCCACTAAGGTTCCCACGTTGAATGGTGTTCGGGCTCAAGATTGGAATTTGGCTGAACTATGGACGAGCAGGGGATGGAAACTACTGCGAAATGAATCATTGAAACAAGGACATCCCACCTTTCCTGGTTGTTCTTGGTGTGAGCGTTGGAGAGAAAACAGGATAAAGACCTGGGTGAAAAAATGAGTATGCTCAAGAAGCTTCAAAAGAAAATTCATCGGCAAGGAACAAAAGCAATCCCTAATATAATTGCTGACAAACTTGCACCATTGTTGCCTTCAGTTTTTAATCCCACATTGAAACAAACATTCATTGAACTCACAAACGCCTGTAACCTCAACTGTAGGATGTGCCTTCGCAGCAAACGACCTGAAGGCTACATGAGTATGGTGCTGTTCAAGAAAGTTATGGATGAACTAGCGGAACAGCAAGCGGGCTATGTTAGCCTTAACTATGGTGGGGAGAGTCTTTTGCATCCTGAATTCAAGCAGTTCCTGGCGTATGCGATGACGAAGCGGCGAAATATCGGTTCAATAGGTTGGATTACCAACGGAATACTTTTTGATAGGATCATCGCTGATCTAGTTCTAAAGTTGGGCGTAGATTGGATTTCATTCAGTCTTGATGGTGTAGGCAAAGTGAACGATGATATACGCAGAGGAGCACAATACGACGTTATCGAAAGGAACATTCTTTATCTTCTCAGTAAACGGGGAACTGGAATTAAGCCTCAAGTTTCCATAGGATTAACCCATACAACCCAAACTAAAGCGCAAATCAGGGAACTTGTAGATTTCTGGTCTGGCAAAGCTGATAGAATAGTTGAAAATCCATGTTACAACAAAAGTCTCAAATTCGTAGACCTTGAAAACTATTTACGTTCCAACAGAAATTTCACAAGTAACTATGCTACAAATCACTATTGTAAATCGCCATTCGCAACATTAGCAATCTACTGGAATGGAGATGTCGTGCCATGTTGCTATGATATCAACGGAAGTAATCTCATGGGCAATGTTTCCCAAAGAACAATTAAGAACGTTTGGCTGGGTGAAAAGTATAAGACCCTTAGACTTTCCTGTGTGAGAAACAGTTTTCCCTCAAATTCTATTTGCCACTTTTGCGACTTGTGGGAATCTAATCTTGCAGTTACCCATTATGAAAGAAACGGATGTAAACCGAAATGAATTGGAAAACAATCCCTCGAAAACTATTCAACATTTTAGGAATAGAAACTCCAGGCGAAGCCTGGGACATTATCTGGAGACAAAAAATCCTCAGAAAACCCTACTGGTGGAGCAACTTCCCCTTAGTCTTCAATATTGACACTTGCAACTATTGTGGTCCAAAATACTCAGGAGTCCTATGCCAATATTGTTTTCCTCAGAATCAGATTGTTTGTGGCAAAATGCAACATCAAGAAATGCCGATGGACCAAATCGAATGGATACTCCAAAATATAAACAAGTACGGCTCTGAAATGCGGGAGGCCGCCAAGAAGCATATGGGTTACGGCAGTTGGGATCCCTTCCTGAATGGTGATCCCTTAGCTAATCCGCGACTGCCAGAAATCATGCGACTTGGCAAAAAGCTTGCTCCAGGTATAGATGTGGAAGTTTACACTTGCGGGTCTTTGACTGATAATGCTTGGATGTTGTGCTCGAGAGATGTGGATTTGCTTCATGTCACGTTATCCGCTCATAATCCTGAAATCTACCGGAAAGTTCATCGTGGCGACCAGTTCGGAAACGTCCTCCGCACATTGAAGTATATAACTGAGAATCGGAAATCGAACCAGAAACTCTACATAAACTACATCATGACAGAAACCAACATTCCATATATGCATGAATGGTACAAGCTAATCGGAGACCAGTTTCCAGATTGGCAGCGTATCTTCAGTCCATTAATAATAAGCCCAGATAATGTGTACGCTAAGGCAGCTCTGGGAAAATTAAGTTTGCAAGACCAAGAAAACGCAATTCGAGACATTAACCCAGACGCAGGAATGTGGTACGCCGAAAGCACCAGCCTACGCCAACCCTGCGCGTTATGGGCCAATGCCTCAGTCCTAGCAGATGGAACGCTTGTGAAATGCTGCAACTGGTACGACCCAGAAAAGCATAATTACGGAAACATCAAGGACTACATGAAAAATGGTTACGACCTCCATGATTTCTGGATGATGAGAATAGCCAACAAACACAACAATGCTGTCTGTGAATCTTGTACTCTCAGACGAGCAGATGCCAAAGAGAGGCTTGATAAGATGAAAGTTAAGATAACAGTTGTCACTTGATTATATCGCAAGTAAAACCTTTTATCTTGAAACAGCTCAATAGTTTTTGTGTGTGGTTTGAATGGCATGGCGAACAAGAAAGAATGGGCGTCACTACCAGAAATATCCTAGGCGTGGACTCTTCGCTAATAAGCCAGTAAGCAAAAAATACAGTGAGATCCTCAGTGAAATTCATGAGCCCTCTGACGCGAACACTGCAGCTAAGGAAATGGAGCAAGAATTCAAACAGCATAAAACCCGAGAGGCTAAAGTCCATGTTAAGAAGGCTATGGTTCAACGGGCTAACCGCGCAAGCGTAGCAAGCCATAACAAGATTTTGAGTCCTGAAGTTCGAGCGAAAGAAGCTCGTATCGCAAGGATTTTCTATGCTAGTGAGAAGCGGATGGTTTTGGACCCGCCAGTTTCTAAACGAGAAATACGAGCTGAACGGGCAATGGTTCAAGACGAAAGTGAAGGCTATGCGAAATATGAAGCTATGGCTAAACAAGCTGATAAGGAAGACCGGCATGAAGACGCTAAAGTTTTCCGACAACACGCCGCTGACGAGTTGAGACATAAACGCGAAGACCAAGAAATTCTTATTCATCCTGATAACGTAAAAAAAAACCTGAATTCGCCACGTTAGCAGGTCATGGCAGTCGCGGAGCAATCTATGAGAACCCTGATATTCCCAAAACAATCAAAATAGGCAACAAGACTTTTCACGCTCGGCAAAGAGTCGCTCGTCATGAACGAACAGAACATTATTTAGAGAATAGAAAGCAGAATCCTCTGCCTCATGCGGAAGCTCATCGACTTGCGGATAAGGCAGAACATCACGGTATGACGCCGCATGAAGTTGAAGTTTACGAAGGACATATGGGAGAAATAGCAGAACATAGCCAGACTAGCAGTAGAGAAGTAGCGGGAACAATAGAAGCTACCAAAAAGAAAGCCTAAACCATTTTGTTCTAATTTCCTTCATTAACTTTAAATACTTAATCATAAGATTTTTCTTGTACAGGTTAAAGGAGAAAAAAACTTTGTCAACAAAAACGGGAATACGAATACCAATATGGTCAATAATCGCAGTCGTAATGGCTTTCTTACTCATCTGGATTCTCTTCTTCGGCGGATACCAATTGGCTCAACAGAAACTCCAAAGCACAGGCATCACAACTCCATCACCTTCACCGAGTCCATATTCAGCGCCAGCCCCTTCAGGTTCAATTCCTCTCACGCTTAACTTGCCATTTCTAATATTCAACGGAACATCAGTGTCAGCAGCGGCAACCTGTCCACAAGCAGAGCTTTTCTCAGGATCAGTCAGTCCAACAACCTTAGTTGGTACAAGCGCAAGTGGAACCGCAATTACCGGAAACATTGTCATAACAAACCAATATTTCCTCTTAGTTACGCCATCAACATCAGGAACCTACGGCACACTTGAAAATTCAGTTTCCAGTAATGCCAACGGAATCACTGTTGGATCGCCAACAACCGTACTCTATCAAGGTCAATGGTGGAGTCAATATCCAATAAGCTTCGCGGGACTAGGTCAAATAGCACTCGGAGTCACAGCTACAATCAATCTCTACGGATACACTGCAGAATCAGCAACCACAGTCAGCCTCTTGAATTCAACCGCGATAGGAACCTCAAGCTACGGCTACGCCACAACCACCAGCTACTTCAACTGCAGCGGAATCACAGCTTTCAATTATGGTCAAGGCTACAAAATCGTCCGCATGGAAGTTAACATGAGCGCGTCAAATGCCACGATATATGACAATAGTGAGTTCGTTTTGAAATCTGCAACCATCAACATGGGCAATGGACAATCAATGACAACCAACACGATAAACTGGATGGGAGTAAACAATGCGTACGTTGAAATCGGCAACGCAAACGGAGCCTTATACCTTTACGGGCAAAGCACAATGCCGCAATCCTCAATCGGATGCTTACCAGTACTGCTCGGCCAGAATGATTCGCCAAGCGGAACAATGACGATCAACCTTCAATGGTATGGCAAACAAGTCAGCTCAGACGTACTCGTTGGAACGCTAAAACTAGTCTACATCAGCCCAACCGGAACACTCGCAACAGTCTATAGCCCACTGCTAGTTAGCTAACAAAGGAGGCTTACTATGTTTCATGGTTTAGCCTCTTTCATACGGAAGCGTTTACTGCTTCCTCTTTCTTTGTTAGCTATGACTTTCATTAAGGATAAACGCGGAACAGTTGATAGGCGTGGTTTGGTAATTACCCTAGTTATTGGAGCTGCAGCTTTCTTTGCTTTCTTTTGGCTTGAACTTGCAATTCCAAGTCAGGGACCTCTTGAGCAACTTGTATGGTTTGTTATTCCTCTTGGAACTATAGCCATACTAGTCTTCTACGCAATGGGTAAACGTGGCGAGAAATAGTTTCGGAGCGGACCAGGCTTGAGTGCTAAAGCAAAGCAACAACGGAACACGTTCATAGCAGTCGCAATCGCGCTGATGCTTCTCGTCGTGGTTATTTCGGTCGTCATGTTCCAGCAAGGAACCGCCGCAAACAAGGGCTCAGTAACAGGCTCATTTCTTCTGGTAACACCAAATGGAAACATGACGGTGCCAGCAAGCTCAGGCAACCTAAACCCCTTAACAATCACGTATGGCAGCGGCAGTTCAGCATCCGCAATCAACAGCATCCAATGGACCGTTTACGGAACAATCAACGGAGTGCAAACTTCAGGAGCATGGACTTCAAGCACCACGCAACGCTTCGAAATTTACCAGCAAGGAATCACATCGCCAATCTCAAGCAGCACAGCCACTTACCCAATGAATGGCCCAGCATGGTACCAAACTCAGGTTCTAACAACGTACACTATTCCAGGATCTTCAATCAATCAAGTCATAGCGGGTCTTGTTACTCAGAACGGCCAGTTCACGATTCAACTGACAGATACGATTCAAGTAAGTGGAAGCTTCAATGGAGCACAACAAACCTTAACGGCGAATTGCGTTGGAAGCCTCAACATCAATTACGTCGCAGCAACACAAGCTTTGACATTAACAGCCAGCGTACAGATTTCGCCTTTGCAATTAGTTAGCCCATAAACGGGCTATATTCCCTCCCTTTTTTTTCTTCGAGAACCTGGCAAGCTAAAGGTTACAAAATCATGATTGCCCAAGACCCAATTTCGAAATCATTGGCGTTTATAGGATTGGGAATCAGCATCATCCTCGCATTGTTCACAGGAATTTTCCAAGGAGTCTGGCTTTTCCCCGCCTTCCTCTGCTTAACCGGTATTGTAATGCAGAGAGATCTTTTGAATAAGCAAGTTCCAGACCGAGAAGACAGTAAGGGTCTCTTGCGAAACATGCTTTTCCTCAGCATCGTCGCATTATCCAGTTTGCTCGTGGTTAGTCTTGTGGAACCGGACATTTTCAAGATAGGTAACGTTTTAGGTTCTAGGCTAGAGTTGACGGGAGCTGACAGCGTTTTGTTTGGGGTTTGTATGGCTATTGGTGAAGAAGAGGTTTTCCGAGGCGGATTCTTCAACTATTTCCTGCAGCCTAAACGTGGAAGTCCATTTGTGGCTATGGCGGCGTCGGCGGGGCTCTTCACCGTTTACCATCTAGCCGTTTATCAGAATCCTCAAGCATTACTGTTTGTTTTCAGTGCCGGATTCATTTTGGCGTTTGTTGATTTGCAGATTGGCCTTATCGCTCCGAGCATGTTTGGTCATATTGGCAATAACATTTTTGCTTATGGAACAGGCGGGTTGCTTGCTGGAGTTTTGGCGAGTTTGACTTCGCCTTTGATGCTGATTATTGTTGGAGCCGGATTTGCCTTGTTCATCTTGATAGTGGTTCGGAGGCAACAGAAAGGGAGGACGAAATAGAATTATGACTGAAGTACAAATGGACTTGGAATGTTTGGATTGTTATCAGAATCCTCTTTGTATTAGAGGAGACTTGCGAAGTGGAGAATGCCCGAAAGAAAAGAGGATGAAGAATTTAAATATGATTTAAATATGAAAGTCACAGTAACAACTAGGAAGGACTTGAAGAGAAAATGGCTGACAGAAAATTTGGTAAAGGCGCGTTAGTTCTGCTCTTGTTTCTTGGATTAGGCTTGATATTTGTTGTTTTCATGGCAAGCCAAAGTTTAGGCTCAACTAATGTTCCAGCAGGACACCAAAACGTAGCTACGAAAGTGTACGTTTACGATTCAACCTTGAAAGAACAATTGATAGCTGTCTATGCAAGTTCAGGACAAACCGTAAGCCTCAATATTACACCGTTAACTTTCAGTGGGTCAGTATCGTACAGTTTTTGGCAGATGCGAGCCGTACCCAATGACCCATCAACAACTTATGCGTGGTTAAGCATTTGGGGACCAGACAGCAACGGACAATATTACGTATTGATTGGAAGAGGTAGCACAGATGCTTTCCAAGTAGCCACGCCAAATACCAGCATCCTTTGGAATCAAGGCAGCAATCAAGGCTTTGCGTATGACCTCTTCAAACCATAAGGAGAAATTGGCGATGGAGAAAACTATAAGTAAACAAACTGAGAATCTGAGCAAGTTCATTTCTAAACATAAACTATTCTTTGCTGGCTTCAGTCTTGGAATCCTCGTTCTCTTCTTTGCCGTCAGTGCCGGACTCGGCGGCTTGTCTCTTACAAACGTTTATAATCCGGGCTTCGAAGGAGCAAAAGTTGCATGTTACGGAGTCAACTTCCTCAGTGGCTACCAGAGCGGATTAAACACAGTGTATCAGATTGGTTCGCAGAATCTTGGAATAAATTATCCTTTGGTATGGAGCGGTAGCCAATCAAGTCCTTCTAGCTTGGCATATTGGGGAGCCGGTACAAGTCCAAGTCAGCAAATCCTTGTTAACAATAAGAACCCGACAAATGTTCCTATAGCACCTAAAGGAGAAAACCAACTTGCTACAGTCGTAGAAAGCAACATTCAACTTCAAGGCTTAACCGCGACAGGAGCACCCGTAACCGGTGACAACTCAAGCAGTGCCCAATACATTCAGACTTGGCATTTGAGCTCATCAACCAACAACGGAGTTACAACCTACAATATAACTAAAGAAGATGTTTTGCTTTCTCAAGCTGACTTTCACATCGATATCTACATTCCATCGAGCCAAGCTAATGCTGGAACAGGAAGCGGCTGGCAAGAAGGTACATGGACAAACCTTCAATTATGGTATGAAATTTACTGGTACGACTGGCTTAACAGCCTCGGCAATTCAGCCGCTATGACTATAGACCCAACGGTTCAACAGAACCTTGCTGCCTTAAACATGGCAGGAGTTTCTGGAGCAAACGATTCAAACCTTAGAAGCAACCAATTTTCCTTGCGTGGCGGGTATCCGATTGCGGCATGGGTACAACAAGCAACAATGCCAATACAGACAGCTTCAGGAATTGTGCAAGACCTCTTAAACGTGACTTCGGTAAATTCTAAAAGTGGACAAATCGTTTACCTTGCTGGCTCCCAAGTTAGTGCATCGACGTTGGCGGGGATAACTGGAAATGTTCAGTTAAGCCCAGCAAAACAGGGAAACTACATTGATCTCTTCACTCAACCCAGCGACCAATACCAGTTGCCAACTGCTCAAGTATCAACAAGCGACCTGCAGAACGCGGCTTCTTCTCATGCTTTGGATGCACAAACACAAGTGCCAAATGAATTCTTCAAGATTGGCATAAACAGTTTTGGAACCTACGTGAGTGGGGATTGGTGGAATGGTTACACAGTCTATTATCCCGCCGTAGCCTACACACTTCATGCAGTCTTTGCAGTTTACGGAACTCACACGTACTTATGGACTACGCAAACAGCCGCTCAAAACAATTATTCAGGATGGACAGACCATACCACAACGGCAGTTGTAACTTCAGGAGTAGGAACTGGAATCGCCAACTTCCTAAACGGCATAGGCAACTGGTTCAGCAATCTGCTTTCAAACCCGTTCACAGACCTCATACTACTATTCATCATTGCTGGTGTGGGTTTGGTTGTGATGGTCGTGTTTTTCCCAGAAGTCCTAAGGGCCTTATCAAGAAGTACGGCGGGCAAGATTGATAGGAAAGGAAAGAAAGGTTGAGCAGATGCACCCGAGACTTTTCGCTTTTCTTTTCCTGATTGCCTTGTTAAGTTCTTTATTTCTGGTTCTTCAGGTTCATGCTCAAACTAATTTAGCTCCTATCCCTTCTGCTTGGTCAATTGGTGGATCATCATGGAGCCAAACGCTCGATTATACTACTTACCATTCTAATTCTCCTTCCATTTACATAGGACCACATAATAGTTTAAATCCATATAGAGAAGTAGATGCCTTCGGCTATTCAGTTAATCCCGGCGACCACGTCATTTTTAAAATGTGGGTAAAAACTGGGCATTCAACATTAGGACAAGACGGCGTATTTGGTAACGGAGCAATGATAAATTGGGATTGGAAAGACGCTAGTGGCAATTGGTTACATGACCATTCAACTAATGACCCTTATTATGATCAAGTAGGCATAAGCAGTATAGGAACGTCACAACAGCAAATTCTCCCTTTTAATTCTGGCTGGACTCAACTAGTCTTAGATTGTATCGTTCCAGCCCAAGTTTACAATGACGGTTACCCTTCTTATGGTTCACAATTTGAAGTCCCAAAACAAATAGCCTTGTCTCCAAGCGTATCCTGGTATAACCCCGCCTTAGGAGGACAAATAGATGACGGCCCCGCTTGGTATTCTGATGCTGAACTATACATTAATCCTTCTGGTTCTCCTACTCCAACACCTTCACCAACTCCTACAATGACTCCAACGCCTACACCTTCAGGTTCTCCAACTCCTACACCAACCATAACGCCAACGCCAACATATTCTTATTCAGGAAATGGTAATAGTGGCACATCAGGAATATACTATACTTTAGCGGTTTACGTCAAGAATGGCACCCAGGTTCTCTCTAATGTTCCCGTTACTGTTGGAAGCTCGGCTCAATCAACGAATAATTATGGAGTAGCCACATTCCAATTAGCCACAGGAACCTACACGGCCTCAGCAACTTACAATGGAGTAACTCAGTCGCAATCAGTCACGATTCAGCCCCCCTTCAGCTTAAGCAGCGCGTATGCTCCGTCTATCACATTTGATTTTGCCACTGCATCCACTTCTACATCCGCTCCAAGCGATTACACTTTTGTAGTTCTGTTGGCTGCAGGTGGCGTGGCTTTAGTAGCTTTAAGTAGAGGTTCATCTAACTCTTCACCTAAAAGAAAGGGGAAAACTAAAAGGTGAAAGCTCAAAAACCGTTAGGTTTCTTGATTGCTTTTCTGCTTTTAACATCATGTTTGATGATTCTGTGGACTCCTAATGTTCATGCTCAAACGGGAATAAAAAAGATTCAAGGTCCAGTTAACCCTCCAATAGTAGCAAGCAACATTTCCAGTTATGGCGTCATGGCGAATGGCACGTATCAAGCCTACTTCATGAACAACTCTAAAACCGCGAATTCCGTTTTGTTTCAGAATCATGGTTACAATTTCAGCATGGACATAAGCACAAGCCAACTTCATTGGTACAACTCTTCATTGTCAGCTATTATTGGCATGACCCAGGAAATGAACCCACAAAACACTTCACTTGTCACTTCTGGAAATAAACTCTCGTATACTGGAGCTTGGATAAACACGGACCTTCAATATTATGCTTCCAGTGACGAATTAAAAGAGATTCTGGTTATTCATGCGGTTTCGCCTAAATCTTCCGCTATTTACGCTGATTATCTTCAGTACGTTTCAAACTGTTACTATAACGCGAACCTTACTATCTACGCAAACGGCGTAAGCTATTTACATCCTTCTAATCAGAAATTCGTTACGAATGGCACAATCAGTTTTAATGACCCAAGCAACAAGACAATTTTCTATTTGCCAACTCCAATCATTGTTGATAGCGCCGGAAACAAAACCATAGGAAACTATGCGGTCACAGCCAACAATGGAATTTTAATCATTAATATCCGCGTTCCAACAGCTTTCATCAATCATGCTGTTTACCCTGTGTACTTTGACCCTACCGTCCGGATTCAAGGTAATGCTCGGGGAACACAAGGAAGTGGAGATACCACAGTCTCTGTCACCATGGCTTCCATTCCAGTCAGTGGAGATGTTTTGGTGGCTACGATTGCCACGAACAATGCCTCTAATTACTGTACTGTTTTAAACATAGCTGAGACAGGGGTAACTTGGAGTTCAGTTATCACGAATGAAGCTATTTACGCTGGCTATTACCAATATGTCGCTATCTTCTTTGGGGTTGTTGGGTCTGGAGCTTCGACTAGCATAACGATTAATTTGAGTACGAGTTTGGGAACGCTGAATTATGCGGTAGCTGATGTATGTGAATACAGCAATGTTTTGACGAGTGGCTATACTGATAAGACTGCGGTGAATAATGGTGTCGGAACGGTTTTGGATACTGGCACAACTAGCACAACTACGCAAACCGATGAACTCTGGATAGGTGCAACGATGAACGGC
>Ga0187878_1002074_pt1 | contig 18325 bp, 19 predicted proteins | sample June2016WEW_17_1_FD_132979 | JGI IMG/M metagenome (GOLD analysis project Ga0187878, IMG submission 132979) | Peatland microbial communities from SPRUCE experiment site at the Marcell Experimental Forest, Minnesota, USA - June2016WEW_17_150 | ecosystem: Environmental > Terrestrial > Soil >...
TCTAAAAGGAGATTCTGTGGCAAGCCACAAGTCCGCTCTGAAGCGTATCAAGCAAACCAGTACTCGCACGGCATTGAATCGGACGCACCGCACCCGGCTCCGGCATCAGCTCCGGCAGTTGCGCACTGCCCTCGAGGCCAAGGACAAGGCCGCCGCCCAGGCACTGCTGAAGCCAACGTTGGCCTTGATCGACCACTCGACCCATAAAGGGATCCTCCATCCCAATACGGCCGCGCGGTACAAGTCTCGGCTGACCGTGAGTTTCAACGCGCTTTCGTGACGAAAGGCTCTCAGCATCCAGCCCTCAGTTCTCAGCACCCAACGTAGAGGCGCACCGCGGGAGTGTCCGCCCCGCCTGACAGTCCACAGGGCTGTCTCTACGGGTCGCTGGGAGTGAACGGGTGAGAGCCCTCTTCACACTTCGGCGGCGGGCGCGGGAATCTCGGAATCCGTCAACCTCTCTGCCGTCTTGCCGGCGATAATCTGCCAGATCAGAAATTCGAGCAAGATTCGGGAATCCTTCCAGGAGGACTTGATTCCGAGGTCGGCCCGGCGGACCAGTCGCAGGGCCTGGGCTAGTTCCTGACGGGAATAGTTGCGGGCCGCGCGCGGGGCGATTTCGAACGTGGAGAAGGGATTGGCCCGCCGGCCCCAGCCGACCCGCGCGTACTGTGGCTGGGAACCGCTCTTCAGCGCCTGCCGGAAAAGGTCCCCGATATACCAAAGAAGCAGCGTCTCCGGCTCCTTGCTGGCAAGCAAGCTCCGGAGTTGGGAGAGGGCCTCGCCGAACTGCCGCTCGGCAACCGCCGCGAGCAGCTTGCCGATTTCGTGTTCCTCGCGGAAGACAACCATCAGGTCGAGGTCGGTGCGCTCCAGGCGCTTTACCCCGGGCTTGGCCGTCAGGAGCTTCTCCAGTTCCGTGCGCAGCCAGAGGAGGTTGACGCCCGGCCGCTTCGCTTCATCCGGTGCGTCGGGTGTGGTCTCGAATCTAGCCACAATCTCCTGGGCGAGTTCCGGGTCGATCTCGACCCCGGCCTTCTGGAGGTGCCCCCTCAACCAGGCGATTGCCTCGCGCCCTGACTGCGGCAGCATCTCCACCACCGGGGCCTTCTTCTCCAGCAACTGGATGAACCGCCGTCGCCGGTCGGGCTCGACCGCTACAAACACCACGGTCGCGAACGATGACGGGCGATCGAGGTAAGCCTGGAGGGCGTCATAGTCAGGGTCGGAAGCGTGCTTGAAATCCTCCGGGTCTGAAAACACCAGGAAACTGTGCCCGCCCAGCATGGGCATCTGGCTGGCGCCCTCAAGCTCGCGCGCCAATCGCCCCGGCTGATACTCAATCTCCGCCAAGCACCACTCCCGCAGGTCGCGGGGCAGGGAAGCCACAATGGCGGCGCGACATTCCTCGTGCAGAAAACGGTCCGACCCGCGGAAGAAATAAGCCGGCCCCGGTTTCCCTTTGCCCAGAAGCGAGATGAACTCCGTGGGAACCATCCGCCCGAGTGTACTTGGATTCGAGAAGAATTGTAAGGGTTCGGCTGGAGGCCGAGTTGAGAGTCAAGAGTCGGAAGTTGAAGGTCGAAAGAGGAACGTTTGGCTAGATCGTGGGGAGATTGGCAAGCGCGGCCCGCGAGGAATATGTTGTCACCTCCGCGCACGAGAGCAGGAGACCTCAATTTCGGAGAACGAGCTATCACGGAATTCGCTCTGAGGCTATGGCTTCAGGGAACGAAGCGGGAAGCCGCGTGGTTCCTGCGCTAGAAGTTCTCCAGGATTTCCGTGACCAGCGTGCGGGCGAGATCGCGCGAGAGGCGGTCGAGTGCCGGGTCCTGCTCCTCGAACAGCGCGGAGGTAGTCTGGCTGATCTGATACTGCTCCCGGAAGATGTAGTTGTGATTGGAGAACAGCACCTTCTTGGTGTGCTGGTCTACCAGGTCAACATGGGCGAGGACCTGGACCTGCAGGGTGGTGGCGCGGCCTGTCGAGAGGTCGAAGGTGACGACGCCCGTGCGCACCTCCTTGATGGTCCCGCGCAGAACGGCATCGGCCCGCGCCGGGTCGGGTGTGACGTGGAACCGGCTTCGCTCGATAAGTTCGCGCGTGATGGCTGCCGAAACCCGTTGTTCGATGCGGAACCTTGGCGTCTCGTTCGTGAAGATAGGGACGGCCAGAGTCTTGATGTCCGGAGGCAAGCGATCGCCGCGCCCGGCCACGTGATAGCCGCAGGCGAGCGAGGAAATCAAAAGGCAAAAGGCAACAATCAAAGGGCAAACACGAAGGAACGAAGATTGAAGCTGCCTCATAGGGCTTCTACGGGTGCAGTCAGTTTCGAAGGCTTTCGGCGATCTCCACGGCATTAACGGCCGCCAGCCGGATGTTGTCCACTGCCGCCCAGAGCCAGGCGCCGGTGGGGTGATCAGGATCCGGAGCAATGGTGTCCACCAGGATGTCACTGGAGCCCGTGGCCTCGACCTGTGAGGGAGCTGGCTCGCTACGTCGCCGCACCCGGATGTGTTCTCCCGCCAGAGCTGCGCCGAGCGCCTCGGGCGCCCCCGGTTGGGCTGTCTCGACATAGAGCGAGATGGCCAGACAGTAAAACACGGGCACCTGAAAGACCCGCAAAGCGGGCAAGGGCACACGGTTCGCCAGGTACTGTCTTAGCTGTCTGCGAATGTTGTTTTCGACAGCGGTGAGCTCAGCCGAGTGTCTGCCTCCCAGTTGTGCCAGAAGGTTGAAGGCCAGTTGGGTCCCAAACACGCTCTGGGGGACCTTTTGAAAACTAAGCAGGTTCACGGTCTGTCTCTGCAATTCTTCAATCCCCTGCGCGCCCATCTCCGAGGCGGGGAAGAAAACCTGTGCCACGGTGCCCTTCAGGGGGAAGCGAGCTGCCAAGCGCAATAGCAGACCGCTGAGAGCAATGGCCGCCGGGTGCGCAGAGATGAGAACTCCGGAAGGCGGCGTGGCTTCGGCGCCGTGTGCGGCCCGTTCGAGAAACGGAACACTCATCACCCCGCGCGGAGCCCCGTCTGAAGATTCGCCGAGGGCCTCGACCAAGTCGATCACCACGCAGTGCGGAGCCTGCCCCGTCGTGGTGGCGCCGGCCCTGACGGCTTCGAGCGCGAGACGGAGCGACGGCGGCGTCTGTCCATGGCGGGCAGCCAGGAAGATGAAATCCAGCTCCATGGCGGGTACTTTTTCGTCGGCGGCAACGGCTTCGAGGTGTTCGCTAAGGTCAACGACCGGCAGGTCAGGTTCTTCCTCGTCGACCTCGAACGTAAGCAGGCAGGACACAGGAAACTCGCGCTCCTTGAGCACCCTCAGGAGTTCTTGGCCCAGGAGCGAGGAAGCGCCAGCGATGCCGACTCGATAACCCTGTTTCATGCGGCATGCACCTCTTCCGGCGCGGGAGGATGCGGTCGGAACCTGGACGTGAGGCGGGCGATGGGGCCGGAAAGGGCATAGCTGAGGGCCATCGCCAACAGGACAGGTTCTGAAAAGCGCCAGATGGCCCAGACGATCAGCCCCAGAACAATGATAACGACGTAGGGCCGGCGACGGCGCAGATCCACAGCCTTGAAGCTGTAATATCGTACCCGACTGACCATTAAGGGAGCCAGGAGGCCAACAATCCCCAACCAGACCGCGCCAAAGACCCAATCGTTCACAGGGTACTTCGCCCAATGAACCAGGGCCGCCACTACGCCGGCCGCCGCCGGGATGGGCAGTCCCACAAAGTAGCGGCGGTCCCCGGAGGGTTTCACGCTGTCGATGTTGAAGCGGGCCAGTCGCGCCGCGCCGCAGATGACGTAAGCGAATGTCACAATCCGGCCGACCTGCCAAAGGTGCTGGACCAGTTGCGAGCCATAGACTTCTTCGATCCCCCGAATACCCCAGGCGTACGCCAAAAACGCCGGAGCTACGCCGAAGGTGATGACGTCGGCCAGGGAATCAAACTCCCGGCCGAAGTCCGAGGTGGAGTTGGTAAGGCGAGCGATGAGGCCGTCGAACCCGTCGAAGAGAATCCCGCAGCCAATCGCTTTGGCCGCATTGTCGAACGCCACCAAGCTCAGCCCGGCGCCGATCCCCGCGGCCAGCATTTGCGATCCCTTGAGCGTGGAGAGGATGGCGAAATAACCACAGACCAACGTCCCCACCGTGAACAGGCTCGGCAGGATATAGATGCCGCGCCGGAGGGGGCCGCGCTTAACGAGCTTAGGTCTTGGGTCGGGTAAATCCAAGGATGCTGCTCCCTGCCTGGATATGGTCGCCCACTTTCACCTGCAATTCAACCTCAGGATTCAAAAGGACGTCCACGCGTGAACCGAACTTGATCAATCCTACGCGCTCCCCGCGCTGGAGCGTGTCGCCCGGCCGCTTCCAAAACACTATGCGCCGGGCCAGCACGCCGGCGATCTGCTTGACCACCACCAGGCCCTGCACCCCCTCAAGGGTAAAGACGTTCTGCTCGTTCTGCACCGACGCACGGGCTTGCGAGGCAACGTGGAAAAGGCCCTTGTGGTAGGAAACCTGCCGGATCGTCCCGGCGATGGGAGAACGGTTCACGTGCACGTCAAAAGGAGACATGAAAATGCTGACGCGGCGCACGGGCCGCTCCTCAAAACTCTCCTCCACCACTTGGACCACACGGCCGTCCGCCGGTGAAACCACGGCTTCAGGCTCAGCGGGAATCTTGCGGTCCGGGTCTCGAAAGAAGTTAAGAACGAGGAATGCGACAAGCAGGAAGACCGCTGCCAGGAGGTAAAGCTTGAATCCAATTAGACCGCCCGCGGCCAGCACCAACGGCAACCCGTACCAGTAACCCTCCTTCACCATGAGTCGCTACTTCTCAACTCGGACAGGCGGTCGCGCCAGGAGCCTATTTGCACTCCCCCACTCCGGTTGCCTTCCCTGGGCATCTCGGGCAACCAGCCGCACCCTATGTCCGAAGGGATCCAACGCACTCGCTCAGGCGACGCGAGCCTTCTGGACCAGCATTTCCATCTGGTCCTTAACCCGCAGCCTCAGCTTTTTCAGCCGAACTTCTTCCAGCTGTTCCTGCTCGGTAAGGTAATGCCTGGCGGCAAGTTGTTCAAGCTGAGCTACGTAGCGGGCGTGTTCCTGGCGGAGGCGCTGATATTCTTCGCTGTTGGCCATCAACTGCTCCCGGATGGCCTCGGTAGGGCTGCTCACGGGTGTGTCACCTCCCTGGCTCAGATGGCGCAACCGTCAGGCTAGCACACCGCCTCACGGCGTTCAAGCAAAAGCGGCACGGGACCTTTGGTCAGGGGTTTGAGTCTGCTTCGGTGAGCTTCTCCCTCAGTTCTTCGATATGGGCTTTGACCTGTTTTGCTTCAGCTTCGCGATTCGTTCTGCGCAAAAACATCCGGTACTGCGATAGCACACGGAGAAGGGGGAGGTTCAATGTTGACCCCGGCTTGTCGAGCAACTGAATTGCGCGTTTGTAGACAGCTTCCGCTTCGGCGTTCCTGCCTGCCCGGCCATAGCAGCGGGCAAGAGGGAGGAGGCTTTCGGCCACACGATGGTCATCTGGTCCCAAGACTTTCTCGGTGATTTGAATTGACCGCTTGTATAAGGGCTCGGCTTGGTTGTAGAGGCCCTGAGCGCAGTAGGCATTCGCCAGGTTCCTCAGGTCCATGGCAATAGATGGATATTCCCGGCGCCCGGCCTTTTGGTCGCTCTCCAGGACGCGTCTGTAAAGCTCCGCGGCTCTGGAGAATTCCCCCTCCGTCATGTAGACAGAAGCGGAATTCATGAGTCCCATGACCGTGTCGACATCATCCGGGCCTGCGGGCTTGGCCTTTTCGGCCTTGGCGGCGAGTGCGAGCGCCCGCTGGGTGAACGATTCCGCTTCCGCATCCCTCCCTTGAATTCGGTAGAAGTCCGCCATTTCGTTGAGGAGAGGCAACATGCCGGGGTTCTCTGGACCCACGGTCCTCTCCTCAATCTCGAGGGCTCGGAGGAGAAGCGGTTCCGCCTCTGCAAATCTCTGCTGGCCCCAGTAGAAGATCCCGAGCTGTCGCGCGGTATGGCCTGCGAAGGGGCTTCCCTTCGCGGGGCCGCCTTCCTGAAGCTCCAGCGCCTGCCTGGAAAGAGCTTCGGCTTCGTCGCGCTTCCCCTGGGTTGAGTAAACTGCCGACAGGTTTTCCAGGTCTCGGGCTAATGCCTCGACGTCGGGTGCCTGGGCGGCTTCGTGGGTGACCAACGACCGGCGAAAAAGTTCCTCAGCCTCGGTGAACTTGCGAAGCATCAGGTAGGTCCACCCCAGATCATTCACGATCTCGATGGTTTGAGGGTCATTGGGTCCCAGAGCGGTCTCGCAGATTTCGAGTGCCCTTTTGAGGAGCGGCACGGCCGCGGCGGGTTTTTCGCGACGCCGACATAGCATTGCTAACCTGCGCAGGATTCGCACCAGACCAGGATGAGTGGAACCTAACTCGCCTTCTTGCAGCTCCAGAATGCGTTGCATGATGGGTTCCTGCGGCGCGGCCTTTCCCTGCCGCTGGTAAAGCTCCGCGAGGGTCTCGAGGCCTGTGATCAGGCGTGGGTCGCGTGGGCCGAATCCTTCGGCTTCCTCGACTGCTGCCTTGAGTTGCTTCTCTGCCTCATCGTAACGTCGCTCTTCCATGGCCGCACGCGCTGCGTTCAAACGCTCGTCCCACTGGGTCTCTTGAGCGAAGGCGACGAGTGAAGGAAAGGCAAGAAGGGCGAGCCCGAGCAGCAGGCGTTGACTTGTTTGCTTCCACATGTCAGTGCCCCGGGGATTACTTGCCACATATAAACCCTATCCCTAACCCGGCGCAAGGGGTATCGGGGGTCTTGTCGGGGACTCCACGGAGGCGTCCCTAACTCGATTTATGGCTAACCGCATGATTTTTCAACGGATTAGCTCTGAAATCGGACGCCACTAAGCTTCACTTGTGTCACTGTACCGGGTAGGATTACACGAACCGGATGTAAGGTGCGCCAATTCGGGAGCTCCTATAAGGGGGAAAGGACCGTGGGCGGGTAGAGTTCCAGGGCAAGCACGTAGGCGTCTTCGTCAGGGTCCCGGTAGTATCCCTTGCGGAGTGAGTGCAGTGCAAAGCCGACAGAGTAATAAAGTGACAGCCCAGGCTTGTTCGAGGCGCGGACCTCCAGGAATACGCGCTTGGCTCCCACCTTGAGGAGGCGGTCACGGGCGTCTTCCAGCAAAGCCTTGCCGATGCCCTGCTCCCGGTGCTCGGGATCGACAGCCATGTTCCTGAGTTCTACCTCGTCTAGAACCCGGTGGAAGGCGGCGAAGCCTAGGAGTTTGGGCGGGTCCATGGTCTCGAGTTCTGCAACCAGAATCTTCCCTCCGGCGTCTTCGGCTAGACGCTCATAGTCACCTTCTGTCCAGTGCGTGGTTTCGGGACACTTCTCCTGGAGGCCGAGAATAGCATGCAGGTCATCCTTCGCGAACAATCTGACTCTCATGGTCCCGTTGTTTCCAGCAATCAGCGTGCAGCGATCATTCTTCTGAAGTCAGGATGCGGAAGTCGGCTGTCAGATGCTGGATTTCTGGCCTTTGCCTCCTGCCTTCTCCTTGCTGCTGACTAATCTCTGTTTCCTGTCACTCTCTCAACTTAAGCTCCGCGTCTGACCGGCGGATGTAGCACGCGTCCAGTTTGGCGGGGGATTGTACTCTTCCTTGGCGATGGGCTTCCATAGCCAAGTGTGCGATCGCGGGAAGCAAGGTGCCGTGAACGTCTGTCCAGCGTAGCGATTTTGGAAGGCTGTCGCGGAGGGCATGGGCCGGGCGATCGTGCTCCCGCACTATGCAGGTGGCCGCAGTGCCGGCGCGGAGACGCTCCTCGAGGAACGACCCCAGAGCCTCGGGTTTCAAGATCAACCCATCGCCCTGCGCGACGAAGCGGTCACCTCCCCCGGCCGTAGCTCGCCGAAAGCTCCCCAGGAAGAATTCCCCTCGACGCGCGTCGAGGATGGACAACGCCCAGTCGGTCTCCGGTTGGGCTTCCTCCACCATGGCTTCGAGAACCGAAACTGCGGCCACCGGACGGCCAAAGACCTTAGCCCAGGCCTGCGCTGCTGCCAGGCCGACGCGAATCCCGGTGAAAGAACCGGGGCCATTGGCAACCGCGAAGAGATCGAGGTCTTGGAAGCTCAGCGGCGATCCGGCCTGCTGTTTCATCACCTCCTCGAACAGGCGGTCCACCATCTGGAAGAGAGTGACCGAGTAGGCTGCGGCACTGTCGCTCTTTGCCGAGGCCAAACAATCAGAGTCACGGTACAATGCGGCGCCGCCATGCTCGCTCGTGGTATCAAATGCCAGCACCAGCATTCGCGGCCCCTATCCTTCTTTCGCCAACAACCTACGCCTGCTCCTGCTTGCCTCCGTGCAGTTTCTTAACAAGCTCCGCCACGTTTGCGGCAAAGTGCCGGATGGTCTCGATGCCTTCCTTATCTTGCCAGACCTCACCAGGGAGCCTGCCGAACACCATGTTCCAATAGGTCGAGCCGGGGACGATCATGTCGTTGATGAGGAAGAACATGAGCATTTCCTGTAAGGTGAAGGTTTGGCCTCCGCGGCGCGCCACGGCGATAGCTCCACCCACCTTCCCCGACAGGAAATTGTCTGTCTTGCGGGAAACGTAGCCGATTCGCTGCAAGGCGGCCATCACATCCCCCCGTGCTGTCCCGAAGTACACGGGGGAGCCAACGATGAAGCCTTGGGATTCACGGAGCTTCTGCATGATCTCATTCAGGCCGTCTTCCAGGCTGCAGTGACCCAACTCGGAACACTTGCCGCACGCGGTACATGATTCAATCTTCTTGTCGCACAGCGAGACAATCTCCGTCTGGACGCCACGTTCTTCGATGATGCGAGCGCACTCTTTGATGAGCTGGGCCGTATTTCCTTCTGCCTTGGGACTCCCACTGATGAGCAAGACTTTGAGCATTTTTCATTCTCCGACGCTTCTGGTTGGTCCCACGCATTATCGCATGGTCTTCAGCATACTGCGCCGCACCGACGCGCAGGCCGGCGGCGGTGATGAATGGTCAACAGCCACAAGACCACCCGGCCTCACACGTCGCGCAATTCGTCCTCACTCAGGCCGAAATAGTGGCCCAACTCGTGGAGCAGGGTGGCACGGATCTCGCGCCGGACTTCCTCGTCGCTGGAGCAGACCGCCTCGATGTTCTTCTGGTAGAGCACGATTCGATCCGGCGGCGTAGCCTGAAAGGTACTCTTCTCGGTAAGGGGGACGCCGTGAAAGTATCCCAGGAGCAGATTGTCCCGGTCGGCTTCGTGCGGAGGAAAGTCCTCGACGATGATGGCAATGTTGGTCAGTTTGCTGCGAAACAGCTTGGGTAGCCGCTCCAGCGCCTGTTCTACGAGCCTCTCGAATCTTCTGCGTTCCACGAAAACCTCACGGCGGGCCACGACTCCAGCGGCCTACCTTAGGTATGCTACAATGAATTGATCAACAGGGACATCGGTTGCAGGAGTGGCAGGCCAGCCACGCGCGGGGCCTCTGCCGCGGGGAATGAGCCAGGCGGTGGCGTTGGCTCAGGCAGCCGGAGTGCACCAAGGCTCGCACTCAGCCGAAGGGAAGCCCCATCATTGGCCGAAGGTTCTGCCGCCGGAGCGCTGCACCGATGTGGGTGTACCTGCGTCGGCTGTTAGCTTCGAGGTTTAGGTAATGCCGGAGACCGTCAAACCCGCAACGCGGTCGTTGGAACTGACCGAGCTCCTCACTCTGTTGCTCGAGGTGGGCGAGCGCATCAATTCCACCCTTGACCTCGATGAGTTGATGGTGCGCATCGCCGAGATGGTTAAGCGCGTCATTGACTACGACGTGTTTGCCATCCTCTTGCTCCACGAGAAGGAGCAGGAATTGCGTGTCCGGTTCAGCCTCGGTCATCCGGAGGAGTTGGTGAAGAGCCTGCGGATCAAAGTGGGCGCGGGCATCGTGGGCCGGGCGGCACAGACGCGCCGTTCGGTCCTGGTCAACGACGTGCGTAAGGACCCCGCGTATATCCAGTCGCTGCCCTCCGTGCGATCCGAGTTGGCCGTCCCGCTGATCTCCAAGAACCGGGTGGTCGGCATGATGGACCTGGAGGCACCCTGGCCTGATTTCTTTACGGAACAGCATCAGAACCTGTTGGAACTGCTGGCGGGCCGCATCGCCATGGCGATCGAGAACGCCCGGCTCTATCGGCGCAGCGTGCGCCAGGCACGCACCCTACACCTCCTGAATGAGATCAGCCGTGAATTGAGCTCCGTCCTGGTGTTGAACGAGTTGCTGCGCAAAATCGGGACGCACACCAAACGCCTGATTGACTACCAGCGTTTCAGCATCATGCTGAAGGACGAACAGTCGCAGACCTTCAACGCCGTTCTCTCCCTGAGGCAGGACGAGCGGCTGCCCGACAAGTGCAGCGTCCGTTTCGACCAGGGAATTGTGGGCGCCTCGGCCGCTTCCCGCCAGACCGTGGTTGTCCCGGACGTCAGCAAGGACCCACGCTACATCTCGGTGAACCTCGAGACGCGCTCGGAGATGGCTGTGCCGCTGATCTACCACGATCGGGTGATTGGCGTCGTAGATCTGGAGAGCCCGCAACCCGGCTACTTCACCGACGAGCACGTGCGTATCTTCTCCACGCTGGCGCCCCAGATTGCCGTCGCCATCGAGAACGCGCAGCTCTATGAGCGGGTACTGAAGAGCGAGGCGCGGCTGGAGCGTGACCTCGGGCGTGCCCAAGAGATCCAGATGTACATGATGCCGGGCATCGTTCCGGCAATTCCGGGGCTGGAAGTTGGCTTGCGCTTTCTGCCCGCGCGGGAGTTGGGAGGCGATCTCTACGATTTCCTGACTTACGGGAAGGACCGCCATGTCTTGGCCATTGGGGACGTGAGCGGCAAGGGTGCGCCCGCGGCATTGTACGGTGCCATGGCCAGCGGCATCTTGCGGAGCTTGGCCCCCCAGCGGCTCGCGGCACCCGACATGCTGCAGAAGCTGAACGTGATGCTTCTCGAGCGGAAGATTGAGGGCCACTTCATTACGATGACCTACACCATCTGGGAACCCAAGGTGAAGACCCTGCGCTTGGCCAACGCCGGAATGCCACTTCCCATCCTGGTGCGACAGGGGCACGCGCGGCCCGTCCGCGTGGAAGGAGTACCCTTGGGCCTGCTCGAACATACCAAGTACGAGGAGACTACTCTTACCTTGGAAAGGGGCGACCTGCTGGCTCTCTTCTCGGATGGCGTGCTGGAGGCTGCCACCCCGGAGCACGAGGAATTCGGCCCCCGCCGCCTGGAGAAGATCTTACGCGAGCGCGCCCAGCGGCCCATGGAAGATATACTGGAAACTGTCTTTGCCGAGATCTCACGCTTTGAGCAGGGCCGGCCGCGACGTGATGACCAGACACTCCTGCTCATCCGTGTGCGGTGAAGGCCGCCTTTGAGGTGCCGGGTGCCAGGTGCTGGATGAGACGCGACTGCTTATATTCGGCGTTTGGCCACTGACGACTGGCAACTGGCCACTGACCACTGATTATGGAAGCCTTTCACTACCGCGCAGATCAGCTTCGGTGCGAGGATGTCCCGCTCACCTCCGTGGCCGAGTGCTTTGGGACGCCAACCTACATTTATAGCCGGGCGGCGATCCTGGAAAACTACCGCCGCTGGGCGAGCGCTCTCGCGCCGGTCCCCGGCCTGATCTGCTATTCTGTCAAGGCCAATTCCAATTTGAAGATCTTGAGCTTGCTGCGCGAAGCTGGCGCGGGTTTCGATATTGTTTCCGGCGGCGAGCTCGCCCGGGTACTGCGGGCAGGCGCCGACGCCAGACGCGTGGTGTTTTCGGGTGTGGGCAAGACGGTGACGGAGGTGGATGCCGGCCTCGCGGCGGGCATCATGATGTTCAACGTGGAATCGGGGGGCGAGCTGGATTTGATCGCAGCCCGCGCTCGCGCCCTGGGGAAGCGCGCTCAGGTTTCCGTCCGCGTCAACCCCGATGTCGTCGCCGCGACTCACCCCTACATTTCCACCGGCCAGATCATTCACAAGTTTGGCGTCTCCAAAGACGAGGCGATGGAACTCTATCGCCGTGCCGCACGGTCGGAGCACCTAGCGGTTCGTGGCGTCGCCTGCCACATTGGGTCCCAGATTCTCGAGATTGAGCCGTTCCTGAAGGCCCTGGACGAAATCCTGAGTGTCGCGCAGGAGCTGAGGGCGGAGGGCATCGCGGTGGAGTTCCTGGACCTGGGCGGCGGCTACGGGATTCGCTATGCGGACGAGTCCCCCTTGGCCATGGATCGGCTGATGGAGGCGCTCGCCACGCGGACCCGGGGCACCAGCTATCGCCTTATTATTGAGCCGGGCCGCGCCCTGGTGGGCGACGCGGGTGTGTTGCTGACGCGTGTCCTGTACGTGAAGCGAAGTCCGCAGAAGAACTTCGTCGTGGTGGACGCGGGAATGAACGACTTGATGCGGCCCACGCTCTATGGTTCCTACCACGAGATTGTTCCGGTCGAACCGCGGCCCCGAGAGAAGCTCACGGCGGATGTGGTCGGTCCCCTGTGTGAGACGGGAGACTTCCTGGCGCAGGACCGTGAGATGCCCGACGTCGCGCCCGGGGACTTGCTGGCGATCCTCACCGTCGGGGCTTATGGCTACGTGCTTGCCTCGAACTACAACACCCGGCCACGGCCTGCTGAGGTGCTCGTCGACGGCGAGAAAGCCGAACTCATTCGCCCCCGCGAGCGGCTGGAAGACCTGATGGCCGGAGAAGTGATCTAAAGACGGTCCCCCGTTGAGAGCGGGTTTTTACTCCTTCTCATTGGTCAACCGAAGCTTCACAGAATTGGTGTAGCCCGGAACAACAGATATGGACCTCTCGTAATTCCCCCAGTCAAGATCCGGATAATCCCACGCGTTGATGATGTGGAACAGGACCCTTCCGTCTGCCTGGACTTGCGCGCGCACGGCAGCCGTGCCGTCCGATTCCGCTCGCGCACCGATATTCGTCCCGCCGAGGAGACAGGTGCCATGCCAGATGTTTTCCTTCAGGCTCCTGAAGTCGCTGGTCCCTCGGCCCCCGGGATCGTCGCGGCCAAAAAGGAAGAAGTCCGACATATCCTGGGCCCACGGCCATTGCGGCTCCTCTCGATATTTCCCCGTTGGGCCACTTCTGACCTTGTTGGCCACCCCCGCGACTCTGCCAATGTGGTCGGCCGGGTATATGGACCACAATCCCTTCCTGTCCCACGTCAGCCGGTCGATCTCGCTGGGAAGCAAGAAGGAAAGCCCCACCTCACCGGTCTCTTTCGGCGGGTTCGCAATTCTGTAAGTGGTTGTTATCAAGCCCTGCCCGTCAATTCGAAGTTCGAAACTGACATTCACAAGATCGGTTGCCCCCTGGAGGGCCGTGTAGCTCCCTGTCAGGCTGATGACTGCCGCCTCCGGTGTATTCGAATAGCTGACGTTTGCGAGCCACCAGGGGGAGAGCTTCGCAGCACCCAGGTTCAAGTATGGCCCTCCCTCCAGGATCGTGCGGCCCTGGTAGGTGCCTTTCGTGATCAAGCCTGTTACCTTGCTGAAGATAAGCGTGAAATCGGGGCCCGTGACGGTGATGGAGTTGGGATCAGCAGATATTGTCGGGGCAGGCCCCTGGGCTGTGGGGAAGACCTTGGTCAGCCTGCCTATCTGCAACTGATACTCATCCACGAGGTTTTCCTTGCCTCGATAGAACTTGAGATCTAGAAGGTCTCCATCCCGCCACCGGCGCGCAGGTATGGTCAGTATCCCGTGACCATGGGGAGGGATGCGGGCGTTCTCCAGTTTCCCCGCGTCCGGCCCTACACTCCACAGGATGGTGAGCTCGCTCAAATCGGTGTGATCAAACCAGTTCCTGAGGGGAAGCAGCAGCGGTCTCTCAGGTCCGGGGTTCCCGACGGGCTCATCCGCGATCCGGACCGGTGAATATGCTTTCTTAGTGAGCCAGTATTCCGGCTTCGGCCTCCGCCAGCCATCCAGGATGCCCCATTCTCCGTAGCCGACAGGCGAGTCGGGCGTCATAAACACTTCATCGATAGCGCCCCAAATGGCTCCTCCCAGGCAACCCTGCGAATCGAAGCACTTCTCCCAGAAGCGCTTCAGGCTTTCTCCCCAGAAGCCCCTGACGTTAGGGTCGCGTTGGAGCGTACCGGTGTTGTAGCAGGCGACGTGCGCATACTCATCGTTCAACTTTGGCAGGCTCTTGCTCTCCATGTTCTCGTCAAAATTCGGATAGTGTTTGCTGATGATGTCGTAGCCCTTGATTCCTTCGGGGACCCCCTCCGGATAACTGAAGATAACTGGCCGGGTTGCGTCCTCTCGTTCCGCGTAAGCATGTTCTTTCGCGAAGTTCAAACCCCACCGGCTTTCGTTTCCCAGCGACCAGATGATGACAGAGGGATGACTCCTGTCCCTTTCAATCATCTCCGCAAACTGCTCCAGATAGCGGGAGGTGTAGTGGGGATCATCCTGGCTCGGCGTCAGGACCGTGCTCCACTGTTGGTTTACAAAGCAGACCGCCGTCTCTTCTTCGACGTACATGCCGTACCGGTCACAGGCCTCCAGGAACTCCTCTGTCGGAGGGTAGTGGGATGTTCGGATGAAATTCAGGTTAGCATCACGGAGCAGGATCACATCTCGCTCATCCAACTCCGCAGTGGTGGAGCGTCCCCGCGTGGGATGAACGTCATGCCGGCAAGCACCCCGCAGCTTCACCTCTTTCCCGTTCACGAGCAGCTTGTTGCCTTGGATCTCCACCTTCCGGAAACCGAATCTTCTTTCGAGCCCCTCGACCTGTGATCCGCCGACCGTCAGGGTGGCTTCCAGCGTGTACTGGTTTGGGTGCTCGGCATCCCATTTCTGCGGTGCGGTTACAGGAATCTCCATGCTGGTTTCCGGCGCATCTACCGTGAGCACCATTGAACTGGGGTGCAGATCCACCGCATTGCCCAGCGGATCTATCAGCTTCAGATTCAAAGTTGCGGCCCTGGCATCGTGGAAGCCCACGGCGGCGGTTACTTTGAGACGCGCCTGGGCATAGGAGGGGTCAAAATCCGTTTCAACGTGAAACCGCGTGACGGGATTAGGGGAAAGGGCGATGAGCTTTACGTCCCGCAAAATGCCCCCGAGGTAGTGCTTGGCGTAATTGCTCCCATAGGAGATTTCATCGGCCATATCCGTGACGCCCACGGTGATCCACGCCCGCCGGCCCGGCGTTACGGTGCCCGTAATATCGCAATCCCAGGACGTGAAACCTCCGTGGTGTTCTCTCACCAACTTGCCGTCGACCCAGACCCTGGCGCGACTGTACACACCGTCAAAGCGCAAGATGACTCGCTTCCCTTCGAAGTCCGAAGGGACCAGGACTGACCTCCGGTATGGGTATTCTGTATCCCGCGCTATGTTGAATCCCTGCATGACAGCCTCACCCGGCACATTCATGTCGGGCCAGGAGGATGGATCCACGCGGTTCGACCAGAATTCAGCGGGGGGTGAGAGGCTGAATTTCCATGTGCCGTTCAGATCCACTACGGGATTCGCGACACCCGGCATGTGGACGGGGATGGGAACGAGTTGTGGCCTGGGCCATACATCGTTGGCTCGCGCCGCACTAGCAGAGGCCAGCAAGAGAAGCAGTACCCAGCGTGGTGTTCGCCTTCGATCTCGACCGCGGTCATGCATCATGTGCATCAACCCCTTCGGGCCGGCAATGGCATGCCGGCACTCTTTCCCGCGTTGTGGGAGGGAACAAGCTGGGGAGGCCCCTGCCACACGACGCCCCGTGACTTGCGCCAATCTTGAGGAGCAAGCACGTTACCGCTCGCCCCATTTCAGTTTCTGCCGGAGGATTTCGAAGTAGTCCTTATGGGGTGGCTGAATCATTTCCACGTAGGAGGAAGCTTTCTTCAGCCGGACGATATCATCGCTGTGGCAGGCTATGCCCACCTGCCCGTCCACGGTCAGGTAAGCGACCTCGCGCTGGCTCTTGACGACGACTTCAATCTGGACGGAATCGGGAAGGACCAGCGGCCGGTTGGTGAGGGTGTGGGCGCAGATGGGCGTGATGACAAAGGCTTCGACGGTGGGGGTGACGATGGGCCCACCGGCCGCCAGCGAGTAGGCGGTCGAGCCGGTAGGCGTGGAGACTATCAGCCCGTCGGATTTGTAGGTGGAGATGAACCGGCCATTCACCAGGACCTCGAAATCCAGGATGCGCGCGATAGCGCCCTTGTTCAGCACCACGTCATTCAACGCCAGAAAGGAGGAGATCACTTCGTCGGCACGAACCAGTTCGCCTTCGATCTGCACCCGCCGCTCCACCTTGAAATCCCCGGCCAGCACGCCTTCGAGGGCGGGATAAAGTTCTTCGCGGGTAGTCCCCGTCAGGAAGCCGAGCCCGCCCAAGTTGACGGCCAGGATGGGGACGCGCTTGCGATTCAGGGCGCGCGTGGCTGCCAGCAGCGTCCCGTCGCCGCCCAGCACCACGAGCAGATCGGCCTGCCCGGGCATTTCGTTGCGGGTCAGAGATTTTTCCGTGCTCTCCAGGATGGCGGCGGTTTCCTTGTCGATATAAACCTCGATCTGGCGCTCGCGCAGCCACTGGAGCAGCGCCGGAACGATTTCCCGGATTTCAGCCTTCTTGGGTTTAGAGATGATGCCAATCCGTTTGATGCTCATGGGCGCCGACTATTCTAGACAGGTTTTCGCCAAACCGCATGCAGGAAATATTCTCGATTCCCGGAGGCCCCGGGCAGGGCACTTTCCACGCCGGCAACCTGGGTGAAGCCGAGTTCCAGGAGTCGGCGCGAGACCTTGGCGACCGCTTGCTGCTGGAGACGGGCGTCGCGGACGACGCCGCCTTTGCCTACCTGGCCGCGCCCGACTTCAAATTGCGGCTTCACCAGGACCAGTACCTCTGCTTCTGGCTTCAGGAGCAGAGGGAGGACGGGAAGGATCATTGTAGCGGAGATAAAGGAGACGTCCACGGTTGCAAGTTCCACCCGCGCACCGACCTTCTCGAACGTCAGATACCGGGCATTGGTCTTTTCCCGCACGACCACGCGCGGGTCGCGTCGGAGTTTCCAGTCCAGTTGATTGGTCCCCGCGTCCACTGCCCAGACCTGGGCGGCGCCTCTTTGCAGCAGGCAGTCGGTAAAGCCTCCCGTCGAGGCGCCGATATCCAGGCAAACCTTTCCGTCCACCTCGACCCGAAAATGATCCAGGGCTCCTTCCAGCTTCAGGCCGCCGCGGCTGACGTACTTGGAGCGTTCGCCGAGCAACCGTAGCGGAGCGTCCGGATTTACCCACGCGCCGCACTTTTCCACCTTCTGATCGTCCACCAGGACTTGGCCCGCGAGAATCAGCGCCTGACCCTTCTCCCGCGAGTCTGCCAGGCCGCGTTCCACCAGGAGGCGGTCCAGACGGATCTTGTTCGGATGTGCCCCCGCCATGCGAGAAGCATACTCTCTGCCCCTCAGGATGCAATAGGCCCACATTTCCATTTTGAGCTTTACCTCCGAATCTTCGGACCGTCGCCGTCATCAATATTCATGAGGGTGTGAACGCGATGAAGACGCTCCGGAGGTCAGTACTCAATGCGTGAGACACAAAACGGTCCTGGACATGGATGCGACGGAGATCCCCGTGTACGGGGAGCAAGAGCAAAGCGCTTACAACGGGTACTTCGAGTCCACCGGTTTTCACCCGCTGTTGCTGTTCAATCGCGAGGGTGACTGTCTGGCGGCCAAGCTGCGGCCCGGCAACGTGCACAGCGCCGAGGGCCGGGATGAGCAGTTTTGACCAAAGGTGCGAGCAGTATGGGACTGACGCGCGAATCGCCCCAGGGTAGAAGAAGTGTGCTTCTAGCTGCTAGTCAGGATCTGGTGGTCAGGAAAGAACGTAAACAGGCCAATGAACCTGCCCGGCGAGAACAGCGAGATGCCGCTAAGGAAGGAGGCGGGCTATGAGACTGGACAAGCAAAGCGAAAAGATTTTGGTCGTCGACGATGAGCGCACTATTCGCACGCCCGTAAAGGCCTTCCTGGACCGCAAAGACCCCGATTCAGGCGGCGGCGTGCCCGTTCCCGAGCCCTCGACCGTCCTTCTCCTCGCCTCAGGCCTGATCGGCGGCGCGGCACGATGGAAATCCCGGCGCGATACGGCAGACACCTGCCACAAGGAGGTACCTTGAAGATAAGACTGTTGTTAATACTCTCATTCGCATTGAGCCTGACCGCACTGGCTCAAGTCAACTCCCAAACA
>Ga0187878_1002080_pt1 | contig 18282 bp, 16 predicted proteins | sample June2016WEW_17_1_FD_132979 | JGI IMG/M metagenome (GOLD analysis project Ga0187878, IMG submission 132979) | Peatland microbial communities from SPRUCE experiment site at the Marcell Experimental Forest, Minnesota, USA - June2016WEW_17_150 | ecosystem: Environmental > Terrestrial > Soil >...
GATAATATTTCAGCTTGTCTCTCGTTGCCGGTACATTTATGACGCCATACAGGTTCAGCCCCGCGGATGTGGATTTGATCACGGGTCTGAGTTCATAGTAGCGATTAGAGACGTGAAAGAGGATCATCCCGTCTTCCGCCAGCCTGCTGAGGTATATTTCCATTGCTTCCCGTGTCAGCAGGTGGGTGGGGATGCCATCACCGGTAAACGCATCCATGTGGATTACGTCGTAATCATGACCGGCGCTTTCTTCTTTCTGCATTGAAAGGCGGCCGTCGCCGACGATGACGCTTACTCTGACCTTGCAGTCATCAAGATACGTAAACCACTGCCGGGCGATATTTTCATTGTCAGGGTCTATTTCATAATAGGTGATGCGGTCGTCCTTCTCTGCGTACGCGGCGACGGCGCCCGAACCAAGCCCCAGTATAGCGATCCTCCTCGGGGTGTCGGTTGTCTGATAGACGTCGGCAATTCCTCCACCCAGATAGAAGTATGAAATCGGTGTCTGCCGCATGTCCGGATCGAGCAACTGGGCTCCGTGAAGGGTCCTGCCATGAAGCAGTTTTCTCAGCCCTCCCGGCATGCCTTCGACGGACGGCTCGTCCTTGATGCGGTAGGTTCCGTAAAAATTCCGATGGCGGAATTTAATCGGCTCTTGCCATGATGTCCAGGATTCCATGCCGATGACCGTGAGCATGGTGACCATAATCAGGATACGGCCGCCGGCGGCCAGGAGGGTTGCGCCGGGCCTGTAGGGGACAAAGGACCTGTCAGAGCACCACCAGAAGGACACGCCGAATAATGCCACCAGAAGAGGATATTCAAAAAGCCCTTTAAACATAAAAGGGGCAGCAAGACTGATGAAGGCGCCGCCTATCCAGCCCCCGAAAGCGATAGTGAGATAGAAATTGGTGAGATGCCCGGGGCGCGGTCGACGCTCGTAGAGCGTGCCGTGCGCAACCAGACAGATCATAAAGAAGACAAACAGATGTCCGATGATGGCAAGCCAATGCGAAGGTCCCCACAGATAAAGCATGAATGTGATGAGTAGGATTTCCGGCCATAATATTTTCAGAAACCGGGGGACGCCGCCCCCGTTCGAAAAGGTTACGATGAAGCTGCCCAAGTATAGGGATAAAGGCAGGACCCAGGTCAATGGAAAAGAGCCGACTTCCAGAGCAATGAAATTGGTTACGGCCAGAAGGAATGCGGAAGGGAGGCTGCTCAGCAGCAGCCACCGGGCATAGGTTAAAGACGTAACCTTGTCCTGTTCAATTTCTCCCCTGGCTTCTGAAGTCTGAATGTTTCGCCCTTTATCCGGACGGAGCTGAAACCAGGCCACCAAACAAATAAGCGCATAAACAATATACATTCCCGTCCAGGAAAGGCTCTGTACTCTCAGACCCACCAAAGGTTCGGCTACAAAAGTGTAACCCAGAAGCGCAATAAGAGACCCTGCATTTGAAGCCGCATACAGCGGATATGGCTCACGGTGTTCTCCGAGAGAAGATCGATAGAGCCATAACTGGGCAACGACCGCCGTTGTCGAAAGGACAATGAAGGGCAGCGCCACATGCATAAACAATATGCCGAGAATGTTGAGGAGCGGCGCGTGCGCGTCCGGTTGGGCATTGATATTCAAGGGCAGATTTATCAGGGGAAGGGCAAGCAGGAGCAGATGCCAGCCCCCTATTTTTTTTGCACAGAGATGCGCATACAGATATCCGATGAGGAGCATGGCTTGATAGAACATCAGGCACGTAAGCCAGACATGGGCCGCACCCCCGAAATAAGGTGTCAGCAATCGACCGACAAGGGGCTCCATCCCGAAAAGGAGGAGGGCGCCGGAAAAGACCATACTCGTAAGTACTGTCATAGCCAGTCTCTGGCCCCTTGCGCCCGCTGTTGCTATCGTGTTTTCCATTAATAAACCTGAATACCTGAAATTACTGGCGGCTCTAATATCACATAAGAGAGGGAACGGCCATTAAAAATCATTGCAACGACCTTGTGCATAATAATTTCCAAAACGTCCTCTTGAGATAAATGAAGACATAGGGTAATATGCCTGCGCTTTGTCACAAAATACAGGAGGACAACTTCATGGATTTTCGGAATCTTAAGAAACAGGATCCTCAGATCTACAGGCTGATCAAGAAGGAGGAGGAGAAGCAGCAGTACAAACTGTCAATGATCCCATCGGAGAATTTTTCCAGTCCCGCAGTGCGGGAGGCCTTATCATCAGTATTTGTGCATAAATATGCCGAGGGATATCCTCATAAGAGATATTATGAAGGAAACCAGTTCGTGGACAATCTTGAAGAACTTTGCCAGCAGAGGGCAAGGCAGGCCTTCTCTCTTCCCGATGACTGGCATGTGAATGTGCAGCCGCTCGCGGGAGGTAATTCTAATCTGGCCGTTTATAACGGGCTTCTGGAACCGGGCGATACCATCTTGAGCATGTATCTGCCGGATGGCGGGCACTTGTCGCATGGCTGGTCATTTCCGGAAAAGGATGAGCAGGGATTGGGGGGACAGGTTGAGCAGGCCATATATCTGGGCGGCAAGAGAAAAATCAGCATCGTGTCAAAAATTTTTAGAGTGGTGCAGTACAAAGTGGAGCCCGATTCACGGCTCTTTGATTATAAGAAAATCATGGCTATAGCCAAGGAGTACCGCCCGAAAATGATCATCTCAGGGGGTACCGCATATCCGCGCGAAATCGATTACGACGCCCTTCACTCTATTGCGAAGGAAGTAGGCGCCTATTATCTTGCGGATATCGCCCATGAGGCCGGCCTCGTTGCAGCGGGCGCCAATAAATCGCCTGTAGGTAAAGCGGATGTCATCACTTTTACAACGCATAAGACCATACGCGGGCCAAGGGGCGCCGTTATCTTATGCAGAGGCGACTTGGCAGAGAGAATAGATTTCGGCGTCTTCCCGGGCTTGCAGGGTGGCCCTTTCGAACACACAATCGCTTCCCTCGCAGTTTGTCTGAAAGAGGCGTGTAAGCCGGCGTTTAAAAAATATGCCTTTCAGGTGGTAAAGAATGCTCAGAGGCTTGCTCAAAGGTTCATGGAGAGAGGCTACGATGTTGTTTCCGGAGGAACTGACAAGCATCTGGTGCTCATAGATATGAGAAGCAAGAAACTGTCGGGCCGCAATCCCGCCAGAGCCCTCGACCAGGCGGGTATCATCATGAACCGCAATTCCGTTCCCAATGAAACCGGATCGCCAATGAGCCCGTCAGGACTGCGCATGGGCACGCCAACCATCACTACACGCGGCATGAAGGAAAAGGAGATGGATAAAATTGCCGCGTGGATCGATTATGTCATTAAAGTTGTCGCACCTGACTGCGATCTGAAGCCTGCTGAATTTGAAGAGAAAATCAAAAAAATGCCTGAGCTCCGGAAAATTGCCGCGGAAGTGAAATCCCTCTGCCGGAAGTACCCTCTTAATATTTAACCGGGCATAATCCTGCCAATTTTCGTGAAGCGGCCGGGGAAATATCGTCAAATTGGATATCTTCGCCCGGCCTTCAGGAGGGCCTGACGGGGTGTGTTGCCTGCCGCAGGGTTGACACCTGCCGGGCGGCATTTCTTGCGCGGCAGGTGTCATCTGTATAACAAAACATGCCCGGAACAGAATACAAATGAGAGATGCGGAATTTTATCACTCTCTATTATGCATAAGACCTATCGTAGCAAGCAGGAGAATCGCGAAACCGAAAGCTATGTAGAGCAGAGTAATGCGAGTGAGCTGTAATTCTCCTTTTTCTGTGAATAGTATGACGTTCGAGAGGTAGCTCCAATAAATTAGAAAGCTGTAGTTGAGAAGCAAGGCCATCCTCGTGTAGCCGAAAATTAATATCAGTGTAGTGAATGACAGAAGGAAGAGGATATGAGAAAGTGGCACCGCTAATTGTGTTGACATTAATGGTTCCATATGGCTTTCCTCCTTTCCCAGATATGCTTGATCTTTCCCCCCTGATTCGCAGCCCATTTTTTTGACAAGATCTTTTGGGTCATAATCTAAGATACAGAACAATAAAATGCTGTGACAATAATCACACAAGAAATCAATTGATATAGAGCGAAGGTCTAATTTCGCGAGAATCCAACAATCTGTGCCATATATTTAAGGCATTAGGACTATCAAGGCAAGCTTTGGCAGGTATCTTGAGTTACTGTTATGACAAATTGAAAGTGCAGCCTCCGATAGATTCGGCAGGCGCACCCACTTTGTCTGTCCTTTGAGATGTGAAACATACTGAATTTGCAGATGACTTCTTAAGACGTCGCAATATGGAAAGATGTGTTTCTGAAGCTGTATGTGATAGTCTAAGGTAGGTGCTGGTCTTATTCTCGTCTGCCGCGACCGCCTCTAAATCCTCCGCCGGAATCCGACTGGTAAGGCTTTGCTCTTCCTCTATCCCTGTCTTTTTTCGGCCTCGCTTCACTGACGACGATTGTATTTCCGTCAAGCTGGCCGCCATTGAATTTTTCAATCGCCTCTTTTGCTTCATCTTCGGAGGCCATCTCGACAAATCCAAATCCTTTGGATAGTCCGGTTAATCTGTCCTTTATGATATTTACCGACATGACTTTGCCCGCTCCGGCAAAGTTTGACTTCAGATCATCCTCAGTAACCTTGCTGGACAGATTTCCGATGTATAATTTTTTATTCATGCTCCGTCTCCTTTACGGTTACCGCACAAAATACCTGAAGACAGAAAGAGGCACCCGTGTAGATTGCTGAACCGGGGTGCCTCTCTCTGTTAAAAAACCTCTTACACAGTCTTCACATTAACAGCAGATGGACCTTTTGGACTCTGCTGGACGTCAAATTGGACGCGCTGGCCCTCAGATAACGTCCTAAAACCGCTGTCTTGTATGGCGCTGAAATGAACAAATACATCGCCACCTTCATCATTAGCGATGAATCCGAATCCCTTCTTCTCATTAAACCACTTAACGACTCCTTCTGACATTGTTTTCATCCTCCTTTCTTAGATTTTTCAAAAGTTGGATTTCCACGTTGACAGAAAGAACAATTCACCATATCCCTTACGAACATGATGGTTTACCTTATACTGCAAAATGCCATTACCCAACTTTTTATGACTTTCTGAACCGTAAAAAAGCTTCTTTCCTCAAATATTGGTAAATCTATTATGACTTTTTGTCCAATGTCAAGTTTTTTCTATAAAATTTTTGGAGTCACTTAACCGGTATTCATCCGGCTTCTTCTTATCTATCATAAGAGGAAGAAAAACTCTCCCAAATTGATCAGGTAATTTCGAGAAGCTGGATTTCGAAAATCAAATCCTTCCCCGCCAGTGGATGGTTGCCATCAAATGTAACGTTCGTATCAGATACGCCTGTTACAATCACTTCGATAACTTGTCCGTCATCCCGGCGGAATTGCAGCAGTTGACCGACATTTGGCTGAAAGTCTTTAGGAAGTTGATCCCGGTCGAAGGCAACCACCATTTCTTCAAGGTGCGATCCGTAGGCCTGGTCGGTCGTCATTCTGAATGTCTTCATTTCTCCCACTTGCATTCCAACAACGGCATCTTCAAAGCCGGGAAGGACTTGCCCGCCGCCTATCTTGAATTCCAGAGGATCACAATCCAAGGAGGAATCGAAGACTGAGCCATCATCAAATGATCCTTTATAGTGAACTTTCACATTGTCGCCTCTGCCTGCCTTTTTCATTCGTCAATTCCTTTCCCTGCATATCCGATGGAAGGTGTCTAACCTTCATCTCCGCTTTTCAGATGGTGATGAAATTCCTCAGGGCATGTACTACTGGATGCTGCCTTCCTTTCTCATTCTGGAAATGATCTGGTTAATATTTGGCAGAGCACTTAGTGTCGCTTTCTCTCCCTCGAGGATGGCTTCATGCCTCTTAGAAAAATCGGCCGCGCCTATATGCCCCACATCGGGTCTTATCACGACATCTGCCCTGCCTAATTGCATCTGAGATATCTTGGCATGCATGATGTCGATTGATTGCAATATCGTTTCTATGGTGCTCCTGGGGGATGAATTTGCAGGACTCGAGGAGATATCGACGGCGATGACGACATCAGCGCCGTATCTTCTGGCTGCATCAATGGCCAGCGGGCTTACGACGCCTCCGTCCACATATGTCCCGCCTGAAAGTTTCACCGGACGGAATATGCCGGGAATCGAAGAACTCGCCCGCACCGCTGTTCCCGTGTTGCCCGTACCGAAAACGATTTCTTCACCGGTCTCTATATTCGTGGCGACCGCATAAAAAGGGATCTGCAGCTTTTCCATGGGGGTATCCCTTAATGCCCAGTTCACATAATTTTCGAGTTTCTCCCCTTTGACAAATCCATTGTCAGGGATCGTCAGGTCTACAACATCATCCCTCTGGATAGAGAAAGCCATAGTTTGAAGTGTATAGGCATCAAATCCATACGCATACAGGCTTCCTACAAAGCTCCCGGCGCTCGTGCCGACTATCATGTGGATAGGGATCCTGTTGGATTCGAGGATCTTCAGTACGCCGATATGCGCAAATCCCCTTGACGCCCCTGCGCCGAGGACCAGGGCTATCTTGATGGGCTTAGGAGGGGGCAGTAGGGGTGGCGGTTTGGGAACGCATGCGAGGATTGCGAGGATACAGGCTATGATAACTATAGATAAGCCGGCATACTTAATTCTCTTCAAAGGGTCCTGATAAAACATCTTTAACATATATTAAATTTTATGGTCAGAAAGGCCTGGGGCCAATCTGACCATAACTCGTGCAACTACTTATAGTATCCGCAGGCGACGATCAAGTCACCCACTTTTTCAAAGAAGAGTGACTTTTGTTCCACCTTCTTGCTCGTGGGATTGGTCCATTTGTAGTCCATGGTCCCTTTGCCCTTTGCCTTTGCATCATCGACTATGGCTTTAATAAATTTTTTCCCGTCAGTGTCTTTGAGATCAATGAGCGGCTGCCCTATCAGCTTGGCATTGGCGCCGTGGGACACGACGACGCCGTTCAGATCAAGCACGTAGATATACAGATCCTCTTTCACAAACTGTCCCTTCTGATCGTTAAAAACAGGAAATGCCTTGTCCTTTCCGTTAGCCTTGAGATACGCAACAGCCTTGTCCAACATGCCTTTAGCCTCTTTGGCTGTGCCTCTGGCTAACGCAAAAGTAGTCATCCCTGCCAAAAGACCGACCACCAAGATTACCGTAATCAGTTTTTTCATTTCTTCTTCTCCTTTTTTACGTCTTGAGATTCTCCCACCTTTATCCTTTGACAACCTCACAATTCTCGTGATTGACCCATTCACTAATTGAACTTGCCACCTCCTTTCTTCTTATTGCCGCGCATTTATAAAACAGTTGCGATTACATGCAGAGAAAACCAGCTGTGCGTGTGATCCCTTACTTAACCGTCAGACCACTCACCCGATAATTGAATTCATAGTTCAGGGCGCCGCTCCAATTCTGCTGGAATACGCTCTTATAGCGCGTTCCGTCGACAGGACCGACAGGCTTTCCGTATGTGTAGAACCAGTTGATAATTGGGCTCCCCGTAAAACCCAGGGCGATCCAGTAGGAACCGGGCATGAGGACCAGATTGTCCCGGCTGAAGTCGAAGTCCGCCCATCTATATCCGGGTTTAAGAGAGAGCTGATCGAGATTCACGAAGTCGCTTGTGGAAATGGGTTGACCAGGTTTTCCCTGATCATCCTGGAAGATGTCAACCCAGAGCAAGCCGTCACCGCCGAACTTATGCAGTGCCAGACCAACTTTCCGGAGTTTAACGGGTTTTCTCAGGACAACGACCTGGGCGTACTGGGTAAGGTTGGTGGTTACATATTCTGCCGTCTCCACGAGGAAGTTCCGGGACATCTCAAATTGATTTACTCCGGAGGCCTTCGTCACCCGCGGGAATGCAAAATCCACGTTTTCGGGGAACTCCAAATTGCCGTATACAAACGGCACATCATACCTAAGACCCTTTTTGTCTTCTTCCGCAATCACGGGAGGCGGCGGGGGCGGGACCACCTCGATCTGCTTGAACTCCGCCTTCACTAACGGGGAAAGAATGAGGTTCTTAGGGCCATAGGTTTCCCGGTCTCCCTTTACATTAACCTTATCGCTGCTAAAATTACCGGCGATACTCTCCTGGAGTTTTGGCCTTTCCGCATCTTTCAATTGGGCCCACTTGAGAAGCCCATCATTTTTTGTTTCATTGTTGTCGACGCCGACTTCTATACGCAGGTAGCGGGTAGACACGAACAGCATGGTATTCTGGGGGTCAAAAGGCACCCAGCCGAGCTCCGGAAACCAGACCTCAACCCATGAATGCCGTCCCTGGCCCATTTTGAAGGTCAGGGTTCCCTTCTGCCATGCAATATCAAAAGGCTGGTTGAAAGTGACGCCATTGACGATGCGGACGGGTATGCCGACAGCCCGAAGCAACGCAGCGGTCAGATGGGAAAAATTCTGGCAATTGCCCTTGCCGGATTCCAACGAATAAACGGCGTCATACCTGGCAGGGGGGGTCACGTAGTGGACGTGATCCACTACCCAGGCGATGACGCGCTGCACCGCATCGAACTCTGTTTTGACATTCGCTGTAAGCTGGGACGCGAGTTCGCGAATGCGGGGGTTATTGGACTGCACCTGCTCTGTCGGTTTAAGATAATCCATTAATGCTGGCTTCACCGCTGCCAGAGGAAACGGATCCTGCGTTGTCAAGGCAGGGAGCTTTGTCTCACTCTGAGCGTTGCAGAAAAGGCGCACGTCTATGACGTCCGGGGGTTTTATCCACGTCGCCACGACAATCTGATTGCCGCGTCCGTCAGTGGTATTTTTCTTGTCTTGAGGTTCAGGGGAAAAGGCGAGGCCGAACTCTTTGATCTCCTGACGGGACGTGGGCGATTGGAAGCTCTGGGGCACGACAAAGCTAAGAACCATCTTCTGGATGCCTCCGCCTGCCGTGACCTGTTCCTGAAGTTCATAGCGGATACTCGACCCCATGTCTCCTTTGACTGTATAATTTTCAGCCGCGGACAGGACGGGCCATAATAATGTCATACCGAAAATTGCAGCGAGCAGCTTCTTCATCGATTCCCTCCTTTCAAATCAAAACACCGCTGGTTTGCAGATCACTTCCCTCACTTTCAGATCAAAAAAACGGGCGCTGTTAGCAGGCTTGAGAACCAGTGCTGAATCGACGCCTTGAGCTGTTCCCCCTAAGGATATTACATCTTCGTCAGTTCTCACAAGACCGGCGTCTGCGGCCATCAACGTCACTTCGATCGCGACCTTGACACCCTGACCGAATACGCGCAGCGTGTGGGCCATAATTTCATCAACCTGATAAGTGTCAAGCTTGTTCCTCACACCACGGCCGACTCCGCCGAAAGCGTGCTGGCAGGTAAGAACTTTAACACCCTGAGATTCCAGTTCCCTTCTGTCTTTTTCGTCCAGTTCCTGAATGTCGGGTTTCGCGTACCCCGTGACATGGGTAACGGCGATGATCTTAATGTCTTTGTGAAGAATCTTCAAGGCTTCAAAGGCAGTGCGTCCGCTCACCGTGGCGATCAGCACCTTTCCTATGGAAAGCTCTCCAGCCCTCTTGGAGACGGCTTCAAGAACTCCCTTCGTATTTTTCCCTCCTGGTTTGTGGAAATAACGGCAGGATATGTCGCGGTAAGGGGAAGGCTCAGACATGATGGCTTACCTCCATGGAAAATTCTTTATGCTGCTTTAGGTGCAGAATGACAAAGTAGTATATAGGCAAGCATCAGCCGCGTGTCAATCACAAATTTGCGTTATCTGCCCGCCAATGCTCGCAGGACCTCCAAGATATAAAATATCATTTGACAAAATGGTTTAAGTGTATAGGTTATATGCAAATAAGCCGCCAGCAAGGCAGCAAATGTGAAAGGAGTATACAATGTTTGAAGTTTCGGAAAAAGCAGTTGAGATGATTCAAGACTTTCTCAAAGACAGAAGTGAAGAACATATAATCAGGATCATGATGAATGAAGGTGGGTGATCCGGGCCCTCTCTGGGCATGGCTCTGGATGAGCCAAAAGAAGGTGATGAGACGTTTAAGAAAGACGGGTTGACCTTCATAATCAACAAGGAAGTGCTTGAGTTGGCTAAACCGATTGCAGTAGATTTTGTCAGCACACCGCAAGGATCGGGTTTCAGACTGACATCCAGCCTGGATGCCGGCAGTTCATGCGGAAGGTCATGCAGTTGTTAAAATAGCAGGGGGCCTATGACTGAGAAAAGGAAGGCGGATTATCTCCGTTACCTTGCTGATGAATTCACGAAAGCAAAGAGGTACGATGATGCGATCCTCCTCTATCAGAAATTAGTTGAAATGTATCCGGGTGAAGATTCCTTTCTTCTTTCATTGGCCTGGGCCTATCATGACGGCGGCAGGCTCGACGATGCGATCGCCTGTTTTGAACGCCTCCTCAGCGTTGAACTCGAGCGCAGAGTTTTTACCGGGTTTGCCTTCGATGAGCTCGTAAGGATCTTTAAGGAAAAAGGAGATCATCTGCGTCTACTTGATATCTGCGAGAGGGCGGCGGCGGCGCAACCGGATGATATAGCGCTGCTCAATGATCTTGGTGATGCCTATCTCAAGGCGGGCAAGGCCGGCGAGTCTGTAAGGGTGTTTAGAAAAATGGCGGAAATGGAACCGGATGCTTCAGCAACTTATTGCCGTCTTGGGAATGCCCTCGTCCAGGCAGGGGACTTTGATGGCGCAGAGGCAGCATACAGAAGAGCAGTCGAGATTGACCCGTCAGAGGCGGGCACTTTCTATAACAGGCTCGCTAATGCATATTGCAATGGGGGGCATGACGAGAGGGCAGAGAAGGCTTTCAGAAAGTGTCTCGAATTCCGATTTGATGATCCCATGTATCACTGCGCTCTTGGCGATGTCCTTGTGAAACAGGGAAAGATTGACGACGCCTTTGGCGTCTATGAAAAAGCCGTCGATCTTCATCGCGCTTCAGCGGCCGCTTACTACAACAGGTTTGGAAATACCCTCGCCCGGGGGAATCACTACAGCGAGGCGATAGAGGCTTTCAAAAAAGCGATTGCCGCCGATCCCCGCAATCCATTTTATTATGTCCATCTTGCGGACTCTTACGCCGCGCTTGGCCTTTCCGATCAGGCAGAAAAAACCTACCGTCAGGCCGAATCTCTGAAATGACAATATCGTAAGAAGTTTCCCTCCCTCAGAACCTTTTTTCAGAGCGGTCCATCTTCAACCGTGTTGACAATTTTTAAGGGATCGTAAAAAAAGAAATCAGATCCGCCCTTTCTTTTTCAGGGCTTCTTTGAAGACGTGGTAAAAGGCTGTATTATCGGTGAGGCTGCGCTTGAGAATGGTGCTGATATCATCGATGTTTTTCATGTTAACGATAACATTTACACTCTTATTAAAGGCGGTCATATTGTCCATGGTGCGAAACCTGCTGCTCAACAGGGCCACAAAAATCTGTCTCCTCGTGCCTATGTTAAGATTGGCAAGGGAATTCAGTACTATATTGGTATCGGGGTTTTCCGTGTCAAAATTCTCATTCAATATGATAACATCATAAATGTGGAACCGCATTTTTTTGACGGCATCTTTTATAGAAGCCGGTTCCGTAATCTGGTAACCCATGTCCTTCAGGGCGCTGCTGACTTTTTCTCTCGCAGCGGGGTCTGATTCGCAGACCAATGCCGTTCCAATGCCCACTTCCACGAAATCGAATGGTTTGTCGGAGGCATCATATTCGTATGATTCTTCTTCATTGAATAAAGTTTTATCTTCTTCCATGCCGAACTCATTGCCTCCTTACAAGCGTTTCTTGAATCTTCCGTATTCCCTGTCGACCTCGAGCTTGCCCAGGATATCTGTTGTTGCCTGTCCCCTTTCACTCTTTACAGCGTCTATGCCGCGGCCCACCTCTCCCTTGTTGGACGCATAGGCCTTGGCGGTCTCTTCGCTGATAAAACCCTGTTTATAGAGATCAACGATGTAATCGTCGAATGTGATCATGCCAAACGCCTTACCGGCCAGAATGATGTCGTGAAAGGTTTTCCCATCCGCTTCGCCGTGAAGAATGGTGTCCCTCACGCGCATGTTGGCGCCCATTATCTCGAAGGCCGCAACGCGACCGCCATCCTCTCTCGGCAGAAGCCTCTGACAGACGATCCACCGGACCGTGTCGGCAAGTCGTATGCGAACCTGGGTTTCCTCTTCCGCAGCAAACATGCCCAGGATGCGATTAATGGTCTGTCCTGCGTCCACCGTATGAAGAGTAGTCAAGACCAGATGTCCTGTTTCTGCGGCGCTGAGGGCTGTCTCCACGGTCTCCCTGTCCCTCATCTCGCCGACAAGAATGACCTTGGGCGCCTGCCTCAGAGCGGCCCGCAGTCCGCTCCCAAAGGTATCAAAATCTGTGCCTAATTCTCTCTGGTTGAAGGTAGCCATCTTGTGAGGATGAGCGTATTCGACAGGGTCTTCAAGAGTGATGATATGAATTGATTTCTGTTCATTCATCTCATTCAATACGGTGGCAAGCGATGTGGTCTTCCCGGTGCCCGTGGCGCCGGTTACGAGGATGATCCCGTTCTGCTCCTGGGCCATTTTATAAAAGGCTTCCGGCAAATTCAATTCCTTGCACGTAGGTATTTTAGTTTCCAGTTTCCGAAGGGCTACGGAGTAATTGCCTTTCTGCGAAAACACATTGACCCTGAAGCGTGCCTTTCCCGGCAGTTCGTAAGACAAATCGCATGAACCTTCGTTAACAAGCATCTCCGTCAGCCTGCGGTCCTGACTGATCAAGTTCAAGGCAAAGACTTCCGTCTGGAAAGGGGTCAGTTTTTCAAAAAGAGGCTCAAACTCCGCTACGGTTAACACTCCGTCAGTCTCCACCTGGAACGGCTTGCCCACAGTGATATTCAGGTCGGAGACGTTTTTCTGAGAATCCAGCATCTTCGTCAATATATAATCCATTTCCTGTTTTCTCATGGTTTCTTCCTTGGGATATATAGTTTAACACCGTACGGGACCTGTAACAGCGACTCGATCTTCATGCTTCCGTAAAGTCAAGCGGCGGCGCTTTCAAGAGAGGCCTGAACCTTGTCTTATCGTTGGCCTTCATGTATGCGTCGTCGGCGCCTATCCATCCCCTGCTGTAAAGTTGGCAGATGGAGTCGTCGAGCAGCTGCATGCCGTATTTTTTACCCGTCTGTATCATTGAAGGAATCTGGAAGGACTTGGATTCCCGGATCAGATTGCGAACTGCCGAATTGGCGATCATTATTTCCAGCGCTACACAACGCCCCTTTCTGTCAATCCGCTTGAAGAGGACCTGCGAAATAACCGCCCGGATGCCGTCGGCCAGCGTGGACCGTATCTGCATCTGTTCTTGTGCGGGGAAAACCTCAATGATGCGGTCAACGGTTCTCGCGGCGCTGTTGGTATGCAGGGTGGAAAAAACGAGATGCCCCGTATTGGCCGCTTCGACAGCAAGAGATATGGTTTCCAGATCCCGCATCTCGCCCACGAGGATTATATCGGGGTCCTCGCGGAGGGCCCCGCGAAGAGCCGCCGAAAAACTCTTGGTATGAAGGCCGACCTCCCTGTGATTTATAATGCAGCCCTCGCTTTGGTGGACAAACTCGATAGGATCTTCAATTGTGATGATATGATCCTTGCGCATGCGGTTTGCCTCGTCAATGATGGCGGCAAGGGTCGTTGATTTTCCGCATCCTGTCGGACCCGTTACCAGGACAAGTCCTCTCGGCAGCATGGCTAGTTTCGCAAGCACCGGCGGCAGTCCCAGGTCCTGACATGTCATAATCCTGCTCGGGATTTCTCTGAAAACCGCTGCCACGCCGAATTTCTGCGAGAAGAAATTGGCACGATACCTGGCAAGGTTAGGAATTTCGTATGCGAAATCCACATCTCCAGTTTCTTCAAATTGCTTGACCTTATGTTCCGGCGCAATTTCATAGAGTATGGCTTTGAGTTCATCATTATTCAGCACGTTGAACTTTACCCGCTCCATCTCACCTCTTATCCTGAGGACCGGCTGCTGGCCTGACACTAAATGCAGGTCTGACGCACCCTGGTCATGCATCAACTGGAAGAAGGCATCAATCTTTGCCATAAACAGTCTCCTTGGTCGTCATGAAATATAAATATGTGTGGGGCAGGTACATCATCGATCTTCTCGTGAGCGAGCTTAGGTATCTTATAGATGTATCGGGAGAATGGAATTTTTCTTTAGTAAAGTTTGCTGATTTCAATCCGGCGTCATGGAAGTATAAGAAAAGGCCGTATGTTTGTCAAGACGAAAAGCCCTTTCATAACTATTGCTTGACATGCATCGCCGGCATCGTATATTATCGCTTCCACAGCCGATATTTTTCGCGGGACCGGCTTTGAAAGAAAGTGGGGATGTAGCTCAACTGGGAGAGCGCGGCGTTCGCAATGCCGAGGTCAGGGGTTCGATCCCCCTCATCTCCACCAAGACATAATCCAAGGAAGTGCGAGGAAGTAGAAAACCCGTTAGAAATAGCGGGTTTTTTATTGCTATTTGTCCAAGGACGTGCTAAGCAGTTCTTCGAAATCCGTTTGATTTGGGTATACATTGAGGCATCGCATATACCCAAACTAAATGTCATATACCCAAAAAGGAGATTATCATGCCAAAACGAATCATGCCGTTGACAGACATGAAAGTATCCAAAGCAAAACCTCGAGAAAAACCGACAACACTTTTTGACGGCGGCGGTCTTTATCTTTTGGTTACGCCGACGGGCGGCAAGTTGTGGCGTTTCAAATACCGCTATGATGATAAGGAAAAGCTGCTGGCCTTTGGCTCCTACCCCGAAATATCGCTTGCCGAGGCCCGGTTGCGACGGGATGAGGCCCGAAAGCAGATAGCCCACGGCATCGATCCCGGCGCCGTGCGCAAGGCCCAAAAACAGGCAGAGACCTCGGAAACAGAAACGTTCGAAGTCATAACCCGTGAATGGCATACAAAATTTACTCCCACCTGGACGCCAGGATATGCCGAGAAACTCTTAAGTGCTTTGGACCGAGATGTATTCCCATGGCTTGGCACACGCCCGATCAAAAAACTGAAGGCACCTGAATTACTGGCAGCCTTGCGCCGAATCGAAAGCCGGGGGACATTGGAAACGGCGCACAGGATGCGGGGCCTACTTGGTCAGATTTTCCGATATGCTGTTGCTACGGGAAGGGCAGAGCGTGACCCGGCAGCCGATCTAAGAGGAGCATTGCCACAACCAAATGAAAGACACCATGCAGCGATAACCGATCCCAAAGAAGTGGCGCCCCTTCTGAGAGCCATAGACGGTTACCAGGGGCATTTTGTTGTGAAGTGCGCTTTGCGTCTTGCGCCGATGCTTTTTGTCCGTCCCGGGGAACTGAGACATGCAGAGTGGGCGGAAATTGACCTTGATGAAGCCGCTTGGAACATTCCGGCGCACAAGATGAAAATGAAAGAGCCCCACCTTGTACCCCTGTCACATCAGGCTGTTGAAATTCTCCGAGAGCTGCAACCCCTCACAGGTGCCGGTCGCTATGTATTCCCTTCAGCGCGATCATTTTCAAGGCCAATGTCCAATAACGCAACACTTGCGGCTCTGCGCCGCATGGGATACGACAAGGACACCATGACCGGGCACGGATTCCGAGCAATGGCACGAACGATTCTTGATGAAGTCCTGCAGGTGAGGCCGGACTACATAGAACATCAGCTGGCACATGCTGTGAGAGATCCGAACGGACGGGCCTACAATCGGACTGCCCACCTTGCCAAACGCCGGAAGATGATGCAGACGTGGGCTGATTATCTGGACGGGTTGAAGGCCGGGGCCGTGGTGGTACCGTTCAAGGCGGTGAAGGGATAAGATAGTTGAATTGGTTTTATGGAAGAGATCCGGGGTCATCATCCTTTTTCTGAAAAATCAGTATGTCCTTCGATCAATGCACGAATATCTCCAGCCTTCCACGCTGTTACGCGCTTTGATAACCGAATAGGTTTAGGAAACCGGCCATCTCGACATCCTGCCCACCATGTTGAAGGAGAGACGGGAATGAATAGAAGCACTTGCGAGAGCCTTAGTAAGCCTGTTTGCGGTAAGTCGCTTAACTGCTGATTTGTTTTTTTTTGCATGCTTCCTCCATCGAGTCAAATATCAACATCTCATTACCTGCCATGATGGCCTCCGAGATAGGCATTCGTGATGTCGATCCGATGATGCCCCAGTTCCTCGCCAATGGCGAGACGTATTTCCTTGTCCAGCTTTCTGACTTCCTCTTTCGAGAGACCAGTTTCCGCAGCTGCGTATTCCCGCCACTCATTGCCGAACTTTCCAACCTCAACGGGACACTTTACTTCACGCCCTGTCATTTCTTCCCATTTCGAAGTGTAGCTTTCATGAGCAAACGAGTGCCTGAACGCATGAAACCACCTCGTGGATCCTATACTCTCGTTGACGCTGCGCAGAACGCTGTAAGCGAAATTCCGGTACTGACTGTAATTCATGTTGGAGGGTATCAACGATCCTCTCGTGAACCAGCCGGCATGTTGACGCACAAACTCTTGAGCATGTTGAAAGGCAGCAATCTCCCGGACCGTGAACGTCCGAGGCTGACCGTTCTTCACGCCATCACCACGTTCCAGACGGACCATGTTATCAGAGAAGTCCTTACATTCTATTTTGATCTGGGTGCTTTCTCGAAACCTCAATCCGCCTTCTCTTTGCAGGGTAATGGAATGTGCCAATGCCTGGTATCGTATATCGGCCGTCTCCACAAACCGCTCCCTCAGTTCGTTCAAGACCATTTGATAAACCTCATTCGAGACTGATTTGTTGACATTATCGTAGCGATGTCCTCTCGCAATTCCATATTCCTTTGCGGAAACGTAATTATCGTTGCCGTAAACTTCGAAGACAGAGTTGATCGCGGAGATATAGCTCGAGGTCGTTGACGATTCTTTCTCTCCATTCTCTAATTCCATTCGTAAATTATCAGCGTATGCCGCGTATTGTTCCTGAGTTACTTTTTCCAGGTTTCTGATCTGATACTCGGAGCGCATGAAACCGGCAAGATCCTGCAAATCGGAAACAATCTTATTCTCCGATGCCGTGCCGTTACCCCTTGCGATACTCACATGCTCGGCGATCTTCCGGATAACTAGGTTGTCCAGATTCTTGCCAACACCATAATTCCTCATGTGCACCTCTCAAGACATAGTATTCCCTCTTGCAGCCTTTCCCGGAAGGAACGGCTGCTGCCTTGTGGACCCGTAATCTGACAAAGAGTTGTTAAATGTTTGTTAGGTTAATAGTTTGGTTACTACCCTGAGAACTACGACCCCGTCGTAAGAGCCTCAACGTGAATAGCAACCCTTAAATCCGTCTCTTTGTACCGCTCTTCGTGCGTTAGCAAAGAAACGGATTTCGCCGCTTCGTGACCCTGGTTCAGCCACGTCGAAGTTAAACGATATAGAAGTTAAATGATAAAAGGTGCTCATCGGGATTCCACACTATCCCGCGTCGCTGTGAGGATGACTCTGTATCCTCACGATGTGCCGTCTTACTTTTTTGTTTGTTCAGGTTTCTGAGATATTAAAATTGAATGACTCTGGTGAGACGTTCATTGCATTGATGATCATGCAATTAGTGTATCCATGTCCTGAAGGCTTCTTCAACTGACTTGAAACCTTCTTCATCCTTTTCCGCTGATCTTCTTCCCAGCAGAATATGTTGCCATTTCTCTTTCTCCTTTCTTCGTTAATGTTCAATTGGCCAGGAGAAAGATAGTTGCCCCTCAGGGGGAACAAGAATACTTTCCCCTGGAAGGGTCCTTTCAGTGACAATGTTTTGTGAATAGATTATTTTTGATGTGCCGTGCTCCGGAACATTCGATCGTGTGGAGATCGAAAACTTCGTATCGAGCACATTCATCGAACGGGATGAAGGAATTAAAGAACCTTCACTTCCCCGCAGCTGCAAGCATCCAAAATTCTCATGAATGCAAAATTTCGGCCGCACTTCCTGGAGGTAATAAATGAATTATCACCGGATGTCATGGCAGCCATATCTTCAGGGAAAGCATCTGACTGCTGGTTACGGGCATGCAGCGTTATCGCCAGGTAGTTAAATCATAAACTGCAAAACTTCATTGCTTCGTTAGGCGAACATGTTGTTCCGCTGTGCCGGGGAGTAGTTA
>Ga0187878_1002082_pt1 | contig 18277 bp, 16 predicted proteins | sample June2016WEW_17_1_FD_132979 | JGI IMG/M metagenome (GOLD analysis project Ga0187878, IMG submission 132979) | Peatland microbial communities from SPRUCE experiment site at the Marcell Experimental Forest, Minnesota, USA - June2016WEW_17_150 | ecosystem: Environmental > Terrestrial > Soil >...
AGCAGCCTCCTGGACCTTCTTGCTCACCAGATCGATGTCAGCAATAGTGAGCAATTGCCCGCCGACACCCCCCAAATTGTCCCTTGGTATTGAAGGCGGTAGCGCAGAGTTCGGCTTTCTCGAACTCTGCGGTTCTTTCCCGCAGGCGACCCGCAAAGTTTCTGAATGGCGAAACATTGCGCTACCCTGCTCGACGCAGCCAAAGAAAAAGGTACGATGGAATCCCTCGGCGGGTGTATAGTATGCCGTGATTGGGGCCAAAAGGGAAATTAGTGTTCAGATGTAGGTAATCAGCAGGGCAGGATCCCAAAAACTGAAATTCTGGCTAACCACCTAAAAGGAGGGGTTAAAGATGATGCGAAAGAACCTTTTGCTTCAAGTAGTGTTGGTGTTGGCGCTTCTCTGCACAGCGGTCGTGTACGCCCAACAAAAGCCCGTCAGGAACGTGAGCGGGATGCGCCACCCGAACCTGGCCGCGGCTCAGCGGCTTTCCCGGCAGGCTTACGAGCGGATCGTTGCCGCCCAGCAGGCCAACGAATGGGATATGGGAGGGCACGCCCAAAAAGCCAAGGAGTTGCTCGAGCAGGCCAACCGTGAACTGAAAGAAGCAGCCGAAGCCGCCAACGAAAACAGAAAGTAATTGAACGGTGGATGAGAGCTATTCTGCCTCCGTCGGTCGGCGCTGCGCGCTCGACGGGTAGGGATTACTGTGGAGGATTATGCCACGGAGGCGGGAGAATGCGTCGGCGCCAATTCCCTGTCCCGTGCCGCGCCCGCGTTGTGGGCTGAGAGCGCGCTGTAGCGCAGACTTGTTCTTGAAGTCTGCGGCTTTCCCCGACGTTTTCGAGCCGCAGAGTTTCTGAATTGCGAAACTCTGCGCTACCTTGCTGTTTCCGGTGGCGGAAATGTCGTGTGGACGGCGATTGGTGTTAGAGATTCCATTGTTTTGTGAAGGGTCTTGAATGTCCCTTCTTCGTTCGCGATAAAGCTGAACTCAAGTGCATACCCCTTCTGGATGGTCACCAGATGCTCTTGCCTTATGACTGCACCTCCGACCTTGGCTCGAATGTTCGCCGAGTAGAATTGCCAACCACCAAATACCAGCTCTATCGGCTTCCCTTGAGGCTTGCCGCCCGTCCCTTCCAGCGCTTTGAATTCGTCCAGCAAAAACTGCCTAGCGCTGACTTCAGGTGAGGGTAGTTCGACAGCACGCACAAGAATCGTGCCCACATGTGGAAAGGGCTGGAAGGCGAATAGCAATACCTGGACACCCGGCTTTGCACCCCTTTGGACGCCGCTTGGGCTTTTGTCAGCCTCAGACACCCGCCAACCTTCCGGGAACCGATATTCGAACTCAAAGAAATGATTCCGGTATACATTGCCTGAAACTGAACCCATGTCCGGGTGGCCTTCTGCCTGTGCGACTCTAGCGACCATCGGCGGTTGGTTTTCATTCCACGTCGCAGCCACCACCACTGACGGCGAAGCATGAAAAAGCAGTAACAGGTCAAGACCGAGGGATAGCGACAATTGGATTTGCATTTCTCTCCTCACGCGGGTGCCTCATACATGGCGCATTATGCCATGTGTGTGTGTCGAAAGGTCGGTATCAATGGGAGGCGGCGGTGGGGACACCGCCGCTACAGGTGACGGGCGACGATCCTGCCCGCACCTTACAACAGTTCGACCCGGACCCCACCCACGGATGCGAGAGCGCGGTCGCGCGTCACGAGCGGGGCATCCAGCGCTTCGGCAAGGGCCAAATACGCCGCGTCATAGGCCGTCAGGTTGTGGCGCAATTGCCAAATGCGAGGCAGCAGGACGAAGTGCGGATAGCGGTTGAGGGGAAGGTCGGTCAGGTCCGCAAGGGCCTGGGCGCCCCGGGCCGAGGAGATCACACCAGCGCGAGCATAGCGGCGCAAGACCTGAGCGATTTCTACGTCGAGGAGATGGGGCGCGTGCAGTGTTTCGCCCGAGGCAAAGATTCGCTGGCCGACGCGCGATGCGGCGGGCGTCTGAAGCAGAACCTCAAGCACCGCGGAGGCGTCCACGACGATCAACGGCCCTCCCTCTCGGCCCGGACGGCGGCAGCCGGCGCGGGCCGCGGGCGGACCCGCGCACGCCCGGCCAACCGTTGCTTCAATTCTTCGAGGGTCGGCCGCTCGACCGCCCTGCGGACCTCTCGAAGCAGATAATCCGAAAGTGACATACCTTCCATCGCCGCGCGCGCCTTGAGTTGTCGATGCAGGTCGGAGGGAACGTTCCGAATCTGAACCATCGTGGACATGTGATGAGTATAGTTGCATGCTCAACGCATGTCAATCGATGCGGGCTTGCCCGGAAAACTCATGTCCCCCACGGACCACCTGGCCTGCCTGGATTCGGCCCATGTCGACCGCTGCTTGCGCACCGTTCCTGTCGAAACAGGTCTGTCCGCGTGTTAAGCTACACGGCGCGATGAGACCCGATCAGGAGATCCGACCATGAAACGAGTTTTGATGTTGGGATTCATTCTGCTTCTTTCCGCGCTGCCGTTCGGTAGGCAGCCGCAAGCGGCCGAGCCCGCGGCGCTGGCGCCCTCTGCCGCGCCCGAGACGCCGCAGCAGGAATGGTTTCGCGACGCGAAGTTCGGCATGTTCATCCACTGGGGCGTGTACAGCGTGCTGGGCGATGGCGAGTGGGTGATGAACGAAAAGAAGATCCCGGTGAGCGAATACGAGAAGCTGCCGGCGCGATTCAACCCCACGGAATTCAACGCCGCCGAATGGGTGGCGCTGGCCAAGGCCGCGGGCGTGAAGTACATCACCATCACCAGCAAGCACCACGACGGCTTCGCCATGTTCGCCACGAAGCAATCGGATTGGAACATCGTGGACCGCACGCCGTGGAAGAAGGACCCCATCAAGATGCTCGCCGACGAATGCCAGAAGCAGGGGATCAAGCTCTTCTTCTATCACTCGCAGCTCGACTGGCATAACCCCGACTACTATCCCCTCGGCCGCACCGGCCACACGGCGGGGCGCCCCGCCGGCGGCGATTGGACCAAGTACCTCGATTATATGGACGCGCAGCTCAGCGAGCTGCTCACCAACTACGGCCCCATCGGCGGAATCTGGTTCGACGGCATGTGGGACAAGCCCCAGGCCGATTGGCGCCTGGCGAAAACCTACGGCCTCATCCACCGCCTGCAGCCTGCGGCGCTCATCGGCAGCAATCACCACCTGAAGCCATTCCCGGGCGAGGATTTCCAGATGTTTGAGAAAGACCTGCCCGGACACGCGACGCAGGACTTCAACGTGGGCCAGGAAATCGGAGAGCTGCCGCGCGAGACCTGCGACACGATCAACACCGCCTGGGGCTACAACAAGAACGACCACAACTTCAAGAGCCCGACGGACCTGATCCACTATCTCGTACGCGCCGCGGGCTACGATTCCAATTTCCTGCTCAACGTCGGGCCGATGTCCAACGGGAAAATCCAGCCGGAATTTGTCGAGCGGCTGAAGGCCGTCGGCGCCTGGCTCGATAAGAACGGCGAGAGCATCTACGGCACGCGCGGCGGGCCGATCACGCCGCGCCCCTGGGGCGTCACGACGCAGAAAGGGAACACCGTTTACGTCCACATCCTCAACTGGCAGGACGCGGCGCTGCTGCTGCCGCCGATCGGACGCAAAGTGGAATCCGCCGCGATGCTGGGGAGCGGCGACGCGGTGGGAGTCGTCGAAGCCGACTACGGCACGGTGCTCAAGCTGCCCGCTTCGGCGAAAGACCCGGTGGATAATGTCGTAGTGCTCAAGATGATGTAGGGGCACGCTACGGCGTGCCTTTACGCGCGGGTCTTCACAAAATCGCGGATGGTTTCAAAATCCTCGCGCAGGATCTTCTCTTCGCGCGGGTTGCGGAGGATGTAAGCGGGATGGTAGGCGACGAACGCCTTCGTCTTGCCATAATCAAAGAACTGACCACGAACTCGGGTAATACCTTCCTTAATACCAAGCAGCGTCTTCATCGCCGGTGAGCCGAGGCAGCAGACCAGGCGCGGTTGAATCGACTGCAGCTGGCGGAAGAGAAATGGCGAGCAGGCGTCCACCTCGTCCTTCTCCGGCGTGCGATTGCCGGGCGGCCGGCACTTCACGATGTTGCAGATGTACACTTCCTCGCGCTTCATGCCCACCGCCTGAATCATGCGGTTGAGGAGCTTGCCGGCGCGGCCCACGAAGGGCAGGCCTTGCTCGTCTTCGTCGGCGCCCGGGCCTTCGCCGACAAACACCAGCGCGGCGTGCGGGTCGCCTTGCCCGAAGACAATCGTCTTGCGGCCGCGCGCGAGCTTGCAGCGCTGGCAGTCGCCCAGGTCGGCGCGGATTTCCTCCAGCGTCTCTCGCGCGCGCGGCGGCGGCGGGGGAGCTTCGAAAAGGCTCAACGAAATGGGTGGGGGTGAGATCGCCGCGGTTCGAGGTTCGTGGCCTGGAAGGCTCGTCTCGGAAACAGGCAGCCGGGAGTCGGATGTCGCGGGCGGCGCGGCAGAGACGATCGGCGCTTCCGCGGAGACCCCTGTCTCGAGTTTCGAGTTTCCAAGTTCGATTCCCGCGCCCGGCTCGCGTCGATAAAACTCCTCTATGCCGAGGTCACGATAGAACTCCAGCCACGCTGCGAGTTCCTCCTTGAGTCGATCATCCATGATCTTTGCGAATCAAGTGCCAGGTCTCAGACGTCGTTTCAGAAAGCGCCGGCTACCAGAGACGAGGAAGGATTGAGTGGCCCTCGCCCTCAGCCCTTCTTCTTCCGGAGTTCCACGACCTCATCCAGAATGCGGTTCGCAACGTCGAACTTCGGCATCTTCTCCAGCCGGATTGTGCTGCCGTCCGCACGCAAAAGGGTGACGATGTTCGTGTCCACGTCGAAGCCCGCGCCTTCGCGGGTCACTTCGTTGGCGACGATGAGGTCCAAGCGCTTGCGCCGGAGTTTCTGTGCGGCGTTCTCGAGGAGCCGTTCGGTCTCGGCGGCAAAGCCGAACACGATTTGATTCTCGCGACGGCGGCGCGAAATTTCTCTCAGAATGTCGCGCGTCGGCTTGAGGCTAATCGATGGCAAGCCCTGGCGTTTCTTGATCTTCTGCAAAGCCACCTCGACCGCCTGGAAGTCCGCGACCGCCGCGGCCATCACAACGGCGGTGGATTCAGGCAAACGAGCTATGACGGAATTCGCCATCTCCTCGGCCGTCTGCACGCGCTCGATCTCTACCCCCGCCGGCGGCTCGATGCTCGTGGGCCCACTGACCAAGATGACCCGGGCGCCACGCCGGCGGCCGGCCTCGGCAATCGCGTAACCCATCTTCCCGGAGGAGCGATTGCTGATATAGCGAACCGCATCGAGCGGCTCCTCAGTCGGGCCGGCAGTGACGAGCAGCGTTTCCCCCTGCAAATCGTCGCGCAATCCGAGCGTCGCAAAAACCACGCTGGCGATCGCCATCACAGACGCCAGGCGTCCCGCGCCGGTCATGCCGCAGGCCAGATAGCCCTCATCGGGATCGACAACCGTAACACCGCGCGCCCGCAGCGCCGCAACGTTCTGTTGCGTGGCGGCATGCTCCCACATATTGACATTCATGGCCGGCGCGACAATTACCGGAGCCTTCGTGGCGAGGGCGAGAGTTGTGAGGAAGTCGTCAGCAATTCCGTGGGCCAGCTTAGCCAGCACATTTGCCGTAGCCGGAGCGATCACGAGGGCTTCAATGGACTGTGCGACGGCAATGTGTTCGATGGCGCTCTCGACGTTGGCTTCGCCACCCCCCTCACCGAACATCTCGGTGATCACCTTGCGGCCCGAGAGCGCGGCGAAAGTCAGCGGCCGCACAAACTCCCCGGCGTGACGCGTCATCACGGCCTGCACTTCGACACCCTTGTCCTGAAGCACACGGAGAAGCTCCGCGGCCTTGTACGCCGCGATGCCGCCCGTGATGCCGAGTGCAACCTTCATGGCAGGTCCCAGGTGCTTGTCCCTGCTCCAACTCACAGTCTACTTCGCCGATTTGGACTTCTTTGCCTTCTCGCCGTTGGTTGTCGCCGCCTCAAGCAGTTCAAAGGGCACGAGGCCGGCCTCGACTTCCATCTGCGCGATCTTGGTCACTTTCTTGGTCTGAGTTTGGACCAGCGGTTTCGACCCCGCTTGCAATTGACGGGCCCGCCGGGCCGCAACGAGAATAAAGCGAAACTTGCTATCCATTCCCTGTGGAACATCCATTATGTTTCATCCTCCAAAAGTTTGGCTGATCTCCCGGGCGCGCCCCTCCCGGACATCCCGTCTGGCCCGCGCCGCTTCCACGATAGCGCGGAGTTCCTTCGTCGCCTGTGCCAGCCGGTCGTTGACCACCAGGTAGTCGTACTCCGGCCAGTGCCGCATTTCCTGGCGAGCCTCCTCCAACCGTCGTTCGATGACTTCCGGCGAATCGGAGTGCCGCTCGCGTAGCCGGCGCTCCAGTTCCGCGTACGAAGGCGGCAGGACGAAGATGCTGACAGCCTCCGGCAGCTTGTACCGCAATTGCGCGTGACCCTGCACATCAATATCCAGCAGGACGTCCTGGCCCGCTTCCTGAGCCGCCCGAAGCTGCTTCTCCGCCGTCCCGTAAAGCTGGCCGAAGACTTCCGCCCACTCGATGAACTCTCCGGCGGCGGCCATGCGGCGAAACGTCCGCCGGCTCACAAAGAAATACTCCCGGCCGTTCTTTTCGCCCTGGCGCGGCGGCCGCGTCGTGTAGGAAACGGAAAACCGCAGGCCGGGCTTCGCAGCCAGGAGACGCTCGACCAAGGTCGATTTTCCCGACCCGGAAGGGGCCGAAACCACGATGATGCTGCCGCGCGCCGGGTTCTGTTTCGCTTTGACCGCCACGGTTATTCGATGTTCTGCGCCTGCTCGCGCAACTTCTCAATCTCGGCTTTCATCTCGATGGCAAGCCGCGTGATTTCGAGGCCGACCTCCGGCACGTCCGTGGTCTTGGAAAGCATGGTATTCGCCTCGCGGTTCATCTCCTGGAGCAGGAAATCGAGCTTCTTGCCTACTTCGGAACTCTCTTCCAGCAGCCGGCGGATTTGGTCGAGATGGCTGCGGAAGCGGGTCAATTCCTCAGCGATGTCCGAGCGCGACACGAGGAAGGCCACTTCCTGCGCCAGGCGGCCGCCGTCGACGTCCGGCGGGGTCGATCCTCCCAGGATTTCCTGCAAGCGTCGCTCCAGCCGCCTGCGGTACTGAGCCGGAACATCCTGTGCCAAACCATCCACTTTGGCGGCAAGGGACGTCAGCCGTTCCAACCGGCCCCTCACATCTCGTTCGAGGGCCTCGCCTTCCCGCGCCTTCATGCTGTTGAGCCGATCGAGAGCCTGCGTCGCAACCTGGTCCAGAACAGCTTGGAGACGCTGCAATTGGCCGGCCGGTATCTCACCGTTCACAGAAGCGACCATCCCCGGGATGCGCAGCAACGCCACCCAGTCGGGCTCAGCGGAGGAGTTGAATTCCTTCCTCAACTCCTGCAGGGCCTTTACATAGGCGCCGAGGAGCTTTCGATCCAACTGCAGCGCCGCTTGCCCAGTCCTATCCAAACTGACCTGAACTTCCACGTGACCGCGGGCAACGCAATTCTTGATGAGATTGCGCAGCATCGGCTCGAGCGGCTCCAGTCCGGCCGAAAGCCGTACTTGCATGTCCAGGAAACGGTGATTGATACTCTTCACGCTCACTGCCAACGTGAACTCCGCTTCTTCTTGTTGTACCCGGCTGTAGCCAGTCATGCTTCGAATCATTGTTGGAAAACAGGAGACAAGAGCCAGAAGTCAGGAGTCAGAATGAATCTCAGAGTCAGCACTCGGCAGTTACAAGCCTCGATGTCGAAACCCGTTCAATCTACAGGCCCTCTCCCGAACCTCCTTTGTCTCTGATCCTTGGCATTCCGTCCTTTTCCTGAATTCTTGCTCCTCAATCCTCCGTCACGGTTCCACGTCCACAAACTGCAGTTCGTGGAGCCGCTGGTAGATTCCGCCGCGATTGACCAAATCCTCGTGGGTCCCCACTTCCGAGACCGTCCCGCGGTCGAGGACGACGATGCGGTCAGCGCGGCGCACAGTTGAAAGCCGGTGTGCAATGACCAGCGTTGTGCGTCCCACCATCAAATTGTTGAGGGCGCGCTGGACGAGCAACTCCGATTCGGTGTCGAGCTCCGAGGTGGCTTCGTCAAGGATCAGCACCGGCGCATTCTTGTAAAGCGCGCGGGCAATGGCGATACGCTGGCGCTGGCCCCCCGAGAGGCGTTGCCCGCGTTCGCCGATCACCGTCTCGTAGCCTTCCGGCATCTCCATGATGAAATCGTGAGCGAGCGCCGCCTGCGCCGCCTCCAGAACCTCCGGCCGGTTCTGGTCGGCCCGCCCGTAGCAGATATTGTTGAAGACCGTATCGTTGAACAGGATCGTTTCCTGGGTCACCAGCGCGATCTGGCCGCGCAGTGAACTGAGCTTGACGTCGCGAACGTCATGGTCGTCGAACAAAATCCGCCCTCGCGCCACGTCAAAAAAACGGGGAATCAGGTTTGCCAGAGTAGTCTTCCCCGCCCCGCTCGAACCCACGATCGCCACGACTTCACCCTGGGCAATCCGCAGGTTCACGTCCTGGAGTAACGGCACACCGTCCTCGTACTCGAAACCAACGTGGTCGAAAACGATCTCCCGTTGAACCGTTTTCAGCGCCACCGCCTGCGGTTTCTCGACCACCTCGGAACGGATGTCGAGAAATTGGAACACCTGTTCAGAGGCCCCGACCGCCTGCTGGTAGGCGTTGTTCACTCCCGTCAGGCGCTTGATGGGCTCATACATTTTGATCAACGCGTACAGGAAGGCGACAAAGCCCCCGGTCGTCTGCGCCTGATGCAGAATGGCGTTGCGTGCATAGAGCAGTAAGCCCGCAATGGTAATGGCGCCCAGAGTCTCCATGAGCGGTGAAGTCACAGCCTGCGCGAGCACCCAGCGCAGATTGATCTTCAGCAGGCGACGCGTGGCGGCGCGGAATTTCTCCACTTCAAACAGTTCCATCACGAAGGCTTTCACGATCCGAATGCCACTGAAGGTTTCCTGGAGGACGTTGTTGATCTCCGCCATCTTGTCCTGGCTAGAGCGGCTGGAGATGCGGATGTAACGCCCGATGTTCGCGGCCGGATAGACGACGAAGGGCACAAGAAGCAGCGAAGCCAGGGCAAGCTGCCAATCTACATAGAAGACGACCGCCATCAAGCCCGCCAGCGTGAAGCACTGCTTCAGGAAATCTGCAGAAACCTGCGAAACGGCGTTCTGGATTTTTTCGATGTCGCTGGTGATTGCCGACATCAGCCGGCCCGTCGGATTCTTGGTGAAGAAGCCGATCGACTGCTGGATGATGCGAGAATAGAGGAGGTTGCGCAGGTCGCGCACGACCGAATGGCCAATGAAATTGACAAAGTAAGTGGCAAGAAATTCCGCCAGGCCCTTCGCCACCGTCACGCCCACGATGGCAAAGGCTACCATCGTCCAAACGTTGTGGATGCGACTGGGAAGCAGGTCCTGCAAATGGAGACTGCCCCCCCAGGGAAACTGGAAGAGCAGAATGGGCGTGGATGTTGCCCGAGGATCGAGCACCTTGTCAAAAACCGGTTTGATGAGCAGGGCGGTCAGTGCTTCGCAGGCCCCGACGACCGCCATCAACACGACGGCGGCCACGAAACGCACCGTGTAGGGTCGGATAAAGCTCAGCAAACGTTTAAGTTGGCTCATGCTATGCCAGGTCCGTCAGTCAACGGGGACAGGTCGTCACCGGAAGCCTATGGTATTTCCCGCAGGCGGGGGGCGTCAAGCGAGTCGGACCCGCCATAGCACCCCGGAAAGACTCAAATCACCAACTAACTATCTGAAATTAAAAGGCTTAATTGATGTAAGCAAAATTCAGAATAACGTTTGTCAGATAGTTAACCTCCGCCCTTACGCAGATTCTAAGGCCAGCGCCACGGCCCCATACAAGGGCGAGTGAGAACCCAGTTCTGCAATGACAATTTCCGTCGAATAGGAGATCGACGGTGACCCCAGAGCCTGAAGGGTTTCATGGATCGGATCCAGCAGTACCTTGCCCGCCTGGGCCACGCCACCACCCAGGACAATCTTGTCTGGATTCACGACGCGAATCAGGGTAAGGAGTGCCCGGGCGAGCCACCGGGCAGCTTCGCGGATGATGCTGTCGGCCGCCAAATCTCCCTCGGAAGCAGCCTCCACGACGATTTTGGCGGTAATGGATTCGGGCGAGCCACTCAGCTCGAGCATGCGAGTTACCGCCTCTGGCCGACGTGCAGCCCACTCCTGTGCCGTGCGCGCAATGGCCGAGCCAGAGCAGACTGTTTCGAGACATCCCACTGCGCCGCAGGAGCAAACCGTGCCGGAAGGTGCAAGAGGCAGGTGGCCGATCTCTCCCGCGAGGCTGTCCCGGCCACGATAGACCTTCCCGTCCAGAATCAGACCACTCCCGACCCCCGTGCTCAACGTGATGTATACCAGCGACTGGGTACCCCGCCCGGCGCCAAAGCGGAATTCGCCCAGCGCTCCGGCGTTGGCATCATTGTCGAGTAGGCAGGGCACGCCGAGATTTTCACGCACCCAAGCCGATAGCGGGAATCCCGCCCAGCCCGGCGTGTGCACGGAAGAGACTTTCTGCTGGGAGAAATCCACCGGCCCGCCAAAACTGATCCCGCAGGCCTTCACCGGGTAGTCACTCTGTTTCCGCAGTGTCGCACATTGCTCGAGGAGTTGCTTGAGCATCCACTCGCGCCCGCCACCCCGCGAGGTGGCACCTTCCCAAATCACCAGGCGGCGCCCCTGATCATCAAACAGTCCTACCCGGAACTGGGTCCCCCCGATATCCACCGCCAAGACGTTGTTCACGCAAACCTCATCAGCGAGTTCAGGGCCTTTGCGAACGACTTTCTCACACCCTCAGCCTCTAGTTAGTTCCGCCACGCCCGGAATCGCGGTGAAAGACCCTGACCTTGTATCCATCCCGGGCCAACAGGCGGCCCAATTCCTCTGCCAGCGCCACCGATCGGTGCCTTCCGCCCGTGCACCCGATTCCGATGGTGAGATAGCTCTTCCCTTCCCGAACATAATTGGGAAGCAGGTAGAGCAGCAAGTCCAGGACGCGCCGCACGAATTCGCGGGTCTGGGGAAAAGAATCGATGAACCGCTTCACGGCCGGATCCCGTCCGGTCTTACTCTTCAGCCGCGGGATGTAATTTGGGTTCGGTAGAAAGCGCACGTCGAACACCAAGTCGGCCTCAGCGAGCACGCCGAAGCGAAAACCGAAAGAGGTCACGGAAATCAACATGCTCTTGCGGGTCGAGAGTCCGCCGAAACGCGCCTGGACGAAGTCGCGCAACTCGTGCACGTTCATCTTCGTCGTGTCGATCGCGGCATCGGCGAGCTGGCGCATGGGCTTGAGAAGCATGCGCTCGAGGCGAATTCCCTCGCGCACCGGCAAATCACGCCCCAGCGGGTGCGGCCGCCGGGTCTCCTCGAAGCGCCGGACCAGCGCCTGGTCGCTCGCTTCCAGAAAAACCAGGGAGGTTTTCAGGCTATTCCGTGCCAGGTCGCGATACATCCCGGGAAGCTGGCTCAGGGCTTCCCCGCCGCGGATGTCCACCACCACGGCCGCGCGTTGAATTCGACTGCGTGGCGCAGCGCACAATTCGGCGAACTTGGGTATGAGATCATTGGGAAGGTTATCGACGCAGTAGAAGCCCAGATCCTCAAAAGCCTTCAGGACCGAACCTTTGCCGGATCCGCTGAGGCCTGTAATCACCACGAATTCTCGCGCCGCCGTTTTGCCTGCAGGTCTCATAGCAGAAGTGAGGAGTGACGAGCGACAAGTGACGAGCCATTGAAATGGCGGGTAGCGTGATTCAGTGATTCAGCAAATAGAATCATTCGTCCAGTCCGGAGAATTCTGCCCGATGCCCTTGCGATTGAATCCTGACTTTTGACCTCTTGCCCGTCACTTGTCACTCGTAACTGTGCTTCTCAAGGTTCAGGCTCAACCAAGCCGAGATTGCCGTCTTCGCGCCGGTAAATCACGTTGACGCGCTCGGTGTCCGTGTTGCGGAAAACCACCAGACCGATACGCGTCGCGTCGAGCGTATCAATGGCTTCGTCCACCGTCATGGGCTTGATCGGGAAGCGGTCTTTCTCCAGGACCCGATGTTCTTCGTGATCGACCCGCTGGCTGCGGAGGACGTTCAGCAGCACGGCGGTCGCCGGCTTGGGACGGCGTTTCCGTTCCCGCCGGCGCCCCAGCAAGCGCAACGCCTGGCGTTCGAGTTTGTCGAGGGCGCCGTTAATCGAACTGCGGGCGTCGCCGGTGGTCTCAGCCCCCACCAGAGTATGATCACGGAACTTCAGAGTGATTTCTGCAATGCGTCGGTGTTTTTCCGCCGTCAGGATGACGTGCAGTTGAAATCGATCTCGCAATAGTCGGGTAAGTTTTCCCAGCCGCTCCTCCGTATAGCGGCGCAGTTCTGGGCTGACTTCGGTTTGTCGGCCGGTAAAATCGATGCGCATGAATAGACCTCCTGAGCGGGCATTGGAGGAAAGCTGAAATGGCAGGAGTGATTCAAGCCTTTACCCTGCGCTGGTGGGTACTGGGAATCCGCATATCTTCACGGTACTTGGCAACCGTCCGGCGGGTCACGAAGATCCCCTTCTCGTGAAGCCGCTGGGCGATCTGGTCATCGGTCAGCGGGTGAGCAGCATCTTCTTCGTCGATCATTTTCTTGACCAGCCGTTTGAGATTGATGAGTGAAGTCGAGGCCCCCGAGGGCCCTTGCACCGCCTCGGAAAAGAAGTAGCGCAGCTCATAGACGCCTTGCGGCGTGTGGGCGTACTTGTTGGCCACGGCGCGGCTCACCGTGGAGGGGTGAACGCCGACTTCTTCCGCCACTTCTTTGATCATCATGGGCCGCAACTGGTCAATCCCACGGTCCAGAAAATCGGACTGGCGCCGGATGATGGATTCGCACACGCGAGTGATCGTCTGCTTCCGCTGTTCGATATTCTTGATGAGCTGGATCGCCGACGTGAAGCGTTCTTTAACGTAGTTGCGCACTTCCCGTGTCGTGCCATCGGTTTCAAGCAAGCGGCGGTAATGCCGGCTCAGGCGCAACTGCGGCAAGCCATCCTCGTTCATCAAAACCCGGTAGCTGTCGCCCATCTTTACGATGGCAACGTCGGGCTCGATGAGGCGCGCTTGCGAGACGTTGTACCGCTGGCCGGGGCGCGGGTCGAGTTTGCGGATCACCTCCACGCAGCGCTCCACGATCTTCACGGGGCGGTCCACGGCGCGGGCAATTTCCCGGTACTGCTTGTTCTGAAGCTGCTTGAGATGCTCGGAGACAATTGTCTGCGCCAGCAGGTTATCGGGAGCCAAGGTCTTGAGCTGGATGAGAAGGCACTCGCGGAGATCGCGCGCCGCCACGCCCAGGGGATCAAGTTCCTGCACGAGAGCCAGCGCCGCCTCGACATCTTCCCGCGAGTGCTGGCCGGTCTGGGCAATCTCCTCCAGCGTTGCCGTCAGGTATCCGTCCTCGTTGAGATTGCCAATGATCGAATGTCCTGCCTCACGGACACTGTCCGCGCAAAGCGAGAGGCTCATCTGCCATTCCAGGTGATCGGTGAGCGAAGAGGGCTGCGAAAGAAAGTTCTCAAAGGAAGGTTTCTCGGTCACTTCCGATTCCGGCGACCGATAGCCGGGATCGAGGTATTCGTCAAAGAAGGAGCCGAAATCGATCTCCTCGAAGGAGTCGTGGTTGTCGCCCGCGGGGGCCGAGGGTTCGGTTGTCGCCTCAGCTGGTTTCTCGGTGCTTGCCTTCTGCTCGACCTGTTCGAGCAGGGGCACATCTTCCGGCAACTCCTCCAGAACGGGATTGGCGATCATCTCCTGGTTGATCATCTCGCGCAACTCGAGCTTGTTGAGCGCGAGCACGCTGACCATCTGCACCAGGCCGGGCGTCAGAATCTGCTTCTGCGCCACCTTAAGGTTGAGTCCGATTCTGGGTTGAATTCCGCCCATTACACCGCCAGCCGGAAATTATCTCCGAGGTAGACCCGTCTTACTTCCAGGTCATTGCCGAGCTCCTCCGGTGTGCCGGCCCGGAAGATCCGGCCGTTGTTAATTATATACGCGCGGTCGGTCACGCGCAGTGTTTCCTGCACATTGTGATCCGTTACCAGCACGCCAATTCCCGATTCCTTAAGCCGTACGATGATCGACTGAATATCGAGAACCGTCAGAGGATCAATCCCCGAAAAAGGCTCGTCGAGCAGGATGAAAGATGGAGAGATGACCAGAGACCGCGCAATTTCCACCCGCCGCCGCTCGCCCCCCGAGAGCACATATCCGTGACTCCGCCGCACCTGCTGGAGGCCGAAGTCCGCAATCAGTTCTTCGAGCCGCTCGCGCCGCTGGTGGGCACTGAGCGGCAGCGTCTCCAGCACCGCCAGGATATTCTCTTCCACCGTGAGTTTGCGAAATATGGAGGGCTCTTGGGGGAGGTAGCTGATCCCGCTCCTCGCCCGGAGGTACATGGGAAACTGTGTGAGGTCGATTCCGTCGAGGAGGACTTGGCCCGAATCCGGAGTAGTCAAGCCTACGATAATGTAAAAGGTTGTCGTCTTGCCCGCGCCGTTCGGCCCGAGCAACCCTACCACCTCTCCCTGAGCGATCCTGAGACTTACGTTATCGACGACCTTGCGACCCTTGAACGACTTCGCCAGGTCGACTGTGGAGAGAATCTGCATTGCCGCTCATTGCTCGACATGATGCCGGGAAATTGTCGGCGACTCATCACCTCCGGAAACAATCAGCTTATCATCGCGGGTGAAGAATGTCAAACGCTGACCGCTTGTAAAGCCTTTCTCCGCATCCATGACCGTGGGCGGGCCACCACTCAAAAGGATCTTTCCATCGGCCGCGAAGTACTCGGCATGCTGCCCCGTGGCGCGCCGCCCCGGCTGCACAACCCGGACGGCTCCCTCCGCTACGGCGCGCTCGAGTTCCGCGGAACCCACGGTGGAAACGTTGGAAAAATAAGCGTCCAGCTTGTCCGACTCGAGGATGGTGTCCTCGGTCTGCAGCTTCACCTTGCCCCGATAGCTTGCCTTGCGCCCTTGATCGAAATACTGCAACCTTTCGGCGCGAATCGTCACTGGCTGCGGTTGGCCTCTGATCTCCTTTGAGGAGCCGCCAGGAATAGCACGGCCTGGTTGCAGGTGAGAGGTCAGCACCTGCGATCCGGAGCTCACTCGTCGTTCGTTGTGGAAAACATCGAGGGCCGTTGATTCCACCACATCGGTGCCGCGCCAGGCGCGAACCTTGCCCTCGTAGTGGACGGTTTGGCTACTCCGCTGGGCCACGACGCGATCGGCCAGCACGTTTGTCGGGTCGCCCTTGCCGTCGCCGAAATGTGTGGATTGGACTTTCCCTAAGCCTTCCGCCGTGTCGGTGCGGAGGTCAATCAGCATCCTCTCGGCCCGCGTGCTTAGGGTCGCATCCCAGACACGGGGCTGTCCGGTGAGCGCCAGCGTTTCAGCCCCCGCTTGATAGGAGGCACGCTCCGCAGAACCGCGCCGATCGCCTTCGCGAAACTGGTATTTGCCGGTTTGATCGATCCGGGTTGCGATTTGCGTCGCGGGATCGAAGGTTGCAACGAGGCGGTCCGCCGCGCTTTCCTGGGCCGCACTGCCGGGCGGCGCGTTCTGAGGCGGCTGGAAGGTGATCTTTGTTCCTCCCTCACCTTTCAGGCCCTCCAGCCGGCTTTGTGGATCGAATTCCATGAGGAACTGGCCGGCCGCAATCGTCCGACTGCCGGTTCCCGGATCCTTGGGTTCAAACAGCAGATTGCCGGGCCCCACGGTGGTGGCGTCCCGGAGGCTTTGGCCGTTCGCCTGAAAAGTGAATTGCAGGGCCTCGGCAGTGAGCTCCCGGTGGGATGCCGACAAGCGGCCCGGCTCCGAAGCGTGCCCGCGAGATGAAGGGTCCGAAACCGCAAGGTCCTGCGTCAGGTGTACCCCGCCGGAGGCCAATCCCCTCCGCGCCTGCGGATTCTTTCCGGCAAAAGCGATCTCCAACTTCTGGGCGGTCAAGCGCCCTTCGCTGAGCCCTTGCTTCGTCGTCAGCTGGACATCCCCCTCAGCGATGCCGGTTCGCAACTGTCCAGTTTCGCCGTCCAACTCCGCCGTCAGCTTCTCCGCCGTAGCCAGCACCTGGCGGCCATCGGACTCCTCCGTGGCATGGACGCTGCCCTCCAGAACCGCACGAGTGATGCGATCCCGGCTATCCAGAAAGACGGAAGCTCGATCCCCCTGGACACAGCGGATTCCTTGACGGATTTCGACTGCCCCGTCCAGCGTCACTTGTCCAGCTTGCTTATCGTAACGGGCGCGCGCGGCCGCCAAACTCAAAGGGGGTTGGGTACCTCCCTCACGGTCCAGCGTAGCCTTAATATCGCTCTTGAACTCCAGCCAGCCCTCGCGGGTGGCATAGGTCACACCGCGCGCCGAGCCGGAGAGTGGCCCAATGCTGAAACGTACTGGCTCGTCGCTCGAGACCTCGGACCCCTGTTGATGGAAATAGAGCTGCGAGGTTTCGAGGCGTATGGGGCGCCAGCGCCTCCCCGCGCCCGGCGTCGCGCTGGGATCGGCATCCAACTCCAACTCCACCGCGCCCGAGCTGAAGAGGTCGCCTGATAGCGAGTTGTAATCGCAACGGCGCGTGCGCAGGATGTCACGTCGCTTGCCGGTGCGCCCGAACATCTCCACACTCACGTCCTCCAGGACGGTCGTACCACCCTCCTTGAAGGCCACCGTTCGCGAGGCATGAATGGTGAACACCGGACGGCCTTCGTCGGAGCGCGTGAAGGTGTATCCCGAAAGCTGCTGATGAACGTCGGCCGGCACCGGGCGCGGCGGTGCGGCGGATTTATCGTCACGGCGGCTGGTCCTCCAATAGGCAAGCGCCACGGCGAGTACCGTCACCGCCAGCGCTCCGGACACAATCCCTGTGATTAACTTTCTACGTCGCGCAACTTGGACAACGTTTTCCACGCTTGCTACGGACTCCCGGCCATATCACATCTCAGATTTTTCATTTAAGAACTGCTGCTGCCAACTGTCAGCACTCAGCCATCAGCGTTCAGCGACCCGCCGTTCGCAAACTTGAGAACCGTCTCTGGAATCGGGCGCGAGCTGCCGGCCCTCCGATGACCATTATGAGCCGCCGGACTCTTCTTCGAAGATGCCCCTTCGAAGCATCTTTGCCTTCCGCCTTCATCATGCCGCCGGACGCCAATCTTTAACCACCAACTGCAGCGAGGTCACTCCCTGGTATGAGTTCTCCTCCACAGCAAACGCCAGGTCGAGAAACAATCCTGGCGCGAGTTCGTCGGCACGTTCGGCCATCCGCCAGGCCAAGGCGTCGAACGAGACCGCTCCCTGGCCCACCCTCAACTTTAGATGCTTTTCCTTCAGGACGCGAGGGGGGGCGAGCAATCTCACGCCGCGGGCGACGTAAACCGGCGTGGGGTTGCCGAACCCATGCGGTTCGAGCCTTTGCAGTTGCGCGTACAATTCCGGCGTCAGATCCGCCAGGGTCACTTCCGCATCGACCCGCAGAACCGGCTCCAGGTCTTCAGGGGAAAGGATCGAACGCGCGTGGGCTTCAAAGCGCGTTGCCAGTTCCGCCACGCGACCTGCGGGAAGCGCGAATCCCGCCGCTTGGGCATGTCCCCCGAAGCGGTCGAAAAGGTCGGAACACTGCGTAAGGGCATCGAGGAGGTGGAACCCTCGAATGGACCTTCCCGACCCGACCGCGACTTCATCCTCAATCCCCATAACCAGTGTCGGACGGTAGTAGCGATCCACGACACGCTGCGCGACAATGCCGATCACGCCGCGATGCCAGCCGTCGCCCGCAAAAACCAGCGAGTGCTGGCGGGCTTTCTCCGGGCGAGCCTCCATCTCTTCCATAATCGTACGGACGATCTGTTCCTCCACGCGTTGGCGCTCACCATTGAGATTCTCAAGGTGCCCGGCAAGCTCGCTGGCCCTCACTCCATCCGCCGTGGTGAACAGTTCGATGACGTCGCGGGCGCTCTCCATGCGGCCCGCGGCGTTGATGCGGGGAGCAAGGCGAAACCCGACGTCGTAGGTTGTGACGTCACTCCCTCCCAGGCCCG
>Ga0187878_1002088_pt1 | contig 18245 bp, 15 predicted proteins | sample June2016WEW_17_1_FD_132979 | JGI IMG/M metagenome (GOLD analysis project Ga0187878, IMG submission 132979) | Peatland microbial communities from SPRUCE experiment site at the Marcell Experimental Forest, Minnesota, USA - June2016WEW_17_150 | ecosystem: Environmental > Terrestrial > Soil >...
AGCAATTACACCGATATTTCTTTCCTTGCAGTAGGGCAGTATTTCTTTTTCAACTGCGGGTCTGAGCATCGAATACGGGGGCTGGAGCGAACTCACAGGAGCAATTTTTTCTGCTCGCTTGATCTGTTCCACATTGAAATTTGATACAGCGATGTACCGTATCTTTCCGGCTTTCTTAAGTTCGGCAAGAGTTGACCAGCCCTCTTCGACATCTTCATCAGGTTCAGGCCAGTGTATCTGGTAGAGGTCGATGATATCAACCTGAAGCCGTTTAAGGCTTGCCTCGCATTCCCTCCTTAGGGAATCGGCTTTTAGACTGCTTGATACTTCGCGTTTATCATTCCAGACAAGAGAGCACTTTGTAAAAACATAAGGGCGGTTGGAAATTCCCTTCAATGCTTTTGCAACTATTTCTTCGGAATGGCCGAGACCATATACCGCTGCCGTATCTATCCAGTTTATTCCGAGATCAAGCGCATGATGAATGGCTTTTATGGATTCTTCATCATTCTGCGGACCCCAGCCGAACTGCCATCCGCCTCCTCCCAGTGCCCACGCACCGAAACCGATAGGAGTAATCTTATAATTTGTATTGCCGAGAGTTCGTGTTTCCATTAAATAAATCCTTTCAATATAAATATATATGTATTAAAATGCCTTTGTTTTAATTACGAGTCTGCTAAGATAATATTAAAATTATTATTATTCAGTAAAAATAAGGAATAACAGACAAGTTCTATTTATTATACATAATTGGTCAGTGTATATAATATTATAAGTTTAAGTTAGATGAAGTATTTATTATATTATTTTTTTAATATAATATTTTAGTATTGAATGAGCAGTATGAATGGGAATTTCACTTTGATTAATAAAAAGAAAATTCTAATAGTCATTCCGTTTATATTATTTGGTTTAATTCAACATATTTGCTCACAGGAGAGAACATTAAATTTTTTCATAGAATCTGCTATTAATAACAGCCCGGTTATTAAGGAGAATAAAACTCTTTTAAACACTTACGCAGTGCAAAAGGAATTCATCAGGGCAGTGACTACGAAACCGAGTCTTTTCACTACAGCAAACTATCTTTTTGCACCTACATTCGGTGAATTCGGCTATGACAGCGCAGTAACGAACGGCGGGCTGTATTCTTTGATGCTTAATTTTGATTATCCTCTTTTCAGGAGTACCATTTATGAAGTTAAGCTGAAAAATATTCAAGAAGATCAAAGTACGTATAATAATACCATTGCATTAACCAAACACGAAATAGAACGGGATGTAACGGATCAGTATCTAAAAGCATTTTACGATCTGAAACAAATAGATTATATAGACGAGATCATCGGTTACCTGGAAACCCAGAAAGCCGTTCTGGAATCATTAGCAAAGAACAATCTTGTAATGATGACGGATATTAAAATGCTTGATATTGAATATCAAAACCAGGTTATAAGCAGATACAAACAGGAGAATTTATTCAGGTCGGACCTGATGCAGTTAAATTTAATGGCAGGCATAAAGGATACCGCACTCTTCACACTTCAAGAACCGGATATTTCGCTTAACAATTCAAAAATAGTAAGATCAAATTTTTTGACTCAATTCGAGACCGACAGCACAAGGCTGGAATTGGAACAAAAGATGTTCGAGCTGAACTATAATCCGCAGCTGGATTTTTTCGTAAACGGCGGACTGAATGCAGTAACCTATCACGATATACAAAAAAAGGTCGGGTTCAGCATGGGATTTAACTTTACATTCAGCTTATATGACGGCAATCAAAGAAGTTTGAACGGACAGTTAACCCGGATCAGACAGGATATTATTTCTAATAATAAATATAATTTCATCAAACAGAACGATATACGGAAAGCAAATATATTGAAAGAGCTGGATGATCTTGAAAATGCAGGTAAGCTTCAGGAGACACAATCCGGGAATTACATCTCACTTATCGATCTGCTTGAGCAGGAGATCGCGGCGGGGCTGGTTCCCGTAGTTGATTATATCAACACTTTGAAAAATTACATATCCGTTAAAAACGATCTGCTCTCAATACAGAGCCAGCGGTTAACTTTAATCAACGAATATAATTACAGGAATTGGTAGAATGGAGAAATTGAAAATAAACAGATTGATCAGGAGTATATTTTACTTAATTACATCAACCATTATCATTTTAACAGGGTGCAGCAAAGAAAAGGAGCAGGTTGATACACAGATCACACCAAAGGCTATAGTTACTTTGACATCGGTAAGGAAGGAGAGTGTTAATGATACAATCTTTCTTACAGCAATTTCGCAATACTACAGAAAAACAATTATACAGGCTTCCTTATCAGGGTATGTAACAAAAGTGAATGTAACTACAGGTGGTTATATTACAAAAGGAGACCTTGCTTTCGAGATGATATCAAAAGAATACCAGGCGTTGAACTCATCGAAGGAGAAATTAGATACGATGAAAATCCGTAACCTGCTGGGAAAGACAGAGCTATATGCTCCGGTGTCAGGACAGGTAATGGACCTGAACGCACAGGAAGGGATGTATATGCAGGAAGGGGCAGCTCTTTGCAGTATAGTTAATGTTTCCGATCTTTACTTCAATCTTTTCGTACCCGTCGAGTATGGGGCATACTTCAGTAAAGGAAAGAGCTGCATGATCATACTGCCGAGCGGGCAAAGAATTTCCGGAACGATAAGCAATCTCCTGAGCAAAGCCGAATCGAACTCCCAGAGCGAAACATACCTTTTAAAGCCCGGTGAGAACCTGATCATTCCCGAAGGAATCAACGTAAAAGTTTACGCACTGGGTCAGCAGAGAAATAATACACAGTTATTACCTAAAGGAGCTGTACTGGCAAACGAGACACTGGATAAATATTGGGTTATGAAGTTGTCAAATGATTCAACTGCGGTAAAGATACCAGTCCGCACCGGGATAACTTCCGGGGATATGATAGAAATTTTGGGGCCGCAATTTTCAAGGGATGATAAAATACTTTTATCAGGAAATTACGGACTTCCTGATACGGCATTAGTCACTATTCAGACCGAAAAAGATGAACAATGATGCTAAAGATAATCTTTATTTAAAGTTCAGGACTCCGATCACCTATGCGATAATCGTGATACTGGTAGGCGGAGTATTTTTTTACAACCAGATCAATGTATCCCTCTTTCCCGAGATAACATTTCCCAAGATAAAGATCATAGCAGATAACGGCGAACAGCCGGTCGATAAAATGATGATAACGGTAACCAAACCTCTTGAAGAAGCTGTAAAACAGATACCTGACCTCAAGCTTGTGAAGAGCACAACGAGCAGGGGAAGCTGTGAGATATCGGCATTTCTGGACTGGAAAGCGGATATCAACGTAAGCCAGTCACTAATAGAGTCCAGAATTAACCAGATAAGGAATGTCCTTCCGGCTTCTACCGAGATAACAATCGAGCAGATGAACCCATCCATACTGCCTGTAATGGGATTCATACTCGAGAGCAAAGATTACAACCTGATCGAATTGAAGATGATAGCCAACTATACTGTTAAGCCGTTCTTATCGCAGATAGACGGCGTTTCAAGGATCCAGGTAATGGGAGGCAAGGAAAAGGAATATACTGTAGACCTGAAACAGGATAAGATGGTGGAATTCAAGATAACGCCGTCGATGGTGAAGGATGCTTTTGATAAGACCAATTTTATCATCTCAAACGGGTTCAATACCGATTACAGGAGACTCTATCTATCTCTTACCGTATCACAAATACATGACAAGAGCGATCTGGAAAAGATAGTTGTACTGAATAATCTGAAGAGGACTATTCTTCTGAAGGACATCGCAGATGTCAGCATAAAAGAAAAAATTGAGTACATTAAGGTGAATGCCGATGGCAGAGAAGGCATACTGGTAAATGTAGTTAAACAACCCAATGCTAACCTTATAGTGCTCTCACAGCGAATCAGAGACCAGCTGAATGACCTGCAAAAGCTTTTGCCGAAGGGAGTAACAATAAAATCATATTATGACCAGGCGGATTTTGTTAACGGGAGCATAAAAAGCGTTAGTGATGCTTTATGGATAGGACTTCTTTTTGCAATCTTAATTACATTCATATTTCTTAGAAAATTTGATGCAAGCTTATCCCTTCTCTTTACAATTCCGACCACAATAACACTGACGATAGTAATTTTATATGTGCTCAATTATACTCTTAACCTTATGACGCTGGGTGCAATCGCCGCTTCTGTAGGTTTGATAATAGATGATGCGATAGTTGTAGTAGAGCAAATACACCGCACCAGTGAAGAAAATCCTGCAGAAGAACCTCCATCTTTAATAAGAAGAGCAATAAAATATCTTTTTCCCGCGATGGTAGGATCTTCTTTGAGCACAATTGTTATCTTCCTTCCATTTTCATTTATGACCGGTGTAGCAGGGGCATATTTTAAAGTACTTGCTTACACGATGATAATCACTCTGGTATGTTCATTTTTTGTAACGTGGCTGGGACTGCCTGTTCTCTATACTTTTTTCTCAAGGAAGAGAACAAACCAATCACAAAACGAACATTTGACACCAGAGCTTAATTGGGTGAGGTATATCATAAGACGTCCGTTATATTCACTGGTTATAATATTGGTGCTGGTTGTTTTAACTATTATCATTATACCGCGATTGCAATCCGGCTTCCTGCCGGAAATGGATGAAGGTTCTATCGTATTAGACTACAACACGCTTCCGGGTACATCGCTGGAAGAAACTGACCGCGCATTAAAAGAGATAGACAAAATTGTAATTGCCAACCCCGATGTAGAGACTTATTCAAGACGGACCGGAACGCAGCTTGGTTTCTTCATTACAGAACCGAACAATGGCGATTATCTCATCCAGCTTAAGAAGAACAGGAAAAAATCGACCGAAGAAGTAACAGAGGACATAAGAAGCGAAATAGAAAAAATAAATTTACCGATAATCACGGATTTCGGGCAGGTTGTCAATGATATGCTTGGAGACCTTATGAGCTCGGTTCAGCCCATTGAAATAAAAATATTCGGTGATAAGCCTGAACTCCTGGAGGAGTATGCTGATAAGGTAACTGATGTTGTAGAAGGAGTGAACGGCACGGCTGATGTATTTAACGGTATTGTTATCGCAGGACCGACACTGGAGTATCAGCCGGTTGAAGACCAGCTGGCTAGATATAACATGAATGCAGAAGACCTGCAGTTTCAGATACAAAATCATACGGGAGGGAATATAATCGGAGCCGTACTGGAAAAGGAACAAATGACGAACATACGGATGTTCAATTCACCGGCAGGGAATTATGATATCAGTAGAATTAAAAATTTACAAATTTTCCTCCCTGATGGGACATTAAAACCGATAAGCAATTTTGCGGTGCTCACTATCAAAAAGGGTTCTGCGGAAATCGAACGTGAAAATTTGAAATCTGTTGTCCGCGTAACTGCGAGGTTAGGCCGGAGAGATCTGGGCAGCGTGATGAAAGATATCAAAAACCAGATAAATTCCAAAATTTTCTTACCACAGGGCTTTTCAATAGTATACGGCGGGGCTTACGCTGAGCAGCAGCAGTCATTTTATGAACTTCTTATTATATTAATATCCGCCAGCCTGTTTGTACTTTCTGTATTACTGATCTTATTCAGGGACGTACGTGGCAGTTTAATAATCTTCTTCATTTCAATATTAGGCTTATCAGGATGTTTTCTCGCATTATATATCACAGGGATACAATTGAATGTGGGCAGTTATACGGGTATTATTATGATAGTAGGTATTATTGCCGAAAATGCTTTTTTTACACTTTACCAATTTAAGAATTTAATCAATCAATTAAGCATCGAAGATGCTGTAATGAGAGCCGTATCGATAAGGTTAAGGCCGAACTTAATGACCGCTTCGGGGGCTATAATTGCCCTCATGCCGCTTGCATTTGCCCTCGGAACAGGCGCACAGCTTCACCAGCCCCTGGCTGTAGCAGTGATAGGAGGATTTCTTATCGCACAGCTTTTATTATTGATCGTTTTACCAACCTTACTCAGGATCGCATATAGAAATGTTAATAAATAAATATAATATCCTAATTTTTCAATAATATGAAACCAATTATTTTTTTATTCGAAATGCTTGTAAGTGTTTCATTAATGGCTCAGACAGATAATCCGGGCAATAAAATAAATACAGTATAAGAGAACGGGAAATCTTAATTATTTATATTTATCTGAATTATCGGTGTTTATCGGTAGAATAACTTTTTTATTTAAAAAAGTATTGATGCGAAATATCATCTAATCCAATATCTCTTATTTTTTTTGCTGTTAAATCCTTTTCAGAGACTATAGCTTTTTCTACCTTCCAGTCGATGCCGATTTCGTCATCAGCATAGTATAATGTTCTTTCGTGATCTTTACTATAAAATTGCGTGCATTTATAATGGAATACAGCCTCATCCGATAATACGGAAAAACCATGCGCAAATCCGACAGGTATCCATATCTGGCAGTGGTTCTCATCTGAAAGTACGGCTGATGTATACTTCAGGAATGTCGGGGAACTCTTCCTCAGGTCAACTGCAACGTCCAGAACTTTGCCGTAAACTACCTGGCACAACTTGCCCTGGGCATATTCACCAACCTGGTAATGCAATCCTCTTACAGTATTCTTTCGTGACTTGGAGATGTTATCCTGTACAAAAATTTCAGGTATCTCGTACGGTTTGTATTTGACTTTGTTGTATGATTCAAAAAAGAAACCTCTGCCGTCAGCAAATACGTCCGGATAGATAATTAATACCCCTTTTAGATTTGTTTCCTCGACTTTCATCTTATTCGCTTTCTTTTAAAATTTTTGACAGGTATTCTCTGTAATCACATACTGGCATATTATTGATGACATTTTCGAATGCCGGAGCATCTATGAATTTCATGTGATATGCAATCTCCTCAATGCAGGCAACCTTTAAGCCCTGCCTGTCCTCGATAAGCCCGAAAAAATTAGATGCCTGAAGCAATGATTCCGGAGTGCCCGTATCCAGCCATGCTACACCCCTGCCTATCCTTTCAACCGTTAATTTACCTTTTTTCAGATATTCTACGTTTACATCCGTAATTTCAAGCTCACCCCTTGCCGAAGGTTTCAGATTTTTAGAGATGTTCACAACTTCATTGTCATAAATATAAATTCCTGGGATGGCGTAATCCGATTTTGGGTTCTTCGGTTTTTCTTCGATGGAAAGAGCTTTACCGCTTGAATCAAACTCGACTATTCCGTAACGCTGCGGGTCGTTCACCCTGTACCCGAATATAGTAGCCCCTTCATTTTTTTTCAAAGCGTAATAAAGAAAATCAAGCCTTCCGTAGAATATATTGTCTCCGAGGATTAGTGTAACGGAATCTTTTCCGATGAATTTTTCGCCAATGACAAAAGATTCAGCGATCCCGTTGGGCGCTTTCTGCACTGCATACTCTATGGATAAACCCAGATGTTGCCCGGTTTCGAATAATTTTTGATAGAGAGGAATGGTTTCGCTGTTCGATATAATCAGAATGTCTTTAATACCGCAAAGCATTAATATTGACAGGGGGTAATAGATCAGCGGTTTGTCATAAATGAGGGTTAATTGCTTGCTGTATACTTTAGAAATAGGGTATAAACGTGACCCTGCACCGCCGGCTAATATAATTCCTTTCATGAACCTAAGATATTAAGTTGTTAATATATATGCAAAATACTTTTAGTTCGGTACTAATTCAATGAAATTATTGAATATCAAAGATTTCGACAGACCCTGGAAATTTGACAAATGCAATAAAAATCCCCGCTATTAGATAGCGGGGATTAATGATCGAGTGAAAAACAGTATTTAACTATTTAACGAGGAGCATTTTTCTGGTTTCGGTATAATTAGCAGATTTGAGAGAGTAAATGTATATACCGCTCGCATAGTTTGCAGCATTCCACTCGATGGAATAATTACCGGTAGTCAGGTTGTCATTAATCAGTGTGGCAACCTCTCTGCCCAGCAGGTCATAGATTTTCAATGTTGCGTTTCCTGCATCAGGAAGATAGAAACTTATTTTAGTTGAGGGGTTAAAGGGGTTAGGATAATTTGAAAGCCGGAAGGACTTTTGATCCACCGGACCGGCAATACCCGTTGTTCTTGATCCTATCGCTCCACACAGGACCTTCCACAATGGTTTTGTTGTATACGGCACACAATCCTGTCTCCAGTACCACCAGAAATACCCGCCCACGAATTTAGGCGTGATAATATTCATCGTATAATATCGGGTCATATAGTTTGCTTTTTGTGAAGCATTTGAAGTACCGCATTCGCCTATACCCAATTTCGAGTTCGGGAATATCACGTGGAGGCTGTCGAATACCCTCTGCCAGTTGGGCTGGTACCCGTTGCAGTCATCTTCATAATAAGAGACCAGAACATAATCGAGTCCCTGTTTCATATTAGCGGGTATATTTTGGTTTACCCACCTGAACATCTCATTAGATTGATTCTCCCAGCAGTTCCAGTTTTCGTATAATGTCAGTTCAGCTTTCTTGTTATGTGCTTTGACTATCGAATATGCTGAAGATATTTTTGCAATAACGTCCGGTGTGGTTCCGCACCACTCGCCGTTGACCTCATTACCGACTTCCCAGATATCCACTTGATTTGCGAACGCATTCATATATTCATTAGTTCTGTCAGTATATTGCTGTAAATTGTACTGGATCATATATTCACTATCCAGTATTTCACCCATAATATAGCTTACGTTATGAATAGCTGCTACAAATGCAGTGTATTCGGTAGCCGGCTGCCATTCATCAAATACTATTCGTGTAGTGGGCTTTTTTGGCATATGAGATAATGCCTGAACCTGCGCGGCTTGGTTATTGATGCCGTCTGTTGTTACGCCCCATATAAAGCTTGTATCGGCTGTACCTATAGACTGTGATAACAGAGTTCTCGTTAATGTAAAATTGATTAAAAACCAGAGAATAAGAATTTTCCTCATCTTCCTCTCTCCTCTCTTGAATATTATTTATTAGCAGTCTTGGATTATCTCCACACGATAATCATATATAAGACATACAAAAACTAAGCCACGTTTTCAGTGATTCTAGGTAGGTGTTATTAGCTAATTAAGTTAACCATAATAATGGGTATTGTATATTTTTACCACATCTGAGTGTGGTAAAAATAATCCTTAGGAACATGAAAAGGTTTGAGTATCGAAGAGAAAAGGATAGCTTGCAAGTAAAAACTTGAGGTAATCAGTAATATAGCATTTTGTTGAATTTTTCATCGATGAATTTTATTAATACAAGATTTTGACACCTGTTTATTCAACTTCTATTAATCTCTTAAATTTCTTGTTAGCTAAATCTTTATTTTAGATATTGTCCATTTTCTTCATTTTCAGGTGTAGTAAAAGAAGGAATGTGTTTTATCAGGAATATTTTTTTATGTATTATTAATTAATTATATTTGTTCAGACTGGTTTATCGGATTCTATATGAGAAGATTACTTGTTGTTATATGAGGTTTTAGAAAGCCCCCTTGGTGTAAAGGATAGCACACTGGTCTTCGGAACCAATAGTGAGGGTTCGAATCCTTCAGGGGGTACTAAGCAATTAAGCTGTCATTCCTAATCATTTAATAAAGATATTAAAATCATTGTCAAATAAATCCATTTTTACTTTAACTAAGGAAGAGCAGCAGGGCAGCCACGATGATGTTGCTGATGTTTATGACACATCAGTCATGTCAGAGTATGACAAAGGTGACGTGATCCGGGAGAAATATTTTGAGCTCTTGGATACGGTGATATCATATCTGGATTATTCTGATGGAATAAAAATACTGGACATTGGGATCGGGACCGGATTATTAGTCGAAAAATTACCACCTTATATTCCGGTCTATGGGATCGATATATCGGAAAAAATGATGAAGAAGCTGAAAGAAAAAAAATTGAATGTAAAGCTTAGGTTGGGTTCCTTTCTTAAGATACCGTTTGAAAATCAATTTTTTGACAGGATTATATCTACAATTGCTTTCCATCATGTATCTTATGGGAATAAAAATCGGGCATTCGATGAAATGGACCGCGTATTGAAACCCGGCGGCAGGATTTTAATAGGTGACCTCATGATTGAAAATGATGATGATAAGGAGAAATTACGCTTAAACTGTGCAGAATCCGGCAAAACCGGGGTTGTAGAGGTCCTGGATTATGAATATCCAGCTAATATCCAGGATTCCATAAAATATCTTGACAGTATCGGTTATAAAACTGAATATGAACGGGTTTCCCTTTTGAGCTGGATTCTGCAGGCGGAGAAATCAATTTAATTTAATATCTGTATTTTGTAATTTGTATCATAGTTAATTATATGCTCCCATGGTGTAATGGATAGCACGACGGGTTCCGGTCCCGTTAGTGAGGGTTCAAATCCTTCTGGGAGTACAAAGATCAGGCTGACGGCGTTCCTTTATATTTTTCATTAAAAGACCTGCCTATAGTTAGAATGTATATAAGCTAAATCATATCATGCCAGTAGAATTCCAATATGAGAAGACACTAAAAACCAGGGCCGATAATGAATTCGTTAATGTCCAGATGTATTATCTTCTTACCTCTAAATCTATTACGAAATGGCTTTATCATACTTCCATTACCCCGCACCAAGTTATACTTATATCATTGATTTTCGGAGTTCTTTCATCAGTATTAATAATACAGGACAACGAACTTCTGGTTATCCTGGGAGCAATCCTGCTATTGTACAAGAATGTTCTGGATAAAGTAGACGGTTCTCTTGCAAGAGTAAGAGGAACAGCTTCCCGCAGGGGAAGGTTTTATGACTCAATATCTGATTCTATTGTGTCACTCTGCTTGTTTGCCGCTATTGCTTACAAGCTATCCATATCATTTAATTCATATAGCTTCGTTCTTATCTGCTTTGTTGCACTGATAACTTCAATGCTGCAATGTTCATTTTTCATTTATTATGATATTTCTTACATCAAATATTCAGGAATGACAACGATAAACCGCCTGATCGAAAGCATAACCGAAGAAGATCTAAAAGAGGAGGATAAATTCACTCTATTGCTGCAAAAGATCTTTCTAATCATTTACGGATGGCAGGACAAAATTTTCGCTTACTTGGATAAATATTTTTTTGGTAGGCTAAAAAATAAGTATGTTAAAGATGATAAACAATTAGAACGATTGGAATCGCTATGGTACTATCACAGATCTTTCCTTGCTATGGCGAGTGTGCTTGGCATCGGGACGCATATGGTAATGATAGCTCTTTTTGCTGTGATAGGAAGGCTGGAGTACTATCTTGTTTTGAATTTGATATTATTGAATTTATTGCTAATATTTGCAATTGTATATCATTACGCTTCCGTGAAGAGTAAAATGAAAATTAATCAATTAAGTATATGATTTATTTAACCAGAAAATTTGAATTCAGCGCATCGCACCGCATATATGATCCTTCCTTAAGCAATGAAGATAATAATAAGTTATTCGGAAAATGCAGTAATCCAAACGGCCATGGTCATAATTATGTGCTGGAAGTGACTGTATCAGGGGAGATCAATCCCGGTACCGGATACATTATAGATATTAAGGATATTAAAACGATAGTGAATCGAGAAATTATTGATAAAGTTGATCACAAGAATTTAAACATTGATGTAGAATTCATGTCCGGAGTAATACCTACAACAGAAAACATAGTGTTTAAATTCTGGAAAGTGATAGTTGATAAAATTAATTCAGATAATCGAAAACTATATTCGTTAAAATTATTCGAAACACCGAATAATTCGGTAGAATATCGAGGAGAAATATATGGATGAAAAAATAAAAATAGATAAAAGTAAGGAATATATTGAAAATGAGATCAGTGCACAGGAGTTTGAAGACAGATTTAATTCTTCTGTGACAATGGAGAAATTGATCAGGGATCTCCTGGTTGAGCTTGGTGAAAATCCAAAACGTCAGGGTCTATTAAGAACTCCGCAGAGAGTAGCGAAAGCGTATAAATTTCTCACGAAAGGATATTCGGATAATATTGACGAGCTGGTGAATGATGCTATTTTTAATGAATCATATAACGAAATAGTTATTGTGAAAGATATTGAATTCTACAGTTTATGCGAGCACCATCTTCTTCCGTTTTACGGGAAATGCCATGTCGGATACATCCCTAACAAGAAAATCATCGGCTTGAGCAAGATACCGCGCATAGTAGAAATGTTTGCAAGACGGCTGCAGGTTCAGGAGAGATTAACCACACAGATAGGTGAAATTTTAGAAAAAGTGCTCCAGCCGCAGGGCGTAGCCGTTGTTACTGAAGCGAGACATCTGTGTATGATGATGAGGGGGGTGGAAAAACAAAATTCGACCGCATCGGCATCGTGCATGACCGGGGTGTTTAAATCAAACGATAAGACCCGGTCCGAGTTTCTTAGATTGATCAACAGCAGACTGACCTGATGCTCTCAAATACCGAAATAAAATATTACGGTTCGCTCAAACATAAAAGATTCCGCGTAGCTGAAGAAAAATTCCTGATTGAGGGTTTTCATCTTGTAGAAGAGTGTATGAAGTCTTCGTATAAGCTGGAATGTGTTATATTTAATGAAAAGACGGATGATGAAAAGAAAGAACAAATGCTTACCTTCCTTAAGAGGAAAAATATACCCATTTACGAAACCAAAGAAAAAAATTTCAAAAAGCTTAAAGAAACTGAACACTCCCAGGGCGTGATAGGAGTTGTGGTACAGAAAAAGGACCTTCGTTTTGATGTTCTTGCTAACGGCAGGCTGGTTATTGCACTGGACAGTATTAATGACCCCGGTAATTTCGGGACGATCATAAGAACGGCTTACTGGTTCGGTGCGGATTGTATACTTTCGGGCAAGGGGTCGGTTGATATCTACAATTCGAAAGTATTGAGATCCACACAGGGTGCAATATTCCATTCAGCTATCCATACAGATGTTGATTTACCCGGGAAACTTAATTTACTGAATAAGAATGGCTATTCTGTTTATTTGATGTCACAGGATGGGAATATTTCTCTGAAGGAAATTGACCATTTCGACAAAACTGTTTTTGTATTTGGAAATGAGTCGGATGGTATTTCCGAAGCTCTGTTAAAAGACTGTTTTGATAAGGTTAAGATTGATGGTTTTTCGGACTGCGAGTCTCTGAATGTAGCGGTATCATGCGGAATAGTGCTGAATCATTACAGAAACATACAATCCGGATAGGGGAAAGTCCTCGGAATTAATTGATAATATTCTTTAGTAAGGTGTATCTATAAAGGTTGATACTGTGGAACATTATTAAACATTATCCTCCACCCAAATAAGAATCTTCCGGCAGATCTCTAATATTCCCAAATATCATTGACCATTTCAACAATTTTAAATAAATTATAGTTAAGTAGGGTATTTTAAAGTAATTCTTTAAAACATCTAAAGCAACTAGCATCTTTTACTTAATTCAATATCCTGTTCACATGCAAAGTATCCTAAAAACTTTTTGTAAAGGTTTTTTAATACGCAAGAATTTTTTTTCATTTTTCTTTACACTATTACCTTCTATTATCTTTCTAATCTTCACTGCTTCTCTGTATTCACAAACAATAATAGATGACGGGCAGGATCCCGAATATTACGAGAATATAGTAAGAATTTTTGCTCCTTCAGAGGATGGGTTTATTGCTGTTCAGCACCTTGCAAAACCCTACATTGATAAACGTGACTGGAAAAAAGCAGTCAAAGTTTTTGTGGATTACAAGAGTAAGTTTCCGGCTATGTGGGAAAGATTTGATAAGATCATAGCTATTCTCCTTGCTCCTGAGGAAGGCATTAAGATGGTGAACCTGGGAGGTGCAATTAATACACAGTATCACGAGTATTGCCCGGTCATTTCACCGGACATGAAGAAATTGTATTTCACGGGCAGGGATAGGGAAGACGGCATCGGAGGTGAAGATATCTATGTCTCCGAAGCAAAAAATGGTTTCTGGCTTCTTGCAAAACCTCTGGGCGGAAACATCAATACAGAAAGCAATGAATTCATTAACAGCATATCGGCTGACGGTAACATACTTGTCTTGTTCGGAAACTATGAAGAATCGTTCGGCAGGGGAGATAATTTCTATGTCGAGCGCACTGCTAAAGGTTGGTCTGAAATAAAACATTTTCCGGCTCCCATTAATTCTCAGTGGTGGGATGCCGATGCATTCCTTACAGCTGACGGAAAAGCTATACTTTTTTCTTCCGATAGACCCGGAGGAATAGGAGATTACTACCAGAAAGAAAAATACTTTCATGGTATGTACTGGGGTAATACGGATATTTACGTATGCTTGAGAGAAGGTGATGGGTGGAGTAAGACAGCTATTAACCTTGGACCAACGATTAATACTCCTTTTACGGAACGCTGTCCTTTTCTGCATCCTGACGGAAAAACATTATATTTTTCTTCCGATGGACATTATGGGTTAGGGAAATCTGATGTATTCAAATCAGTTCGTCTAAGCGATACGTCCTGGACGATGTGGAGCGATCCCGTTAATCTGGGGAAAGAAATAAATACATCGGAGGAAGACTGGGGTTATAAGATCACCACAAATGGCAAACGGGCTTATTTTTCAACTATAAATGATATGGGTTTCGGAGAAGAGGATATATATTATATAGATCTGCCTCAGAATGCACAACCTGACCGTGAGGTTATCACGGTAGTCGGAAAAGTTTTAGATGAAAACGGCAAACCGGTCGATGCAACTATAAAATGGGAAGATATAGACAGATTGAAAGAAGTTGGTGAGGCAAAAACAAACCCGCAGACAGGGGAATATTTTATCGCATTACCGGTTGGTAGATATTATGCTTATTATGCCGATGTTAAAGGATATTACTCTACAGTAAACTATCTGGATCTTACCTCAGAAAAAGCGTTTAAAGAGATAACTACTGACGTTAACCTTGTTTCTGTCGAGGAGTTGAAAAATTCCGGAAAAGGAATAAGGATTGATAATATCTTCTTCGATTTTGACAGCTATGAATTGAAGGAAAAATCATTTGAAGCTTTGAACCTCCTTTTTAAATTCATGAAAGATAATCCCGAAATCCTGGTTGAGATCAATGCCTACACAGACAATGTTGGTACGGATAAATATAACCTGAAGCTTTCGCAAAACCGCGCTAATTCAGTTGTCGATTATCTCGTTAAAAAGGGGATCGATGATCTGCGTTTGTATCCTACGGGATTTGGGAAACAAAATCCTGTAGCATCCAATGAAACAGAACAGGGCAGAGCTCTTAACAGACGGGTGGAGTTCCGCCTGCGTAAGAACCTTTAATTTTCCGGTTACTATATCATTCATCTTTATTACCTATTGAATCTACCCTCGCATTTTTAAGCTTATTTTATTAAAATATCTGGTTAATTTATTAAAGCTTAATATGCCAAACAAATACTTCTTGAAATATATCTTTGCGCTTCTATTTGGATTACTTTACTGCGTTACTGCATTTTCACAGAGAGACCTTGAAAATATCACCTCTGATGAGGAACTTAAACAATACATTTATGCAACGGCACCTAATGAAAATGCATTTGTAGCCGTACAACGGCTGGCTGCACCTTATATAGACAAAAAAGACTGGAATGGGGCATCGAAGGTATTTCTCAAGTACAGAGAATGGTTTCCGGATATGTTTGTGAGGTTCCAAAACATCATAGATCTTCTGAATGCACCCCCGCAAAACCTTATTACAACCAATATCGAAGCAGTTAATACGAGCGCTGATGAATACTTCCCCGTTATAAGTGTTGACGGAAACAAAATGTACTTCACCGGGAGCGGCAGGAAAGATTGCATAAAAGGTGAAGATATTTTTTATTCCGATTTTATTAACGGAAAATGGACCCCGGCAAAAAATATGGGACCTCCGTTTAGTACAAAAGAAGATGATGCTATTAACAGTGTATCAGCTGATGGTAATATACTTGTGTTGTTTGGTAATTATAAAGGTGCTGTCGGAGGGGGCGATAATTTTTATGTAGAAAAAACTGTAAACGGCTGGTCTGCAATAAAGCCTTTTCCAAAACCTTTGAATTCAATTTATTGGGAATGTGACGGCTTCCTCACTGCTGACGGCAAAGCATTTCTTTTTACTTCCGATAGGACCGGGGGTGTCGGTGAGTTCCATCGGGGAGGGGAATTCTTCCATGGCTATTATGAAGGCAACAGCGATATCTATGTGTCACTTAAAACAGATTCCGGATGGTCTAAACCTTTAAATCTCGGTACCATAATCAATACTCCATATACTGAAAGGTCACCTTTCCTTCATCCCGACGGGAAAACTTTATATTTCTCCTCCGATGGGCATTACGGCTTAGGAGGGCTTGATGTATTTAAATCCGTAAGACAAAGCGATTCATCATGGACTGACTGGAGTGAACCTGTCAATCTTGGTAAAGATATCAACACAAGCGGTTTCGATATTGCGTATAAGATATCCACCGATGGCAAACTGGCTTATTTTTCATCCAATCGTCCTGGAGGAAAAGGCGGCTATGATATTTATTCTATTATGCTTCCTGAAGAAGCCAAACCGCAGAGGAATGTGGTTACGATAAAAGGAAAAGTTACCGATGAAAATGATTTTTCTCTAGAAGCACAATTGAGGTGGTTCGACCTGAATACTGACAAAAATGTGGGCGAGCTAAAGTCTAATCCTGATAACGGAGAGTACCTTATAGTACTGCCTGTGGGAGCAAACTATAATTATTTCGCGGAAAAATCCGGTTATTACTCAGTATCTAACAGCATCGACCTGACGAACGAAAAAGAATATGGTATTCTGGAGGTAAATATTAAGCTGGTTTCGATCAAGTCGCTTGAGGAAAGATCGATCAAATTAAATAATATCTATTTTGATTTTGACAGGTATGATCTGAAACCTGGTTCTTTCACAGAGCTGGACCGTGTATATAAGTTTCTTACAGATAACCCCGATATTAAGATCGAGATCTCTGCATATACCGATTCCAGGGGTAGCGATGAATACAATCTTGACCTCTCTCAAAAGAGAGCACAGAGCGTAGTTAATTATCTTATTTTAAAAGGGATAAATGAGAGCAGGCTCGCAGCGAGGGGATACGGGAAATCGAACCCGGTTGCTGATAACGATACGGAAAAGGGCAGGGCGCTCAACCGTAGAGTTGAAATGAAAATTATTAAATGAAGTTCTTGAACGCTGCAATATAAAACAATAAAGCTAAACCGCACACAATTCTTACATAGAGAACAATATCCCCTTATAAATAAGCCTATTTTATCAAAACCATTTTTTTTACGTCCGTGAATGTATTGGTTTTTAAAACATAAAAATATATTCCGCTGGATAGATTACTTCCATCGAACTGATACAGGTGATTTCCCGATTGTTGATATTCGTCTGCCAGTGTTCGAATCTTTCTCCCCAACATATCATAAACAGTTAATTTAATATTACTGTTAGCTCCTAATGTATATAATATGGTTGTTCCCGGATTGAAAGGATTGGGATAATTCTGTGCCAGATGGAATGAATAAGTTGTACTGTTTTGATTGTTATTATGGAAATTCAATTCATATCTGAAAGCCCGATAACTGAACGTAGACAGTGCAAGTGATAATTCATAGACAACTGAACCGTCCGGTCGTACCTCTGTTACCGACGGGTCTGCATATCCCCAACCGATAAGTGTATTACCGTTAGAAAATCTCTGGACATAACCCATTGCGCCTCCATATATATCCGGATTATGCCGGAACTGCCAGACCAAGCTCACCGTCTTTGTGTGTTCATCTACTACATATTCCAAAGCCCTTGAAAAAGGCGGGTTATGGTAGTTACCGTTATCGAACATCGTAAAATGTCCATTATCCAATATTCTGATTGCATGCTGATGAGAATATCCTATGGGATCATTAATGAAGGTGAATTGATTATTCTTACCTCCCATCCTCCATAAGATTTGCCCTGTCTGGTGATCTATTTTTGTTATTTCATCCATATGCCTGCTTGATAATATAATATTCCCGTCATTATCAAATTCGAGAGCGTTTCCATGCACGTAATCAATAGAATGTGCTGTCATATTCTCGTGGGTC
>Ga0187878_1002091_pt1 | contig 18239 bp, 18 predicted proteins | sample June2016WEW_17_1_FD_132979 | JGI IMG/M metagenome (GOLD analysis project Ga0187878, IMG submission 132979) | Peatland microbial communities from SPRUCE experiment site at the Marcell Experimental Forest, Minnesota, USA - June2016WEW_17_150 | ecosystem: Environmental > Terrestrial > Soil >...
ACCCAGTACGAGCAGGCCAAGGGCGGAATGAGCTATATGTCCGCGCACGACCTGCGCATTCACTTCGGCCTCGGCCAGCGCAAGACCATCGAATCTCTCGAAATCACCTGGCTGAGCGACACGGTGGATAAACTCACCAACGTTCCCATTAACCAGATCATTACTGTGAAGGAGGGCGTGGGAATCGTCCCGGGAAACTTCCCGAAGATTCCGAGCAAGTAGCGTCCCAACCGACATTCGAAGTCATTCACAAAGGGGGAGTCCAATGACCACAACTCAATCATCCGCAAAAAAGCTCGACCGGAGATCGTTTTTGAACCGGACCGCATCGATGGTAGGCGCCGCGGTAGGAACGACGGCGCTTTCTTACAACCGTGTGCTGGGTGCGAATGACCGTATCTCACTCGGGCATATCGGCGTCGGGAATCGCGGGCATGAACTCGACTGGATTGCCTCGCGACTGAAGAGCGACCACAACGTGGAAATGACCGCCGTGTGCGACCTCTGGAAGGTCAATCGGGAGCGGGCGACGTCCATCAATGAGAAGTTCTACGGGCGCGCGCCGCGAGCCTTTGCTGAGCCCGAGGAGTTGCTGGCGCTCAAGGATGTGGACGCCGTGTTCATTTCAACTCCCGAACACTCTCACTCGCCCGTCCTGAAGATGGTCGCCGAGAGTGGCAAGGACGCCTACTGCGAAAAACCCATGGGGAACGTCCTCGAGGAGGTGAAGGCGGCGCGCGACGCCGTCCTCGCGCGCAACCGCATCGTGCAGATCGGCACGCAGCATCGAAGCGAGCTCTACCCCCGCGCCGCGCACGATCTGGTCCAGACCGGCGTGCTCGGCGATGTCAGCAAGGTGGAAGTGGTGTGGAATTACCACGGCCCGCGCTGGCGCGGTCGCCCGCAGGTGAAGCAGATCCGGGAGGAAGACACCAACTGGCGCAAGTGGCTGATGACCAAACCCGACCGCCCCTTCGACCCGCAACTCTATTTTGAATTCCGGCTCTACAAGGACTTTTCCAGCGGCATCGCCGACCAGTGGCTGAGCCATGGTATCGATCTCGTGCACTGGTTCATGGACGACCCGTTCCCGAAGTCGGTCGTGGCGAATGGCGGTATTTTCGCCTGGCACGACGGCCGCGAGAATCCCGACACCTTCCAGGTGTTGCTCGATTACCCCAAGGGGTTCCTGGTGAGCTACTCGACGAGCTTCGGCAACGACGCGCCCAGCTTCTCGCGCTACATGGGCAAAAAGGCGACGCTCGTCAATATCGGAGGCGAGGGCAGCCCGCGCTACGAGCTCGTCGAGGAAAAGGGCGTGCACGAAGACGATCCCGATGTTTACGAAAAACGCAGCAAGAAGGATGTCCTGTTGCCCGGGGACACCAAACTGCCGCCCACGGGCATCGGCGACGAGGACCTGCACCACATGCAGAACTGGTTCGAGTGCCTGCGCAGCCGCCAGCAGCCCCACGCCACGGTGCACAACGGCTTCAGCCACTCCGTCGTCTGCATCATGACGGCGCGGTCCTACTGGGAGGGCAAGCGCCTATACTACGATCCCAAGGCGGAAGCGATTCTCGACCATCCGCCCGCGGCATAGGAAATCAGGGGGCACGACGCTCCGCGCTGATCCGGCTCAGCGGAAGACTCAGGGAGCCGAGTGCCCCCGACTCAACATCTCCAACCAGGATGCGGAGTAGTGTTGCCCTTGGGGCTAGTTCCAGGCCCTGGCTCAGGGCGAGGCTGTGTTTCTCGCTGGCCGTGGCATAGGTCACTTGATCCAAATCGAGACGGATCCGCTTCGAGCTTATCTCCAGGCGACTTCCATCGGGAGCAAACTGCGCGAACATAAGATCGACAGTCCCCTTCCACCTTGCCTCTTCACGTCGCAGCGTAATATCGCGAGGGTCGAGATCGATGTTCATGTCGAGTCCCGTGGGATCCCTGCTCGCGCGCACAGTGAGGCCTAGGCGGGTGGCGTCAAGGGGACTCCACATGGCGGCGTCAAGAGCGTCTCGAAGCCGAACCGTGTCCTGAGAAATTTCCGGCAAGGCAAAGTATCCTCGCCGCCAACTCAATTGCACGCTCGGACGATGGACTTGCAGCTTGATTTCACGGAATCTTCCGTCCCACTCTCCGTGGTTCGGATAGTAGCCCAAGACGTAGCTTTCACGGCTTTCATCGATCACCTGCCGCACGGCACCCCGCATATCGTTGGTGTTGTAGAAGGCTCGTCCGCCCGTGCGCTCAGCAAGTTCACGTGCGGCGCCCAGATTGACGAACCCTGACCCACGCATGTCGCGATCGATCATGCCGCGATCGGGGCTGTACTCCGCAGGAGCCACCAGACCTCGCGCGTCGACCGGGTATATGGCCACATTGGCGTCGCCGAGAGCCCGGGCCGCACGCTCAATCTCCGGCTGGAATTTGTCGTCCCCCGGACGCGTCAAATCCACGAGGGGAACCGTATGGTGGCTGAACCAGGAGGGAAACCGGCCGGCCACCCAGATAAGATTCTTGCTACCGGGTACCCGCTCAAGGTGGTTAGCGATTGCCAGCAATGCCCGGATCGTGCGCAGCGCACGATCAGCCCGATACTTGTCCGCTACGTTCTGGTTGACTTCCTCCATCCAAGCATCGAATTCCCGCCAGCCGTCGAAGGCTTGAGGGGCCTCGGCTTCCAGCATCATAGGAGGATTTCCCTTGCCGTCCGCCGCCATGGCCTGGAGTAATGCGGCAGGGTCGTTCGAGAGATCGTGGACGACCCGTAATCCTTGCCCCAGCGCGTAAATCCCAACGCAGTCTTGCGGCTGAAGCTGCTCGAGGAACTTCACAATCTGGCGTCTGGCGTAAGGTTGGTCGGCAAACTGGGTGTTCAAACCGTCGAGCAAGATCGCGGTGGCGCTCACCGGCGAACCGGCAGTGACCTCCAATCGGTTGGAAAAGGTATTGGGCGGAAGGCTCGCAACCGCGCGATGCCAGGTCTGCGCTGGCAGGCGCTCGAAGACGCTGATTTCCTGCGCGCGCCCGCCGTCAAAAAGGGTGAAATCCTCGCGTCGGAGGTCAGTGACCGGCTCCCCGCGCCTATTGCGGACGATCACACTGATTTGCACTAGCCGGGTCGTCGCCCGCAGGGACGCCCCGGCAGTTTCGGATTGTTTCCGCGCGGCTTGACCCGCGAAAGACGGGGCCAACCCGAGCAACCCCGCTGTGAGCCCACACAACGCGCAGAGCACCCTGGCCCTCCAGAGGACCGTCCGCCTCCCGTCCTCTGCCGCGGACGGGCGGGGAGGGTCCCGAGGAGTCCGCAAGGAACCAGAATCCCTTCCAGGACGACCCATCAACACACATCACCACCGTTGATGGACTTGCGGGCGGATGAGGCGGTTGTAGACCTCGCGAACCTTGGCCATCTGGGCGTCGCTGAGCGGCGGAAGTTCGCCCGCGCGAAAATTCTCTTCGGCCTGCGCGGGGCGCTTGGCGCCGGGGATCGCGCAGCTTACTGCATCGAACATCAGGATCCAGCGCAGCGCGAGCTGGGTCATCGTCGCGCCGGGCGGAACGAGGGCGCGCAACTCCTCGACGGCACTGAGCCCCGTCTCGAAATCCACGCCCGAGAACGTCTCGCCCACGTCAAACATCTCGCCGTGACGGTTGAAGTTGCGGTGGTCGTCCTTGCCGAAGGTGGTCGCACGCGTCATGCGGCCGGAGAGCAACCCGCTCGCCAGCGGCACGCGCGCCAGGATTCCCACCTTGCGACGCTTGGCTTCGCTGAAAAACAGTTCGGCGGGACGCAGGCGGAACATGTTGAAGATGATCTGCACGCTCTGCACGCCGGGATACTCGATAGCCTTGAGCGCCTCTTCCACGGTTTCGACGCTTACGCCGTAGTAGCGGATCTTGCCCGCCTTCACCAGATCGTCCAGCGCCCCGAACACTTCCGGCCGGTAATAGACCGCCGTGGGCGGGCAGTGCAACTGCACCAAATCGAGGCAGTCGGTACTGAGATTCTTCAGGCTATCCTCGATGAAGCTCGTCAGGTTCTGCCGGTTGTAGCCCTCCGCGGTGTGCGGGGACAGCCGCTGCCCGGCCTTGGTGGCGACATAAATCGTTTCCTTACGCTCCTTGCGCAGCCGGGCGATCAGCCGCTCGCTGCGGCCCATGCCGTAAACGTCTGCGGTGTCGATGAAGTTGACTCCAAGATCGACGGCGCGGTGAAGCGCTGCGAGCGACTCGTTATCATCCACCGGGCCCCACAGCGAGCCGATAGCCCACGCGCCGAAGCTGATCTCCGAAACCTTCCATCCTGTCCGGCCCAGTTCGCGATATTGCATATCTGTTTTTCCTCCAGAATTGAAAATCCGACTCTACAAAGAAGGCGCGCACCTACTTGCGAAACACGATGAGGTCTTGCAGGCTGATCCAGTCACCCTTCGAGCCGGGGTAAGGTTTGCCATCCACCACGACGCGCACGGTATGCTGGCCGGGCGCGAGGTCGAACTTGCCCCACAGCCCTTCGCCTTCCCTCGGGCCATCGTCGTTGTAGCCATCGATCGTGGCCAAATGCTGGCCGTCGAGGTAGAGTGTGGCCGTGCCGCGGTTCCCGTCAAGGCTGCCCACAAGCATCGCGCCGGTGCCTTCAAACGTCACGGTGGCCTCGGCCCCGGCGGCTTTCGACTGGCGTTCGTGGCGCGGCTTCTCCACCTTCGCCCAATCCCCCTGCCACTTCCAGCGCGCGTCGGCGGTGGCGATGCGCTCCGCGACCTTGCCGGGGGCAAATTGCTCGAATGCCGCGGGCTTCGGTTCCTGCGCCGGAATGCCGAGCCCGCGGTCGCTCACGCTGCCGCCTTCCTCCCGAACGACAAGCTTCGCCCGCTCGATGGTGCTCTTCACGATCGAATTGAACGAATAATCGGTGTAGGAGAACTTCGCGTCGGCAATCGGCGCGAGCGGTGCCGTCCACTGCGCCGGGATGGCCTTGTAACCGAGCATCACGCCCAAAATGCCGGCAGCACTGGAAGGATTGCAGTCGCTATCCTGCCCGGAGCGCATGGCAATGTCCATGGTCTTGAAAAAGTCGCCGTCACCGTGGAGCAATCCCAGCGCCACATAGGCGCCGTTCAGCGCGGCATCGATGTTAAACGGCCGCAGCGCGCCGTCCGGACACGGATCGTCCCTGTCCCATCGCTCCTCGACGAGCTGCCAGGTTTTCTTCCAGTCGGAATTTTCCACCGACCACTTCAGCACATCGCGAATCACCTTCGCATAGACGCTCTCCGCCGGCAGCGCCGCCAACCCCGCTTCCACCACCTTGCGCGGGCTCTTCTCGAAGAACGCCGTGGAATACATGGCGCCGAAAAACACGCCGCCGTAAACGCCGTCGCCGTAATTCATGACGTGCCCAACGCGCTCGGCGTAGCGCGTCGCCGCTTGCGGCAGGCCGGGACACATCATGCCGATGAAATCCGATTCGATCTGGAAGTCGATGTCGTTGGCGTGGAGATTGTGCGCCGGGTTTCCAGAGTCTGGAGCTTTCACGCCGCGCCGCAGCAGCCGCCGCGCCGCGAGGTTGGCGTGCCAGAGCTGATATTTCGAGTCCTTGAAGGCCTCACCGTATTGCTCCGTAGTCGCGCCGAGCCCCAGGCGGTCCATCACCCCCGCGAAAGTCATCTCCACATAAAGATCATCCTGATCGAGCGCGCCTTTCAGCTCCTCGGGCTTCCAGTGGCGCGGCTGGTCATTAATCTTTTGCATGAATCGGAACTCGGTGGGCGCGCCGTAAGTCACTCCAATCATCTGACCGGCCCAGCCACCGCGCACTTTGTCTTCGAACTGTTCCATCGTTAGCGTTCTCTTGGTTTCGTTTGGCTTTTCAGTTTGCGGGCGGACCGGCCGCGAAAGAGCTGGCAGCACGAGCAATGCCGTGGCGGCAGTAATCGATTGAACCCATCGAATCGTTGGCATGTTGCCCTCCGTTATCTTGGCGAACGAGAAGGGTCAGAGTACGCGGAATCTGCACATTGCGCAATCTCCCGTGCAGGGGCGCTGAGGCCCGTGGCAGGCCAATTGTTGCTCTAGGTGGAATCCAATTGGACTTTTCCGGGGCCGCGCAGTGAAAATCTCAAAATCGCTGCACACTTTTACCTGCTTCTTTCGTCTAATGAAACAAGCCGCGCGAGACCGAGCTTAGCGGAACCCGGGCGGGAAGATTTCGATAGCGGAGACAGAGGGAAGCTGCAAGTCGCGAAACTTTAACCGTACCTGGAACGTATTAGGAAGAAGACAGCAACGCGCGAACGAAAGGAGGCGCCATGATCCTCAGACTGAACGGCAACACCAGAATTGATAACCTTCGGAATTATCCCTCGGAGATCGTGGAGAAGCTCCGCGCGCTGCTCAACGCTGGCGCGGCAGCCTACCCCGACCCGCGCCGCGACGCCTTCTACGATGTGGAGAACGGCTCTCGCGCCTTCTACATCCACCTCTGCCCGAACGGGAAAGTCTGGCTGCTGGCCTCCTGGCAGAAGCCCGCTCCGGTGCTCGCCGAAAACCCGGCCCAGTTCGCCGTCGCTCCCCGTTAAACGAGCCTGCAACCGTCCTTCTCAAAATGAGCAGCCCGCCGGAGCGGTGTCTTCCGGGCGAGGCCGCACGGCGCAGTAGAGACGGCCCGGTGGGCCGTCTCACCTGCCCGAGACGCCTCACCGAGGCGTCTCTACATCGCGCACTTTGTGTTATGCTCTCGCCAACATGGACGGGAAAAACAAACTCTACTTCGGCGACAACCTGAAAATCCTCCGCGAGTATGTTCCCGAGGCGAGCGTAGACCTGATCTACCTCGACCCGCCGTTCAACTCCAGCGCCACCTACAACGTACTCTTCAAGGAAAAGAGCGGCGAGGAATCCGCCGCGCAGATCACGGCGTTTGAAGATACCTGGCAGTGGAGCCAGGAGGCGGAGGCAGTGTACAGGGAGACCGTCGAGCGCGGCCCACGCAAGCTCGCCGACCTGATGCAGGCGCTCCTCGCCTTCCTCGGCCGCAACGACATGATGAACTGTCTGATGGTGGTGGCCAAGCGGCTGATCGAACTTCGGCGGAGGCTGGCGCAGACGATGCATGGCCTGCGGCTTTGCTCTTGCGCCGCCTGCGCGCATCGCTAAGGTTCTGCGCCAGCCCGCGAGAATACAAATCGCAGGCAGGAGTTAGGCTAGATGATCTGTCCTATCTGCGGGAAATCTAGAAATCTTATCGCTGGTGTTTTCGCTGGGGCGCGCCATCCTGAATGCTTGGAGGCTGAAGCGCAGCGGCTTCGCTCCGAAGCCGTTGCGCGCGAGAAGGGGGAGGCAGACCGTAGGCGCGAACAGCATGAAAAGCTCATGGGACAGATTGAGATGGGCGTATTCAAAAGCCTCAACCACGAAGCAGAAATTATGCTCGATGAGGGGGAGACTTGTTGTGCGATGGTTAAAGGTTGTTGGAGCACGCTCTTTTACCCCCGCGCGGCCGGCAGAGTGGTCCCAGGGCAGGCTGTCCGAGTCGATGGCCTTAAGAAAAGCGATTGGGGAACCCTCCATGTCACCAACAAGCGCATCTGCTTCATAGGGCGAGGCGGCGCGAAGACTCTGCCGATAAAGAAGTTCGTCCAGTGCGAGACTCACGGCGACTTGCTTCACGTCACGGCTGAAGGGAGAGCATCCTCGTCTTACTTCATCGTCGAGTCCCAGGAAGGCCTTGAAATGTTGGCAGGTTGCATCCGGAAATTGACAGCCCTTGCCAAGGCAGGGGAGAAGCCGATCATCGAATAGGCGAATGCGAAAGCGGGTAGCCGCGCTTGGTGCTTTTCCCAAGCGTGGGCTTTTGGGGATCACAAACCCACGGTTGATTCAGAGCGCGAATCAACCGTGGCTACCACTCTGTAACGCATGAAAGAATTTCCTGAACTAACAAAACCCGACCCACGAAATCGGATGTTCGTGCGACTCAATGCAGCTCAATGCAGCGGCGTGCCGCTGACTCTTGAGTATTACTATGACTGCGCCGCCGCGATCCGCCTTAATCCCGGAGTTCCTGGCCACGTAATTGACTACATGGAGACCGTGAAGAATCTTTTCGTCTACGGGTGGTTTTTCTACCCGTTCTGCACCGTCGCTGCGTCCCTGTCGATCTTCGTCCTAGAGATGGCTCTCCGCATGAGGATGGGCCTGCGAGGAAGGAGCAAGCCGGGCTTGAAGGGCCTCTTCGACCGCGCGGTGAAGCAAGGCCTAATCCAAAAGAAATGGGCTTCGCGTGTGAGCGAACTTGACCAATGGGAATTCGCGTGGAATCTCGACCGACGCTTCCGCCCGGACTTTTCCGGGCCCGGGCCGACGATCATCGAAGGCCCGATCGTGGCGCGCCAAACGGTCGAGATGAGAAATTCTTTCGCCCACGCCGAATATGAGCCTGTATCATTTCCCGACGACGCGCTTTGGACCATTACCGTCGCCAGTGAGATCATCAATAACCTCTGGCCGCTTGACAAAGAAGGTTAGCGGGTAGCCACGGTTGGGGCACTTTCCAAGCGTGGGCTTTTGGCGTTCACGAACCCACGGTTAAACCAAACGACGGATTAACCGTGGCTACCACTGGCGGGTGGCGCACACATCGCCTTGGGATGTCTGCGAAAATGCGCGCGGAGCTTGAGTCACGGGTGGAAGTGCAGACCGCCCTCGCCAGAACGCCCTAAGCAGCCTGGAACTAGCCCCTGCCTCCCCCAAAGCCTTGCGTCAGGAAAACGAAAGGAAGTTGGGCGCGGCGGGAGGCTGCCAGCTATAATTCGTCGCGAGTGGTCATGCCTGCCACACGCGACCTCGATTCACTGCGCGCCCTCCAGGGTGAAATCGAAGGCTTCATTCGTTCCCATCCGCATCCCACGCTGGTCGAGGACGAGAGCGAGCTCTTCGACCTTGCGGCGGCATCGTGGCGGCTGACGGTCGAGTTCGACAAGCTCCTCCTGGAAGTCTGGAATCCCGCACGTTCAATCGTCCGGCGGATCGAGGAAATCGCCTACCGCGACCGCGGCAAGCTGGGACTATACGCTCGCAAGCCGGGCGGACGGGTCACGACGACGCTCGAACTTCGCGAGCTGCGCGTGGCGGACCGCTCCGCGCCGGCGTTGTCGCGTTTGGGTTACCGGCGCCAGTTGCTTGGCCTTCTCTCGCGCGAATATCCCGGCTGGAAGCTGGAGCGGGTGAGCACGCGCTCCGACCGCGAACACTCGTTTTCTGCCTGGTACACGCGCGGCGTGGCGCGGCGTGGGTCCACCGCCTGGGCGTTCCTGGGCCTTTCTCCCAGCGAGGCGCCCGCGGCCGCCGATGCGCTGCTCGCTTGCGGCCTCATCTGGCTCGACTGGCTGCGCGGCGAGGCGGAAAAGTATTCGGTCCGCGGACTGAAGCTGTTCGTCCCGCCGGAGTCCGTGGAACTGGTCGCGCACCGCGCCGCCTATCTCAACTCGCGCGCCTTGCAGCTCGAAGTTTTGGAGTGGAAGCCGGAAGACGCGAAGCCCGCGGCTGTGGACTTGAAGGATTACGGCAACGTCTCGACTCGCCTGGCGCCGTGCCGCCAGGCGGAGGCGCTCCTGGAGCGTCACGGCCCGCTCGTCCGCAAGCTCGTGGGGGAGCGCTGGGAGCAAGTTGATGTCGTCCCGGACGCCGATACGAACTCGCTCTCAATGCGGGTCTGCGGCCTGGAGGTGGCTCGCATCGAGGGTTTGCTGGCGCCGCAAGTCAGCTACGGCGTGGAAGGGAATCGGCGCAAGATGTCACCGGGGGGAGAATCCGAGTTCCGCAATTTTCTGGATCAAGTCCTCGACGTGAGGCGCGCGGCCAGCTCCGATCCAGGCCACGACCTCTACCGAATTCAGCCTGAGCGCTGGCTCGAATCCCTGCTGATCCACGACATCGCGAAAGTGGACCCTGCACTCTCGCCCGGATTCGTCTACCCGCAGGTCCCGGCGTTCACCGGCCAAGACCGCGGCGTCATCGACATCCTCGCCGTGACGCGGCGCGGGCGCCTCGCCGTCATCGAGCTGAAGCTCGAGGAAGATATCAACCTGCCCCTGCAAGGGCTGGACTACTGGCTGCGTGTGCGCTGGCTGCATGAGCGGAATCAGTTTCAGGAGTTTGGGTACTTTGCGGGAGTTCCCCTCTCCCCGGAGCCGCCGCTCCTTTACCTGCTCTCCCCCGCCTTTCGCTTTCATTCCTCGTCTGATCGCGTGATCCGCTATCTGCACCCTGCGATCGAAGTGGTGAAGGTGGGAGTGAATCAGCAGTGGCGCCACGGCGTCGAAGTGCTGTTCCGCCGGAGCCGTCGCGAGCCCCACCCGAACGGAAAGACGCTGTAAGGCCACGCTCGGAAGGGGCTCTTGCTTTTTGTTTTGCGGGCGGACGTAAATCTGGTATAGGATTTTTGCCTTGCAGCCCGGGAGTCATATAGGGTTCAGACGATGCGCATCAAGTTTTGGGGAGTCCGGGGTTCCACGCCTACTCCTCAAATCGATAACCTCCGTTACGGCGGCAATACACCCTGTGTAGAAATCCGGTCGGACGGCGGCAGCCTGCTTATCGTGGACTGCGGCAGCGGCCTGCGAATGCTCGGGAAAGCACTGGCCAGCGAGTTCGGCTCGAAGCCTATACGCGGCCACGTGCTGCTCAGCCATTACCATTGGGACCACATTCAAGGCCTGCCCTTCTTCGCTCCTCTCTACGAAAAGGCGAACCAGTTCCACTTCTATTCCTACCGCCTCCCCGGGGCCACGCTGGAAGAGGCTCTGGAAGGGCAGATGGCCCATCCCTACTTTCCCGTCGAGATGAATGCCATGCACGCCGTGCGGACCTTTACCGAAATTCAACAGGGCCCCTTTCCCCTCGATGACTTCTCCATCCAGGCGCGGCAGGTCAGCCATCCGCAAGGCTGCCTCACTTTCCGTATCGAAAACAACGGCAAGTCCGTCCTTTACGCCACTGACAATGAACCCGGCGACGAGTCGAGCGACCACGCCATTCGGGAACTGGCGCGCGGTGCCGATGTGTTGATCTTCGATTCACAGTACTCCCCCGACCAGGTTCAAGGAGCGAAGAAGGGCTGGGGGCATAGTACCTGGGAGGAAGGCGTCCACATCTGCCAGGAAGCTGGAATCAAACAACTCATCCTCTTCCACCACGACCCCGACCGTAACGACGACGCCGTCGATGAACTGGAAGCCATCGCCCGCGCGCGCTTTGCAAATTCCCGCGCCGCCTACGAGGGCCTGGAGATTACGCTGTAGTCAGCCGCTCTTCGCCGAGACCTCTTCCTCATTTCCTCTCAACGCCTACCATCGAACTCGGGAGAGTCAGAAGAGGCGTTCCGAGTCAAGCAGCAGCGTCACCGGGCCGTCATTGACGAGCTCGACTTCCATCATGGTGCGGAACTCGCCCGTTTCGACGCGCACGCCGTGAGAGCGCAAAGCGGCCACGAAGGATTCGTACAGCACTCGCGCGGCCTCGGGCGGCGCGGCACGTTCGTAGCTGGGGCGGCGCCCCTTGCGGCAGTCACCGTAAAGGGTGAACTGCGAAATGCAGAGCACGGCGCCTGAGGTCTCGAGCAGCGAGCGGTTCATCTTGCCGGCGTCGTCGTCGAAGACGCGCAGGTGGACGATCTTCTCGGCCAGCCACTCGCCGGCTTCGTGGGAGTCCTCGCTCCCAATCCCCACCAGCACCAATAACCCACCGGCAATCCGGCCGACCAGTTGGCCTTCGATCCGGACCTCCGCCCGACTTACTCTTTGCACAACGGCACGCATCGGACCTCCACCCTCACCCCGATTCAGTACCAGAAACATCTATCAATTCCCAAAGCCGCGCGCAAGCCCCGGAGTTTCCGCGATTTGACTACGCGAATAAGCTAGCCGCCCCACCAAGACAATGCTAGCCGACCGTACTGTAGTTATCCAGAACGGTTAAACGCACGCGCCATAGCGCAATGGGCATGGAGGCCGAGCAACCTGTTGTAAACGAACGCCTTAAGGATTGTCGCAACGATCTCGCGTATCTCCAGTGTCCTAAATAATAATGATAGGCTACTTATATGGGTCAAGCACGATCTAGGCCCGCAGGGGGGCGTGTGCCCGGGGAAAGCAAGAATGCCGGGCACCGCCGACGAATCCAGGTTACTCCGCCACGGCGCGACGAGGCTCCGGGCGCGACCCCTGGAGAGTCGGCGCTCATGGCGCGGGTCCGCGAGCGTTGTCACGCCCACCTCGCCGAGGCCTGCCGGTACTCCTCGGTAGCTGCCGAGTTCCTGGCGGCGCTGGTGGCGAACGAATCGGGCGCCAATCCTCGTGCCCAGCGATTCGAGCCAGCGGTTTACGGCCACCTGGCGGCGATTGCCGCGGGCAGGGCGGGGAAATACGGTAGTCTCACCCTCCCCCGCCTCGACGCCGAGCTCGGCGAAATGCTCAACCCCAAGAGCGAAGCCTACCACGCCGCGCAATTGGATGCGTCCTTCGCGGCGACGCATGCAGGGGAAATCGCCGCCGCCCGAGACGAAGCCCTGCGCGAGCTCGCGACCTCCTGGGGCTACACGCAGATCATGGGCTATCACATGGTGGGGCGCGCGGGCACGGCGCGCGACCTCCTCGAGCCGCGCTTCCACTTTCACATTGCTCTCGAGCTCCTGGCGGAATTCACCCAGCGCTATCAGCTTGACGCACGGCGCGAGTTTGCCGAGCTCTTCCGCTGCTGGAACACCGGCCAGCCCTATGGCGAGACCACGGACCCCGCTTACGTCGAGAAGGGACTGCGGCGCATGGAAATCTATCGAGGGAGTGAGTCATTGATGCAGTGAATCACTGATTCAGTTTTTCAATGATTCGCTGACTCAGCCCAAGGACGCGACGATGCAGCGATATTTCCAGGAACTTTTTTCCGAATCCGGCGCGGCGAGTTTCAGCCGTGTGGGAACGTTCATGGCGCTCCTCTGCGCGTGCCTGTGGGTTTCGAAGATTGTCTGGAAGACGGGAGCGTTGCCGCCGCTCGAGAGCCTGACCTTTTTCATCGCCACGCTTTACGGTCTGGGCAAGGCCGGCGAAACGATCGCCAAAGTGATGGGGCCAAAGCCGTGAACCTGAACAATCTGAAACTGGAAACTGGAAACTCGAAACTGAAAACCGGGAAGGCGGCTCTCGTCTCTTGGTGGAGAGGCCTCTGGAACCGAATTTGCAGCCTGCATTTTCCAATTTCCAATTTCCAGTTTCCAGTTGTCAATTTCTTTTCCCGGTTTCCCTGGCAACTGCTGCTCGGCGGGGTGGTGCTGGTGATCGCGGGCCTGTGGCTCCTCGATCACGACGCCCGGCTGAAGCAGAGTTTGGAATTACAGCAGCAGCGCCGCGAGACCACCGCCGAAGTCGCGCAACTGCGCGCCCGCGCGGAAACGGCGATGAAGGAATTCCGCGCCAACGCGCAGGCCATTGAAAGCCTCGAAGCGCGCCGTCAGGCGCTGGAGCGCGACGCCGCGGGGCTGCGCCAGAAATTGAGTTCCCTCCGCAAGGAGGAAAACCTCCGGGTCCAGCAACTGGCCAGCCTCGCCCATGTGGGGACGCCGAGGCAAACTGCGCCAGGGCTGGACCCGGCGGATTTCGCGGCTCAGGGCTCGGACGTCGGGGGTCACAACTCGGATCATGAAGGAGAAACTGGAAATCGGAAATCGGAAACTGGTGATCCGGGTTTCCGCCTTCCAATTTCGAGTGTCGCGCAGGCGAATCCTGAATCTCCAACCCCCAGTCCCGAGCTCGCCGCCTGCCGCGAGCAATCCGCGGTTCAGGACGAGTTGATTTCGAACTGCGAGCAGCGCGCGGAGGTCACGCGCGCCGCGCTGGAGGCGGCGAAGCAGTCGGCGTTGGACCTCCAGCAGGCGCTGGGGGCGAAGGACGAGATCGCGGCCAAGCTCGACGCGCAGCATCGTGTCGAGCTCAAGGCCGCTCGCGGCAGCCGCCTGCGGAAGTTCGGGCGGGCGCTGCAATACGTGGGCGTGGGCGTAGTCATCGGCGTGGTGGTGGCGCGATGAATTGTATTGACGATTCCAGATCCTTAATAGGTGATTGCGCGAATTTTCGACCGATGGCCGTCGTTCCCCCTCACCCGTTCCGTCCGTCGGCTGACGGACGGACCACCCTCTCCCACAGGGAGAGGGCTGGGAAGGTAGGGGCGACCTGACGGGTTGCCCAGATCGGGCTGTAGCGCCGCTCTGTGAGCGGCGAGTTGTGGCGCCGTTCGGCAGAGCGGCACCTGCCGGGTTGAAGCCCGGCGCTACTGTAGCGGCGATGTCCTCATCGCCGCAATGGCCCGCCGGTGGGGACACCGGCGCACCAGCGACGGCGATTCTCGAATTTCGATTTTCCAGTTTCCAATTTCGACTGCGGAGCGGCAATGCCTGACAACTTCCAACAGATCGCGATGTGGTGGGGACCGGGAATCCTGCTGCTGATGGCGTTCGGCTATGGCGCGATGCGCCTGGCGCACGACTGGATCGAGAAGGCAATGGAAGTGAAGCGCCAGCAGACGGAAGGCGCTTTCCGCATCGTGCGCGACTACATCGAGCAGTTCCTCTCCGCGCAGCAATCGCAGGCGGAAGCGCTCTCGAGCCTCGCCGGCTCGGTCGAGCGCCGCGACTCGCACGAGAGTTTCGAGCACCAGGAAATGCTCATCGCCCTCAAGGCCATGCATCGCGACATCGCCGGGCTGCCGTGCCGGGGCGTGGTCGTCACGGAATGCGGCAGCGGAACGGGAGTAGGAAGTAGGAAGTAGGAAGTGGGGATTGGAAACTGGAAATTGGAAAATGGAAACTGGCTACAACAATTCGCACTTTCTACTTCCCAATTTCGATTTACGAGTTTCGAATTTCGATTTTCTAGTTTCCAGTTTCGACTTTCCAATTTCCATTTTCCAATTTCTAGTTTCCAGTTTCGATTTTCCAATTTCTAGTTTCCGTTTTTCCTCTGTGGAGGAGTGAACACGCAATGGCGAAAATTCAAAAAGAACTCATACGCGGAAAGATTCTCTACTACCTGGCGCTCGTTTATCCGCAGGCGGTGACGCTGCCGCTCCTGCAAGGCGAGCTCGATCTCTTCGGCTATCCCGTGCCCACCGACGAGCTGAAATTTCATGTGGCCTACTTGGAAGAGAAGGGAATGGTTTCGGTGGAAGAGCCGGGCAGCCTCCAACCGCGCCGCAAGGTGGCGCTGGTGAAGATCACCGCCCGGGGCATCGACTATCAAGACGGCCGCCTGCCCGCCGACGAGGGCGTTTATCTGGAGCCGGGGCGATGAAACAGGAGCCAGGAGTCAAAAGTCAGAAGCCCGTCCCGCCGGCCGACCTCGAACGGCTCGACCCGGAGCGCCTGCAGAAGATTGACGAGCTCCTCGTCGAGGGCGCGACTTTCGAGGACGTGGTCCGCACCGTGAACGGCGAGGCGGGCAAGTGGATCAACCAGCAGGCAGTCGAGAATTACTTCCACGCCAACCTCGAGCTGCAGAAGCGCCGCGTGCGCCGCATGGTCGAGAAGCTGGAAGCGCTGAAGAAATCCCTGGGCGATCCGGAGAGCGCCGAAGGCAAGCTCGCCGAAGCGGCGCTCTTCACCGGCCTCATGGGCCTGACGCGCAAGAGCACCTACATCGATCTGGAAGACCTCGAAACCCTGCGCTTGCGGCGCGACAAGCTCTCGCTCGAACGCACGATCATGGAATTGAAGGAAAAGGAAGCGCGCGAGCGGCGCCGCATGGTGCAGGCGCAGACCAGCTACGTCATCGTCAAGTGCGAGAAGGCGAAGTTCGAGCTGCGCAAGATGATGGACCTGCTCCGCAACCTGAAACGAGGCGACCAACTCGATGCGCAAACCATCGGAAGGATCCGAGAAATCTATGGCATCATCCGGCAACCCTACATCGAACCGGAAAACCCGGCCCCGACCGGCCAAGCCGGCAGTTAGCAGACAGCAGACGGCAGGTGGCACGTCGGAAGTTGTAGCGCCGCCTTCCAGGCGGCAGGAGCTCGCCGGCAAGATGCCGGCGCTACGGGAGTCGGCGGCTTCCTCATCCCCGGCCCCTCTCCCCGAGGGCAAGGGGAGACGACGTGTTGGTTCCAAACCTCTCCCCCAGGGAGAGGGTGCTCCGTCAGCGGACGGACGGGTGAGGGCAGAGACCGATCTCAAATCTCAAATCTCAAATTCCGGCGCGAATCCCGAACCCCGAACCCCGAGTCCCGCTCCCGCTGTAGGGGCGGTCTCTGACCGCCGGCCGGCGGTGGGGACACCGCCGCTACAGCGCGCCCTGAATCTCCTCCCCTACCAGCGCCGCTGGGTCGAAGACGATTCCACACTCAAGATCGCCGTCAAGGCGCGCCAGATCGGTTATTCCTTTGCCGCCACGCTGCGCGCCGTCTTCAAATGCCTGGAACGCAAGACCACCTGGATCTTCCTCTCCAAGGGCGAACGGCAATCGCGCCTGCTCATGGAAAAAGTTCAGGACCACATCCGAAGCTGCGGCCTTGTGGTGCGGACGGAGGAGACGACGTTCTTCGAGGGCACGTCGCTCAAGCAGCTGGAAGTGCGCTTTCCGAACGGAAGCGTGATCTACGGCCTGCCCGCCAATCCCGACACGGCGCGCGGCTACTCCGGCCACGTCACCCTCGACGAGTTTGCCTTCCACGCCGATGCCGCGAAGATTTATGCCGCCCTCTTTCCCACCATCACCCGCGGCTACGGCCTGGAAGTCATCTCCACGCCCAATGGCACGCAGGGGAAGTTCTACGAATTGGCGAAGGCGGCAGGGTTGTCGGAAGAGCGGAAGTTGGAACTAGGAAGTGGGAAATCGGGAAGCCCCGACTCCCTACTTCCTACTTCCTACTCCCGTTCTTCCCTCATTTGGTCTCCCCACTACTGCGACATCTACGACGCCGTCCGCGACGGCCTGCAAATCGATATCAACCTGCTCCGCAGCGGCTGCGAAGACGCGAGCGCGTGGCAACAGGAGTTCTGCTGCCAGTTCGTCTCCACCGCCGAGAATTTCTTTTCGCCGGAACTCATCACCTCCTCCCTCAGCGCCGAGGCCACGACGGAATGCGACCTGCGCCGTCAGCCCGCGCCCCTAACGGAACTCGGGTTGGCCTCGGCGCCCCGCGCTGGGGAAATAGGTGTCGGGGGTCAGGTGCTAGGTGTCGGGGAAGAACCAGAGACGTTTGCCCCTGAAACCCGACACCCGGCACCCGACACCTGCTTCTACCTTGGCATCGACATCGGCCGCCGCCACGACCGGACGGTGTTTTGGGTGGATGAAGTTGTGCGGCTGGAGCCACAGAAACTAGAAACTGGAAATTGGAAATTAGAAACTGGAAACTCGGAACGGCAGATGCGCCCGCGCTCAAGCGAGGCTCCATTTTCCAGTTTCCAATTTCCAGTTTCGAATTGCCAATTTCCAATTTCCACTTTCAGCCCTGCAATCTCAAATCTCAAATCTGAAATCTTAGATTTCAGTGTTGCCCGCCTGGTCCGCACGCTCGACAACGTTCCTTTCGCCGAGCAACTTCAGGCCGCGCGCGAACTGCTCTCGCTGCGCGCCGACGCAGGGGCGATTCACGAATCGCCCTTCCTCATCCGCCGCGCCTGCATCGACGCCACGGGCATCGGCGCGCCGCTGGCGGAGGCGCTCGAGCGCGAGTTCGGCCCGCGCGTCGAGCCCGTCGTCTTCACGGCGGCGGTGAAAGAGGACCTCGCTTTCCGCACTAAGCGGCGCATGGAAGCGCGCCTGACACTGCTGCCCGATACGCGTGAGATTCGCCGCGCCTTCAGCGCCGTGAAGAAATTCGTGACCCCCAGCGGCAACCTGCGCTTTGACGCCGCGCGCACCGAGGCGGGCCACGCCGATGAATTCTGGGCCAAAGCCCTGGCTGACCTCGCCGCCGATCCGCAGGCGCGCCAGATCGCCGCTCGCGCCGAGGACGCATTTTTGGTTGACGCCATGCCCATCGTCAGCCCGGTGGCGTTTCGAGAAGTGGATTCGAATTGGTCGGAATTGCTCATGTAGGGGCGGGGCTCAGCCCGCCCAAGAAGGGCGATGCAAGCATCGCCCCTACGGAGAAACAAACAATGAAACTCGGACCACTCAACATTTCCTGGACGCGCCAACCCTCACCCCTCACCCCTCTCCCTCTGGGAGAGGGTGCCTCGG
>Ga0187878_1002093_pt1 | contig 18222 bp, 12 predicted proteins | sample June2016WEW_17_1_FD_132979 | JGI IMG/M metagenome (GOLD analysis project Ga0187878, IMG submission 132979) | Peatland microbial communities from SPRUCE experiment site at the Marcell Experimental Forest, Minnesota, USA - June2016WEW_17_150 | ecosystem: Environmental > Terrestrial > Soil >...
GAGGACCTGCTCGAGGAGATCGTGGGCGAAATCCGCGACGAACACGACACGGAAACCGAGCCGATACACGAACTCTGGCCCAACCTCTATTCGGTGCAGGGGAATCTGCCGGTGCGGGATTTCAATCGGTTCTTCCAAGTCAAGATTCCCGAGTCGCGCGAATATAACACCGTGACTGGGTTTCTGCAAACCCGCACTGGCCGGCTGCTCCAGGCAGGCGAGAGCTTGAGCTACCAGGGGCTGAACTTTTTCATCGACAAGGTCGACGGCATGAAGATCGTGCAGGTGCGCGTGCGTGTTCCCGCCTCGGTCCCCGCGCCAAAAACCAAGAGCAGCCACGAAAAACCTGGCGCGGCATAGCCGCAAAAGTTGCGGGGGAGCTAGGGGATCAGGCGAGCATGGGAGCAGTAGGTACAAGGACGAAAGCTGAGTTTTCCCTTCAGCTTCCCAGCCGCGTTGCCCCTTCGAGACCGCGGCGGATCGGAGTAGTTCCTCCAGGTAGCCACAAACAAGATCCATGACCCACAAAAACCTCTGGCAAAAAGCAAGGATCCGACGCTGAAGTTGTACGAATTACACGAATGCTTCGGCGGCGGCTCTGATCGTGGCTTCGACATCCCTCCGCGTGTGGGCGAGAGAAACAAAACAGGCCTCGAATTGCGACGGGGCCAGATAAACGCCGCGAGCGAGCAAAGCGTGGAAAAATTTGCCGTACCGGGCGGTGTCGCTGGTGCGAGCCGATTGGTAGTCAGTCACCGGAGTCGCGGTAAAAAAGACGGTGAACATTGATCCTGCGCGGTTAATCTGCACCTCAGCGCCGGCACTATGCGCCGCGTCACGCAACCCTTCCTCCAGCCGTGCGGCAAGCTGCTCCATTTGTGCGAAGGTCCCCGGCTTGTTCAGCGCCTTCAGCGTCGCGATGCCGGCTGCGACTGCCAGCGGATTTCCCGAGAGTGTCCCGGCCTGATAGACCGGGCCTTGGGGGGCCACCCAGTCCATGATCGTACGATTGCCTCCATAGGCGCCCACCGGCAGGCCGCCGCCGATGATCTTCCCCAGGCAGGTGAGATCCGGCTTGACTCGGTACAGCTCTTGCGCACCGCCGTATGCCAGCCGGAAACCGGTCATGACCTCGTCGAAGATCAGCAGCGTGCCGTGTTCGCGCGTCAGCTTCCGCAGCCGCTGGAGGAAACTCTTGGCCGGCAGGACCGTGCCCATGTTGCCCGCCACGGGCTCCACGATCACGGCAGCGACCTCCGATCGATAGCGTTCGAGCGCGCGCTGCACCGCATCGCTGTCGTTGTACGGGAGCGAAATCGTCAGCGCGGACGCTTCCGGCGGGACTCCCGGACTATCGGGCAGTCCCAGCGTAGCCACTCCCGAGCCAGCCTTAACCAGAAGACCGTCGGCGTGGCCATGATAGCAGCCGTCAAACTTGATGATTTTGTAGCGTCCAGTGAACGCGCGCGCCAGGCGGATGGCGCTCATGGTCGCCTCGGTCCCGGAGTTAACCAGGCGGACCTTTTCGATGGAAGGAACTGCCTGGCAGATCATCTCGGCCAGTACAACCTCGTTTTCCGTGGGAGTCCCAAAACTGGTGCCCAGTGAGATCTGCGCGCGCAGGGCAGCCTTCACAGGTGCGGGTGCATGTCCGAGGATGAGCGGTCCCCAGGACCCGACGTAGTCGATGTATGAGGTGCCGTCCACATCCGTCATGTGGCTGCCTCTACCCGACCTTATGAAGAGCGGGTCCCCGCCTACGCTGCGAAAAGCCCGCACCGGGCTATTCACTCCCCCGGGAATGCGATGAGTTGCGCGGGTAAACAGTTCCTTCGAACGCTTGGTCACTAAGTCACCCCATGAAAAACATTGACGGTTGAAAAATACGGATCCGGGTTTGCAATCGTAAATCGTCAGTCACTGAGAAGCTTGGCGGCTTCCTTTGCGAAATAAGTCAAAATGATGTCGGCACCGGCACGGCGAATCCCGATCAGTGATTCGAGCATAACACGCGGCAGATCGAGCCAGCCGAGCCGCCCCGCCGCCATCAACGCAGAGAACTCGCCACTGACCTGATAGGCTGCCAATGGAACCGGATAACGATCCCGCAGCATGCGGATGATATCCAGGTACGGTCCCGCCGGTTTCACCATGATGATGTCCGCGCCCTCTTCGATATCCAGTTCTACTTCCCGGACCGCTTCGCGCGCATTTGCCGGATCCATCTGATGGCTGCGCCGGTCACCAAACGCAGGAGCGGATTCCGCGGCCTCGCGGAATGGGCCGTAATAACCCGAGGCATACTTGACGGCATAAGATAGGATCGGGGCGTTGGTGTACCCGTTTCGATCCAGAATCGATCGGATCGCGTTCACGCGGCCGTCCATCATGTCTGAAGGGGCGACGATATCGGCTCCGGCCTTGACATGCGAAAGAGCCATCTTGGCAAGAAGGTCCAGCGTTGCGTCGTTGCGGATCTCTTCCCCGTCTACCAGACCGCAGTGCCCGTGGCTGGTATACTCGCACAGGCAGACATCCGTGACCACCAGCAAGTCCTTGACCTCGCGCTTGAGCGCCCGCACAGCCCGCTGGACGATGCCGCCGTCGTCGTATGCGGAAGACCCCCGCTCATCCTTGCTCTCGGGAATGCCAAAAAGAAGGACACCGGCGATGCCCAGCGCTTTGACAGAGCGCGCTTCTTCTACCAGGGTGTCCACAGACCAGTGGTAGTTGCCCGGCATGGAGCCGATTTCTCGTTTCACTCCTTCGCCCGGGCAGACAAACAAGGGATAGAGGAACTGGCCGGGGGACAGGTGCGTCTCGCGCACCATGCCGCGAATCACCTCGTTCATTCGAGTTCGCCTCAGCCGCGTCACCGGAAATGCCATGGGAACCTCCTGATAGCAAAGTGTACATGCCGAAAACCGAAAGTATAGCGCCCTTCGACCATCCCCTCAAGAATTGACGAACGACGATCTGCGATTCAGACACTACAAGAAAAAAAGCAGCCACGAATGACACGAATGGCACGAAAGTCAAAAGCTTAACGCAGGGACCACAGAGGTTGATGCAGAGGCCGCAGAGAATATCCTTGTTTCAAGATATTTTTCCATCCGATCGCCGCGACCTCCGCATTGAGCTCTGTGGCCTCTGCGTTAAGTTTTTGCTTTTGGTCGCGGCTTTGCCGCGCCGTGTTATTCGTGGCTATGTTTTTCCCCCACTGTCTGGATCGCAGAATCATCATTCGTCAATTCACCGGGGGTATGATACAAGTGTCGCGAGATCATGAGGAAACGGCCTGGATTTGCAGCCCTGGAACTGCAGGTGCTGAGGACAATCCGTAAGTTTGGTATGCTCGGGCGCGATCAGCACGTTCTGGTCGCCGCCTCGGGCGGAGCCGACTCCACGGCGCTCCTGCTCTGCCTGCACGATCTGGCGCCACGGATGAGCCTCAAGTTGACCGTGGCTCACCTGAACCACGGCATCCGCGGCGAGGAAGCCCTGGCGGATGAGGAGTTCGTCCGCCGGGCGAGCGCCGAGTTGGGCTGGCCCCTCATATCTGAATCCGCCGACCTGAAGGCGCTCGCTGCCGCAGGCAAAAGAAACCTGGAGGAGGCGGCCCGCGAGGCACGATATGCGTTCCTGCAACGCGCGGCAGTCAGTGCCGGAGCCGACAGGATCGCGACCGGCCACAATCTGGACGATCAGGCGGAAACCATCCTTTTCCGCCTGCTGCGCGGCAGCGGGCCCGGCGGGCTCGAGGGCATCCATCCCGTGATCAAAGACCGGATCATCCGCCCTTTAATCGAGTGTTCCCGGTCCCGGATTCTCGAATTTCTGGCCGAGCGCAAGGCCCTGTATCACGAGGATTCGACTAATCGCGACCTGCGCTACCAAAGAAACCGCATTCGCCATGAGCTGATCCCCTACTTGGAAAAGCACTTCAATCCGCGTCTGACAGCGACTTTAACCAGAGGAGCCGCCCTGGCGCGCGCAGCGTATGATTTTCTCGAAGAGCACGCCAGGGTGGAATTTGAATGTCTCCGCATTCCCCTGCCGGACGGAGTCGCCCTGTGGGTGCCGCGGGTGATGCAACTGCACTCCGCCCTTCGTCTCCAGGTCGTTCGCCATGCGCTGCGGGAAGTGCTGGGGTCTTTGCGCGGCATTGAAACAGTCCACATCGAGGACATCCTCAGGCTTTGCAGGACGGGACAAAGCGGGCGGCACATCGAGCTGCCCGGTGGGTTGGGCGCGCGACGCAACCTGGAACAGCTGGAATTGATCAGAGGGAGTTGCGCCGCGGAAGCGAACTTCCAATATCAGCTTGCCTGGCCCGGGCAATGCCCGGTCCCGGAACTGGAGCTTGAATTCCGTGCTCATATCCGGGAAGGATTGGATTCGGCTGGACCAGCAGATCATGACACGGCAACGTGCGCTCACCTCGACCCTGATTCCCTCCCTCCCAAACTGATGATCCGCTCGCGTTGTCCAGGCGACCGCTATGGGGGCCCGGGCCATCGAAAGGTGAAGAAAATGCTCCTGGCCGCCGGCGTTTCTTTGCCGGTGCGTGCCGCACTGCCGATGGTTGTGGCTGGAGATGCAGTCATCTGGATCCCTGGATTCAGACCGGCAAAAACCTTTAGGGCTAAACCCGGTTCAGGCCGATCTGTCCTTCTGGAAGCCCGCCGCATGACGAGCGCCGAGTGAAGGACGCCGGTCAAACTCGATTGTTTTTCATTCGTCATTCCGCACCCGTCGTTCGCCCGGAGGTCTCGGTTTGTGCGTCAGGCTGGAAACTTAATTGGGGGTTTTGACGTCTATAGTGGAGAGGCCTGAGGTGCAACCGGGTCAAGACTCAATGGCTTCAAAACATTGCAGCCGTGCAGGGTTATCCTAGGAAACGCCTCGCGGCGTCTGGTATAATGCGTTTCGAGGGCCTCGCAGCCTTAATCCTAATTGCGTGCGGAAACAAGGAGAGGGGTGCGGCGCGGCACGTAAAAAGACCCATCGGAGGTTTGTGATTTGAGTACCAATCTTAAAAACATCCTGGTGTGGCTGGCCGTAGTGGTGTCGCTGGTTCTGCTATGGCAGCTCTTTTACAGCGTGCGGGAAAGCAATGTAGAAGAGAAGGACTTCTCGGCTTTCTACCAGGACATGCAGGCCAAGAAAATCAAGTCGGTCACGATCACGGGCGAAGATCTCGAAGGACAGGATTTCAACAATAAGAAGTTCAAGACAATCGTTCCCGGCGATCAGAGTTTCGACCTGGTAAAGGAACTGCAGCAGAGTGGTGCCACGGTAAAGCTGGAAAAGACCACCAACTCCTCGCTGATGTATGTTTTTCTGACTGCCTGGCTTCCCTTTATTCTGCTGATCGGTTTCTGGATCTTCCTGATGCGACAGATGCAGAGTGGGGGAAACAAGGCGCTCTCGTTCGGCAAGAGCCGGGCTCGGCTGCTGTCCAGCCAGCAAAAGAAGGTAACCTTCAAGGATGTCGCCGGGGTTGAGGAAGCCAAGGAAGAGCTCACGGAAATTATTGAGTTCCTCAAAGAGCCACAGAAGTTTCAGAAGCTCGGTGGGAGAATCCCGAAGGGCGTGCTGCTGATGGGGCCTCCCGGCACCGGCAAAACACTTCTGGCGCGCGCAATTGCGGGTGAGGCCAACGTCCCCTTCTTCTCCATCAGCGGTTCCGATTTCGTGGAGATGTTCGTCGGCGTCGGCGCCAGCCGTGTCCGCGACCTGTTCGAGCAGGGGAAGAAAAACGCCCCTTGCATTATCTTCATCGACGAGATTGACGCCGTGGGACGACATCGCGGAGCGGGACTGGGCGGCGGCCACGATGAGCGGGAACAGACGCTCAACCAGTTGCTGGTCGAGATGGACGGCTTCGAGTCGAACGACGGCGTAATCCTGATCGCCGCAAGCAACCGGCCCGACGTTCTGGATCCCGCGCTTCTGCGGCCAGGCCGTTTCGACCGCCAGGTTGTGGTGCCTCTCCCCGATATCCGTGGGCGGGAAGGCATTTTGAAGGTACACACCCGCAAAATACCGATCTCCGACGATGTTGATGTCACCGTCGTCGCCCGTGGAACGCCTGGATTCTCCGGCGCTGCCCTGGCCAACCTGGTAAATGAGGCAGCCCTGAATGCCGCGCGTTATAACCGCAAGTTTGTGTTGATGTCGGATTTCGAGGGTGCCAAGGACAAGGTGCTCATGGGTAAGGAGCGCAAATCCATGGTCATCACCGAAAGCGATAAGAAGGTCACGGCTTATCACGAGGCCGGGCATGCTCTCGTGGCCTACATAACGCCGGGAACGGATCCTCTGCACAAGGTCACGATCATCCCGCGCGGCATGGCCCTCGGCCTGACCCAGCAGTTGCCCGAGACCGACAAGCACAACTACACGAAGGAATACGTCGAGGGAAACATCACCATCCTCATGGGTGGACGGTGTGCCGAGAAAATGTTCCTCGACACGGAAACCACCGGCGCGGCCAACGATATCGAAGTCGCCACGGAGAGGGCGCGCAAGATGGTGACCGAGTGGGGCATGAGCCCGGTCATGGGCCCGCTGGCCTTTGGGAAAAAGGAGGAACAGATATTCCTGGGCAGGGAGATTTCACAGCACAGGGATTATAGCGAAGATACCGCCATTCAGATCGACCGAGAAGTGAAGCGCATCGTGGAGGAATGCTACACGCGCGCCTGGAACTGCCTGGGGTCGAATAAAGACACCTTGATTCGCCTCGCTGAAGCGCTGCTGGAGTACGAAACTCTTGACAGCTGGGAAATCGAGTCCATCGTCAAAGGCCTGCCGCTGGCTAAGCCGAAGCCGGCATCTATCAGCGACTCCGAGGGTAGTCCGGTAAAGGAAAAGACCACGTCCGCGCACGGACCCTTGCCGCAGCTGATCAACCCAAAAGGCAAACCGGCGCCGGCCTGATTGTTTTTGGAGTGCGGCGAGATGCGTGTCAGGTTAAGGTTATGCCGCGGCACTCCAAAAAGAGGCTGCAACTCGAAACTGTGACGTCAAACATCTAACCGCGACCTGGGGAAGGGCGCGGGACATTGCCGAACAACTAGCATGCCCTACGCCAGCGCCCGCAGGCATTTTCGAATCAGGGCCGGGGATCGGGTCCTGGATCTGGGACACAGAACCCTGATCATGGGGGTTCTCAATGTCACTCCCGATTCGTTCTCGGACGGCGGTGTCTTTTTCGAGACTGCCAAGGCTGTGGAACGCGCCTGGCGCATTGCGGATGAGGGCGCCGATATTCTGGACATCGGCGGTGAGTCTACCCGGCCAGGATCGCGGGGAGTGAGCGCAGAAGCGGAGCTAGGCCGGGTCCTACCGGTTCTGGATGCGCTGGCGGGAAGGTATCCGCTGCCGATCTCGATCGACACCTCGAAATCCGAGGTCGGCCGGGCCGCGCTGGCAAGAGGCGCTGTCCTGGTAAATGACGTTACCGCCCTGGCGAAAGACCCCAAGCTTGGAGAGGTGTCGGCTTCCTCCGGAGCGGGCGTCATTCTTATGCACATGAGGGGGGAACCCGGCACCATGCAGAAGCTACCACCCAGCCCGGACATCCTAGGGGAAATTGGGGCCTGGGCGGGGACGGCGGTCGCGCGGGCTGAGGCGTTGGGTGTGGCACGGGACAAGATCATCCTTGATCCCGGGATCGGCTTCGGCAAAACGCTAAGCCAGAATCTGGAGATCATCCGGAACCTCGGCCGCCTGGCGGCCATCGGCTTTCCGGTTATGGTCGGAACCTCCCGGAAGTCGTTTATCGGAAAAATCCTGTCCGACCCGGCGGTAGATCGGATTTGGGGAAGCGCCGCCACAGTGGCGGCGGCCATTCTCTCCGGAGCGCATGTGGTCCGTGTCCACGACATCGCGGCAATGCGCGATGTTGCGCGCGTCGCCGATGCGCTCCGCGATGAAGGGTGAGCGAGTGAACTGGTACTCTTACGTCATCTCCGGATTATCCCAATACACTCCCCATACGATCCGTGACTTGATCGACATCATCATTGTTGCCTTTCTCATCTACCGCTTTCTCCTGCTCCTTCGTGGGACCCGGGGGGCGCAGATGACGCTTGGTCTTGTGGTCCTGGTTGTTTTCTACGCCCTGACCAAGTACTATCGCATCCGCACTCTGGAGTGGCTCTTTGCCAATCTTTTCACCTACGTGGTCTTTGCCATCATCGTGCTCTACCAAAATGAAATCCGGCGCGGGCTGGCGGGGATTGGCAGGACCTCCTGGTTCGGCGGGAAACGCAGAAACCCCGGCAAGGAGGACTTCGAAGAGATCATCCTCGCGGCGACGACCCTGGCATCGAAAAAAATCGGCGCCCTGATCGTGGTGGAACGCGATATTGGATTGAGGAACTACGCCGAGAGCGGAATCGCTCTGGATTCGATTCCCACGTACGATTTGTTGGTGACGATCTTCAGCCCGAACACACCACTTCACGACGGTGCCGTCATCGTCCAGCAGAACCGGATTATCGCCGCCGGATGTTTCCTGCCGTTGACGCTGGACCCTCATCTCAGCAAGGAATTGGGAACGCGCCATCGCGCCGCCATCGGTATTACCGAGGAGACGGACGCCGTGGCCATCATCGTTTCCGAGGAGACCGGCACCATCTCCGCTGCCATCGAGGGAAAAATCACGCGCAACCTCGACGGCGCGGGTCTGCGCGACATTTTGCTGACGGCCATGCAAGGCAAACCCGTGGTAGCCTCAGAGGAACCGTTGACGCAGCGGCAGGAGGTTGTATGAGATGAAGTGATGGGTTCCTTTTGGGTGGCGATCATCGGTATCGGAATCGGGGTCGCAGTCGCAATCGCAGTCGCTATCGGCTTTTGCACACCCATACAACCGATTGCGACTGCGATTGCGACCGCGATACCGATACCGACGGATATAGTGTTCTCCTTTCTTTTTGATGCCGCCAGATGTCAACCTACTTATGAACTGATTAGTAACTCGATCGGCCATGAATAAAAATTGAGAAATGAGAGAAAGTCTCGGATTTTTTAAAAACCTGATTCTTAAGAATTGGTGGCTGAAGCTGGCCGGGCTGCTCCTGGCCTACGCCCTTTGGCTGATGGTGCGGGGCAGCGAGGGGGAGCGGGTCTTCACTGTGCCGCTGGTCGTGCAGATTCCGCACAACATGGAGATCGTGAACCAGCGCCCCAGCACGGTGGAGATCACAACGCTGGGCTCCACCAGCCTCACCGACAGTCAGCCCAATTTGAACTACACCATCAATCTCCAGTCGGTCGGTGAAGGAGAACAGACGGTTTCGTTGAATCCGGAAGGAGTCCGCGTCAGTCCTGCGTCCGGCCTCACGGTGATCCGGGTCAATCCGGCGCGCATCACGCTTGTCTTGGAGCGGATCGCCTCGAAGGATGTGCCGGTCAAGGTTCCGATTCAAGGAACCCCTGCCACTGGTCTCGATTTTTACAGGCTGACTTGCCAGCCGAGTGTTGTGCGTATCACCGGGCCCCGCTCCTCCATAAGCCGTATCAAAGAGGCGCAAACGGAGCCGTTATCTGTCGCGGGGCAGAATCACTCATTCCAGGCGACAGTGAATTTTAGCGTCCAGGATGACGATATGCATATGGACCCGGCCGCGGTCGATGTAAACGTTGAGATGGGAGCACACCGCGAGGTTCGCACATTCAGAATTCCGGTCACGGCAATTCAAGGCGATGCCTTCACGGTTAATCCGCCCTTTGTTTTCGTGAGCGTGCTGGTGCCCGTTACTTTCAAAGGACACCTAACCGCCGAGGATTTCAGAGCAACGGCATCCATGCCAAACTCCGGGCCGAATTCGTATCGCGTAATCGCAAGACCGGAGGTCGAGCCCAGGGCGGATCTCGACGCCGGAATTATGGTCAAGCAGATCACGCCCGAAGAAGTCACGTTGCTCCGCAAAGCGAGGAAGAAGTAATGGGAGTTTTGTTTGGGACGGACGGGATTCGTGGAGTAGCCGGCCAGGCGCCGCTGGATCGGGATGATGTGTATCGGATCGGCTACTGCCTGACGGGCTACCTGAAGTCGACACATCCACGGCCGCATCTTCTGATCGGCAGGGACACCCGCGTTTCCGGTCTCTGGATCGAGGGCCTGCTCCAGCGCGCGATTGAAGATGCGGGAGGGACGCCGGAGCTGTGCGGCGTGGTATCCACTCCGGCAGTTTCGTTTCTCACCCGGAAAACCGCGGCCCAGGCCGGCATTATGATCAGCGCTTCACACAACCCTTATCAGGACAACGGAATCAAAATCTTCTCCTCGGATGGCATCAAGTTTAACGATGCCGTGGAAGACAAGCTGGAGACGCAGATCCTTTCATCCGATCTCAAATCACCGAACGGGTTCAGAGACGATCGACAGACCGCCGAGTTCAACCTTTCAGTCATGCCACAGTATCAGTATCTCTACACGGATTACCTGCATTCCTGTCTCGCTCCCGATTTCCACTTGAAGGGAATGCGCCTGGCCGTGGATTGCGCTCACGGATCGCTCTCGTATCTCGCTCCCGATTTGCTGCGGAGCCTTGGTGCCGACCTGCATGCGATTCATTGCCAACCCGATGGGCGCAACATCAATCGCCAGGCCGGCGCGCTGCACCTCGGCGCGCTGCAGGAGGAGGTCTGGGCGCGGAGGGCAAACCTCGGAATCGCGTTCGACGGCGACGCGGATCGCGCAATGTTCGTGGACGCAGCGGGCCGGATCCACGACGGAGACGACGTGCTTTATCTGCTCGCCCGCTATTCCAACCTCGATGACGCACCGCGAACCGTGGTGGGCACGGTCATGGCCAACCTGGGCCTGGAAGTGGCGCTCGAGAAGATCGGCTTCCAGCTGAAGCGCACGGCTGTGGGCGACCGCTACGTGCTCGAAGAGATGGTGCGCCTCGGCGCGGTGATTGGGGGCGAGCAGTCTGGACACGTGATCATGACGCGCCTGGCCCGCACCGGCGACGGCCTGCTGACAGCCCTGAAGGTTTTGGAAATCATTGCGCAACAAAATCAGGATCTGACGACTTTGTGCAGCCCGGTGAAGCGCTTCCCACAAGTGCTGCTCAACGTGCAGGTGCGCGAAAAAGTCCCCTTTGAGGAAATTATCGGCCTACACGACACGGAGGCAGCCTGCAAGGAGAGGCTCGGCGGGCGCAGTCGCATCCTGCTGCGCTACTCCGGCACTGAACAGCTCGCCCGGGTTATGGTGGAGGGTGAAGACGAGCAAACAGTGCTGGAAACCGCCAGTCAACTTGCTGCCTTCTTCAAGTGACGCAACCTCTCAGACTACGGGTGAATTACTCAATACCTCTCATTCGTCATCAGCGATTCATACAGCGGGAAAAAACCTAGCCACGAATAACACGAATAGCGCGGCGAAACTTTCATCGAGCAGGAGCGGGATAGCGAAACCCAAAGCCTGCGCTTACCTGCGGGACTCGCGCAAAGATATTGGCCGGAGGCCGCCGCTGCGAAGGAGGCGTAAGCGCCGGCCGCGCATCTGCCTGGGCCACATTCGTGTTATTCGTGGCTGCTTTTTTTCTTGCAGTGTCTGAATCGCAGATTCGTCATTGCTAAATCGGAATCTACTTCTTGCTAGGTCTCTTGGCCGCGAGGCGCTCGACCTGCGCGACGTGGTTGCGGTCGTGATCGGCGAGATGCACTACGATCTGGCGCAGCGTGAGCGCCCCGTAACTCGGGTGCTGCCCGGACTTGTTCCATGCGGATCTGGGAAGGCTCTTGAGGAGAGCGATGTGTCCGCTTCGCAGCGCCTTAAACGTGGCCAACGCACTCTTCAATGGCAGATCCCGATATCGAAGCTTGTTTGCCCACGCCTCCTGATCGAATGCCGCCAGAGTGGCCTCCGGCTCCGAGAGAATCTTGCGGTACCGATACCCGTAGACCAGCTCGCAATCAGACAGGTGGCAGATAATTTCTTTCGCGGACCATTTGTCGGGCGCCGGACGGGCTGCGGCCTTCTTCGCACTCAGTCCCGAAGCTATCCGCTCAAGGCGGCGCCCGGTGGCGGCGAAGTTCGTCAAGGCCTGATCGATGGTGTAGGTGTGGTTCTTATGGCACATTGGGCACGACATATCAAACTCCTCTGATGAACTATTTCATCAAACGATATCACAGGGTTAGCCGAGAGTTTACCCAATCCTGCGTTTCCCCCACATGGACTTGGACCTGGACCTCGACGTGGACCTGGACGTTCTTCTGCTCGACTGTCGGCAATGGCGGCCGCAAGCGGTAAGAGACGGAGGGCTAGTTGATAAACGTCCATCTTGCAGAAGTTCATTTCGGGCAGGCTGGTCCAGGTCCACGTCGAGGTCCAGGTCCAGGTCCAAGGCCAAGTCCGAGTAAGGTAGCGAGCACAACTTAGCACTAATGGGTGCAAGCCCTTGGCTGCCGCGCCGCATTTCCCGTTGCTATTGTGGTCGGAAGCGCAAAACCCGCAATCCATCCTCTCCATCTGCCAAGAAGACGAGGATCGTGCCATGCGGCTCGGCTTCCGCTTTTACCCCAAGGGACGTGCCGCGTGTAGGCAATTCCATGATCGTGCGCGGGCGGCGTGGATCCTGCACGTCAAGCATGGCCAGCCCGCGTTTCCAGTTGGCAACGAACAAGTAATTGCCGCATAAGGCGACGCCGTGAGCCCAGCCGCCGGTTTCCGGGTGGGGCTTGTCCGAAGGATTGAGGCCCAGCGCGTGGCGTGCGATGAGGGAAGGATGCCCGGCTGCGTCGAAAGTCACGAGGGACACGCCTGCGTGTCCTTCTGCAACCGCAGCCACCGTTTTGCCTCCGGACTCACCCAAGGCAATGCAGATCGCAGTTGCGGGTGAAGGGAGCACACCGATCTCAGCCGGACGTTCCGGCCGGCCGACATCGACAACCCGAAGGCCATAATTCCAGTCCGCCAGGAGCGCCCGCTCACCCCACAATTTAACATCATGGGACCAGCCGGGGGTTGGAAGGTCTGCCACGACGCTGAGTTCCGCTTCGCTTATGCGAGCAATGACCAAACCATGCGAGCCATAGGCTGCAAAAGCCAGGTCACCTCTTGTCACAGCCGCATTGGCAATGTCTCCGTTGGAAATGCGGGCGGCAATCTTGCCTGCTGAGGAAACCAGCACGAGTCCTTCGAAGCGCGATGCCAGCAACGGCCTGCCGGAGTGAGGTGCAAGCGAGATTACGTCCTGGACAGGTGCGAAGACCCTGGGTGCCGACCAGCCCACGACCCGATCGAAAATCAGATAGCCCCCCTGGCGATCAGAAACATAGACCAAACCCCCATCCAGCGTAACGTCGTGCGCCCACCCCGCCGTGTCGTAGTGCGCCATCTCCTCAACCAAAACGTCTCGGGGTGCCGTGCAGGAGGAAGCGGCGGCAACCAGAAGCGCCGTGACCATAAAAATGACCAATGTAAAGAGCTTGCGTCCTGAAATTGATTCGCGTGAAGTATCTGTCATCAATTGCCTACCGTCAGCGCATAACCAGGCCGAGGCTCCTTTTTCGCACCGAATCGCAACCAATGCAATATACATCAAGTGGCTTCTCCACCGGTTATCCCCCACTCATCCACTTGCCCGGCTTGCTGTGTCGAGGGGCATCTGATATTCTCCACCCTCGTTATGAGCATGGAAAAGATCAAGACCCTCGATGAGATTGTGCTGATCCGGCAGCGGCTACGCAGCGAAGGGAAGAAGCTCGTTTTTACCAACGGCTGTTTCGATATCCTTCATGCGGGGCACGTACGATACCTCAACGAGGCGCGCGCCTTGGGCGACGCGCTGGTTCTTGGGCTCAACAGCGACGAGTCGGTCCGTGTTCTCAAGGGGGAAGGTCGTCCCATCGTACCGGAAGATGAGAGGGCGGAGGTTCTTGCGGCGCTCGCGTGCATCGATTTCATTTTTGTTTTCGATGACCTCACGCCCCAGCGCGTGATTGATGCCATTGTCCCCGATATTCTGGTCAAGGGTGCCGACTGGGGAATCTCCGAGATCGTCGGCCGTGAGACCGTGGAAAAAGCCGGTGGCTCCGTCCGCAACATCCCTCTGGTGGAAGGCACATCCACAACCAACATTATTCATAAGATCCTGAGCCAGTTCGGAAAATCGGCTGGTTCATAAATTTGGTGCGGATTAAACTCAAGGCAACCATTCACAGGAAATGTAGGGCGCGGCAACGCCGCAACCAAATCAACCGCCAAGACCCCAAGACCCCAAGACGCCAGGAAAACACTCAGGAATCTTGGCGTCTTGGAGTCTTGGAGACTTGGCGGTTAAAAGTCTTTTCCAAGAAGGAAAGGATTAGCGGGTAGGTAGTCCGAAAGCAATTTTGTGTGTCTCGTGGTTGTAATGGTTCAATCGTGCTCCATTTGAAAAAGGTGTTTGAGAGCGCAACCCAGAGCGGCGTGTTGCGCGATATGTCGACACGCCTGCGTCAGGGAACGCGCGCCTTCATGATCGAGGGGCCTGTGGGTGGGGCCAAGGGGCTGACGATCGCCCAGGCAGCCCTGGCTGAGCAGCGGCCCATGGCTGTCCTGACGGGAACAAGCCACGAGGCCCGCAATCTGGCGCAGGAACTCAGCTTTTTCCTCGGGGTGCTCTCCCCGGCTCCGCCGCGCGTGATTCTTCTTCCGAGCCTGGAGGTGGATCCCTATCGGGGGTTGTCTCCGCATCCCGACATCGCAGCGGCTCGAGCAACGGCGATCTGGCAGTTATTGCAAGATAGTCCCGCGGTCGTTGTCGCCTCCGTGAGAGCGGCAGCCGTACGCCTGCACAGCCCGGAGCGCTTCCTTTCCTACTGTCTCGATCTCGACAAGGATCAGCCCTATTCCCCCGAACTCCTGCGAGAATATCTGCACGAAGCCGGGTATCTGGAGGATGACCCGGTGACCGATCCCGGCGAGTATTCGCTGCGCGGCGGGATCCTGGACATCTATCCGCCTCACATGGAAGGCCCGGTGCGCATTGAGTTTTTCGGCGATCAAATCGAGTCGCTGCGCCTGTTTGATGTCGATTCCCAGCGCTCCATCTCGGCGATTCAAAGAGTTGAACTGATTCCGATGCGCGAGTATTGCGTGCGGCGCCTGATGTTCGAGCGGTGGGCCGAAGAGGCGCCCAATCGCTGGAGCGAGCCCTTTCACAAGTTTCTCGAGGAGGAACTGGCGCTGGCGCGCGCTGGAGAGCCCTTTCCTGCATTCGAGTTCATGCTCCCGGCGATCGATCCGCTGGACCGGACCTTCTTCGATTACCTGAAAGGCTACCGTCTGGTTCTATCCGGCCGCGACATCTTGGAAACGGCCCTTGCCAAGTACCACGCGGAACTTTACGAGCGCTTCGTAGATCGGGTGGAGGCTTGCAAGCCCGTGTTGGCGCCGGAAGAAATCTATGTCACGACCGACGAGTTCCGCACTGCTCTTGGGCGCTTCCCGTGTCTGCGGGTCGAGGAGCTAAGCGTAGAGAACAGAGGGGAGGAAGAAGCACCGCTCTTCCTTTCGTCCCAGGGCACCAGGAGGTATCACGGCAATATCCGGGACCTGATCGCGGACCTGCAAAAATTCCGCGAGGCGGGGGAGAACGTCGTTTTCCTCTTCGCCAACCTGGGCCGTGCCGAGCGCGTTCGCGACATTCTCCAGGAGTACGAAATTCCGGTCCACCTTTGCCTCGGAGGCGAAGCGGACAGTGAGGTGCAGGAGCCGGCGGATGGCGCTGTCTTGCTGGGCGTAGGATCGCTGCATGCCGGTTTTTTCCTCCCCGCCCTGCCGCTGCGAGTGCTGACCGGAACCGATGTCTTTGATGAGTCGGAAGTGGGCGCTGCGCCGAAGCGGGCGCGGAGCGCGGCCCGGCTGTTCATTTCAGATTTCAGAGACCTCAAGCCGGGAGACTGTGTCGTTCACATTGATCACGGCATCGCAAGGTTCCAGGGGCTCAAGTCGATCGATCTCCAGCAGGGAACCAAGGAGTTCGTGCTTCTGACCTACCAGGACGATGCAAAATTGTATGTCCCTGTCGAGCGGCTCGACCTCATCCAGAAATACAGCAGCGTGGACGGCGCGCACCCGACGCTGGATCGGCTGGGAGGGACAAGCTGGGAACGGACCAAGAGCCGGATCAAGAAATCGATGCGCGACATGGCGGGCGAGCTCCTGAAGCTCTATGCCGAGCGCCAGCTGGTCCCCGGATACAGCTACGCGGCCGACACCAGCTGGCAGCGCGAGTTCGAGGACTCGTTTGAGTTCGAGCTGACCCGGGACCAGCTGGATGCCATCGCTGCCGTCAAGAACGACATGGAGTCGCCTCGCCCCATGGACCGGCTCCTGTGTGGAGACGTTGGTTACGGCAAGACCGAAGTTGCCATGCGCGCCGCGTTCAAGGCCGTCATGGACGGCAAGCAGGTCGCGATCCTGGCTCCCACGACCGTGCTGGCGTTTCAGCACTACAATACTCTCCGGCAGCGCTTCACGGCGTTCCCTGTGCGCATCCAGCTGCTGTCGCGATTCCGCAGCCCCAAGGAACAGAAACAGTCCATCGGGGATCTCGAGGCCGGGCGCATTGACATCGTTATCGGCACGCACCGGCTGCTGTCCAAGGATGTTGCTTTCAAGGATCTCGGATTGGTGGTCGTGGATGAAGAGCAGCGTTTCGGCGTCGCCCACAAGGAGCGCCTCAAAGCGCTCAAGACGCGAGTCGACGTGCTCACTCTCACAGCCACTCCGATTCCACGCACTTTGCACATGGCGTTGATGGGGCTCAGGGACATGTCCACCATCGAAACGCCCCCAAAGAATCGCCTGGCCATTCAGACCTCGGTGTTGAAGTTCAGCCAGGATGTGGTGCGCTCGGCGATCGAGCTCGAGCTGGCCCGCAACGGCCAGGTTTATTTCGTGCACAACCGCGTGGAATCGATCCATTCGGTGGCGGCGATGGTCCAGAAGCTCGTCCCCGAGGCACGCATCGGCGTGGGCCACGGCCAGATGTCGGAGCGGGAGCTGGAGCGCGTCATGATGCGTTTCGTTGGAGATGAGCTGGATATCCTGGTCGCGACCACCATCATTGAGAACGGGCTTGACATACCGCGGGTGAACACCATCATCATCGACCGGGCGGATCTCTATGGCATGGCCCAGCTCTACCAGCTGCGCGGGCGAGTGGGCCGATCGGATCGGCGCGCGTACGCCTACCTCCTCGTTCCCTCTGATGAGGTACTGTCCGAAATTGCGCGCAAGCGGCTGGCTGCCATACGGGAATTCAGCGACCTGGGCACGGGCTTCCGGGTCGCCGCACTTGATCTCGAGATCCGTGGCGGCGGGAACATGCTCGGCGGGGAACAACATGGACATATCAACGCCGTCGGCTTCGACCTGTATTGCCAGCTGCTCGAGCAGACGGTCGAGGAGCTGCGCGGGCAAAAACCCGAAGTGGAGATTGCATCCACGATCAAGCTGAATCTCGATATCCGCATCCCTGAATCCTACATCGCCGACGAGAGCCAGCGACTGCGCATGTACAAGCGCATCTCATCCGCTCGCGATCGGGAGGAGCTCGATGCTTTGCGGCAGGAGATGATGGATCGTTTCGGGCCTTATCCCGACCAAGTAGAGTATCTTTTCCGCTATGCCGCGCTGCGCCAGGAGACGATCTCGCTTCAGATCCAGGCCATCGAACGCAGCCGGAGCCATATCTACTTCCGCTTTGTGGATCAGTCCAAGGTCAGCGCGCAGAAACTCCTCGCGCTCGTATCACGCAACCAACACGCTTCCTTTTCACCCCAGGGTGTGCTGACCCTGGAAACCGAAGACCTGCCCGCGATAACCCTATTCGATTCCATCCACAAGGTTCTCGACCAGATTCGCTCATAAGCTGGGCCCCTTGGGTCTCGCCGCCTGCCGCGCACCCCAACCTTCGTCCGCAACCGAATGAAACCAAAAAGAACTTGGCGTGGTTGGGTCAGGTTGGGGCGCGCGGCAGGATCCCCCGCTCCGCAGTGATATTTTGGGACCATCGGGCCATCATTTTCGTTTAATATTAATGGGTTCGGCTTCCGGTGACCGGAGGTACCTGTTTAGCCCCAATACTGTTCACTTAAGCACAATCGGAACTCGGCGTCGGAATCGCTATCGGAATCGGGATCGTAACAAACAGCCTGACTCATTAGGCAATAGAAGCGTTTGTCCGCAATGGGATA
>Ga0187878_1002107_pt1 | contig 18125 bp, 14 predicted proteins | sample June2016WEW_17_1_FD_132979 | JGI IMG/M metagenome (GOLD analysis project Ga0187878, IMG submission 132979) | Peatland microbial communities from SPRUCE experiment site at the Marcell Experimental Forest, Minnesota, USA - June2016WEW_17_150 | ecosystem: Environmental > Terrestrial > Soil >...
AGTCTGGGAACTGGACATGCCCGACCGCGCTGCACCGCTTTACAGGCGATTTCCTGGGGCGTAGAATCCGCGCCATGCTCCAAGGCAAGTGCGCGCAATGCGGCGCTTCCGATTCTGTGGCCTTGTTCCTAGGCGTGGACGGCAGGTTGCTATGCCGGCGCTGCGCCGCGCAGGTGGTGGAGCAAGCGAAAGCGAAGCGCGCCGCGGTAGAGATCGTTTCGATCATTGATCCCACCGTCTGCTATCAGTGCAAAACCGACTATGGCTCCCAGGAACTCCCCCTAATTGGCGGACTCCCGTTCTGCGCGCGATGCGCACCCAGCCTTTACGCCCGCCCCTTCCCACCCTGGCTCAAGCTGACGCTGGCCGGCCTGCTGGTTCTTCTGGGGCTCGCGCTGATGCACGGCAATCGTTATTTCAAGGCCGGCAAAGCGCTCGTTCTGGGTGAGCGGCTGGTGGCGGCCCGGCAGTACGAGCCAGCCATACCGCAACTCCAAGCTGCCCTGGCGATTGCGCCGGACTGCGAAAAGGCCGTCCTGCTTCTGGGGAAAGCCGATCTCCTGACCGGCAGATATCAGGAAGCCAACAAGGTGCTGGCCGGCCACAAGGGCGGCCAATTCAAGGAAGGCCCTCTGGCCGCCGAAGTGAGGCGCACATTCGAGCGGGTTGACAAGGGGCTTGGAAAGGCCGCGGACGCCAGAAAACTCTTCGAAGCCGACAAATCCGCAGAGGCAGCGCGGGCGTATCACGAGGCGGCTGCGCTGTTGCCCGAAGCGCGCGGTCTGGCTGACGCGGTTGACGGACTTGACGCCGTCGCCGCCTTTGACCAAAAGGACTACGACACCTTCCTGGCCATTGCCGAAAAGGGCTGGAAAAACCATTCGCAGTCGTCGGACTATGCGGGGGCGCTGGCCAGCGCCTTGGCCTGTAAATATGCGGTGACGGGTGATCCGGCGTTTCGCACTCGGACCGAGGAAATGCTGGAGAAGGCACGCCAACTCGCCGCGTCCTCTCCCGAGGCGATGCAAAGAAACAAGGAGTATGAAGAGCGCACCCGCTACCGGCTTAAGACGAGAAAGATCCTCGACCCGAAAGAATACGATCGCCAGTTTCACCCCGAGAAGAGCAAGCCTGTGAAATAGGGAGCAAAGCATGATCCCCATTCCCGGATGGCTGATTTCACTGCTGACCTTCCCGGGCGTCATCGTGCACGAGGCCGGGCACTTGCTGCTGTGCCGCAAATTCAAGCTGGCGGTGTTCGACGTCTGCTTCTTCCGGCTGGGCAATCCGGCGGGCTATGTGGTCCACGAACAGACGGACAACTTCCTCACCATCTTCTTCGTCAGCATGGGTCCGTTCTTCGTGAATACGGTGTTCTGCATCCTATTCTGCTCGGCGGCGTTCCTACCGGTCTGGGAACTGGAGGTGCGCGACCCGCTCGGCTGGTTCTTCTACTGGCTGGGCCTCTCGATCGGCATGCACGCCTTCCCGTCCACCGAGGACCTGAAGCATATCTGGAAGCTCGCTCCTGCCAACGCCCGCCAGGGAAACATCCTGGCCATCGTCAGCTTTCCGATTGTCGCCGTCCTCTACGTCTTGAACTACGCGCGCTTCTTCTGGGCCGATCTGGGCTACGGAATCGCGGTCGGCATCCTCGTTCCCCTTGCCATCTTCAGGGCCTTGGTTTGAACCGCTTCGCCAGCACGGGCTTGTCCGGCCGGGTACATGCGTTTCGGGTGGAACGAGCTATCACGGACATTAGGGATTGGGAGTCAGAGGTCGGTGGTCGGAGTGGGAGGTCTAGTGGTAGCGAACCTGAAACTTGGCGCGCAGCGGAATCACGGTGTAATCGAATTCTGACAGCGCTTCATCTTTCTCGGTGATCACCAACAGGTATCTTCCGATTCTGCCAATGAGGCCCGTGGACGTTATCTTGGGTCCGACGTACTGCCCACCCTGCCGCATGGCTTCGAAGTCCGGCAGTTTCTCACGCGTGGCGCTGTGCGCGTCTTCCCAGTCCACGTCGCCGGGCCTGAAACGAATGCCGTTGATGATCACGCCCTTCTGCTTTCGCATGTTCACTCCCTTGATCTGGATGCCGTCTAGCGCTGCGGAAACGTCGGTGTCTCTCCCCCAAAGGCTACCGACCATTTAGCTGGCTTGCAAGAGCCTTCTTCCCGAGGACTCCCCGCCGGCGCCGGGGTGGGGCGATAGAGGTCGGTAAGCACAGGTAGCCATCCACCTGCCAGCACCTGTTCCCAATTCCCTTGGACAATTCAGATCAGCTCGCAGGTTCTGTGCTTGGCGGCGAAGGCGGTCCGGCATCGCGAGTAATTCCCTTGTTCTCCGCCGCAGGTTGCGAAGGCCGCGGTGTGAAGCGCCGGCGCTCGGGCGGCGCCGCGTTGGTCACGGCGCGCGGCACAGGGCGGAACACAATTTCGATCTGTATCTTGTCCAGATCTTCGCCGCGGAGTTCGATAATCTGGTCAAAGCCCTCCTGCTTGATGACGGACTTGGCCTGCTCGAACAATTGATACTGGCGCTCGATGGCCGCGCGGCCGACCGTCCGCTCCCGTTTCGCGTCGTGGTCCAGGCACACCTCGAGCGGAACGTCGAAAAGCAAGACCACCGCCGGCACGCGGTAGCGGCGCGCCAGCTCCAGCAGGCTCTGGCGCGAGGCCGCCGTGAGTGCCGTGGAATCGACCACGCTGAGACGATTGATTCCCAGCCGCTGCTCGACCAGGAAATGGACCAGCGCAAAGGCTTGTGTCTGAAAGCGCTGATCACGCTCATCGTCCGAGACCAGCGCCCGGGCCTGATCGGAGGAGATGATTTGCGTGGAGCGGAAATGCCGCGCGGCGAAGGTGGATTTTCCGCAGGCGGCTGGCCCGCACAGCACCACCACCGAAGGCCTGACTAATCGGATGGTTTTCGACCCGCTATCGTCTGGGACCGCGTTTGGTTCCGTCGTCATGGTTTTTGTCCGTGAAGGCGCGAGGAAGCTCGGAAGCGCTCCCGAATCGTGACTCGTAGCGAGCCGCTCCCGTGGAATAGTTGATTATACGCCCCCGGAGAGGTTACCCGACAAAGAGCTTGGCCTCCGCGCCAGCTTCCCTCCCCTCTGCCGTTTGCCTACGCCGCTTGCTTCTCTTTCCCCATGATCGCGAGCATCTCGTCGTTCATAGAGAACTTGAAAGCGGGCAGGTTCCGCGCCTTGGCCTGGGCCTCTTCGGCGCGGGTCAGTGAAATCACATCTGCTTTGGTCACGGCCTGAAGTCCCCGGCGGCTGAGCTGGGCGAGTATCTCCTCGGCGGTTGCCGAGGTGCGCGCTGCCGCGCCCTCGAGGTACTTCAGCACCGGGTTGGCTCCCTGTTCCGCGTCGTACTTGGCTTTGCCCACCAAGCCTTCACTGGCCTTGCGCGCCCAGCCCACCACGTAGCAGCCTTCCAGGACCTTGCCGGCCTGGGGGTCGAACACCTCGTAGGCCGCGCGGTTGGGGTCGGCCGGGTCGGGATTGGTCAGGTAGCCGCCCTTTTCGTAGGGCAGGCCCAGCGCCGGATCCACCACGTCGCCAATGGCGAAGATCATGGTATCGAACTCCAGGTCCGTAGTTTGGTCGGTAGCTTTCGCCGCCGTCGTGTCGCCTTTGCGCACCAGGAGGTTCTCCACCACGGTCAGCTTCGAGATTCGGCCCTGGCTGTCCATCTTGATGGCCATCGGTGATGTGAGCAGGCGGAAACTCAGCCGGCTCTGGACCGGCGTACTGACGGGTTTGTTCAACCACGGGAAAGTCGTCTCGGGAACCTTGGTGATGTCCTGCTCGCAGGCACGGATGCGGTCAGCGATGCGCGTGAGTTCGTCCCGCAAGGTCTGGCGGTCCAGGTGCATTTCGATGTGGTCGAATTCCTTTTCGTCGAACTTGACTTCAAAGGGCCCGCGACGCGCGATGACGCTTACCTCTTCCGGCTTCTGCCCCGGCATGTCCTGGAGCAGCCAGCGCGCGATGTCCACCATCACGTTGCCCATGCCAATGATGGCCACGCGACGCCCGGTGGAGAAGTCCTGTGAGGCGAAGGGCGGGAGTTGATTGTAGTAGTACACAAAATCCTTGGCGCAATAGATGCCCCTGGCTTCCTCGCCCGGCAGGCCCAGCTTCTTCGTGCCCTGCGCGCCCACCGCGAAAACCATCGCCGCCGGATTCCACTGCCGCAACTCATCGATGCTCAGCGCCCCGGCACCTCCTACGGGCACGTTTCCGAAGTAGTGCACGTTGGGCATTTCGAGAGTCTTCGCGAACTGCTTTCGCAAGCCCGCCTTCATGTGAAACTTCTGGGGATAGATGCCGTACTCCGCGAGCCCTCCCGGCTTGATGTCGCGGTTGAACACAATCACCTCGTGCCCCGCCGCGGCAATCTTCCGCGTGGCAAAGAGCCCCGCCGGTCCTGCGCCGATGACAAGTACCGTGCCTCGCTCCACTAGGAACCTCCTTCAACTCATTCTCGGGGAACTTCTCCCGTCCCGACCTGCGCTGGCACCGCCCCACGCCGTGCCCTCATCCTCGCTGGCCAAAATGCCCCCTCGCCAAATCCGCAAGGCTAGCAGAAAGTGGCAACGGGTGGATAGACATTTCCTTCGGCCGTTGGGCAAATCGCCCCACTCGGCTGCGACGAAAGCACTTATTGGGCCAACTGGAGGGGACATTGTGGCCCTTCGGCCGGAGAAATTCTCCAAGCCACCCCGCGGAGGCGGCGGGATTCCTGCTCGCCGGCAAGACGCCGGCGAGGTCTCGACTCCCACCGGAAAGGGTGGTATTCTCGGGCGCGTCATGAAGCAGCGCGGTCTGTTGGGGGGATGTCTCCCACGACCCGCTGCTCTGTGTGGCCAAGTGACCAGCGAAGCGGAGACTTCATCGCAAGACCAGATTCCATAGGAATCCCAGGGAGGCGAAATGGCCAGATTCTGCACGAGTTGCGGTTCAGTCATAGACGAAAACATGAAGTTCTGCCTCAAGTGTGGCGCACAAGTAGGAGCGCCTGCCGCTCCGGCGCCGGCGGCTGCACCCCCGCCAACTGCAACGCCTGTGGCAGTTCCGCCCGCAGGGGCTGCGGCCGTAGGCGCGCCCGCCGCGAAGGCGGGGAGCCCCATTCTGAAGATCGTGCTCATCGTAGTTGGCATTTTCGTGTTCCTTTGCGTAGCCGGAATGGTGACCTGCGGCTACTTCGCCTACAAGGCTAAACAGAAGCTTTCCGGCATGGTCGAGACCACCAAGACAATGACGGGCAGCGAGAGCACGCCGGAGGTCAGCATCGAGAAAGGTGGCGAAGGCTCCGAGGCGGAGACCGCTGCGACCGTGGACGTGCCTCCTTATCCGGGCGCGACGGCGACCGAGGGTGGCGGCCAGTTCTCTTTTGGCGGCAGGGGCGGGATCAGCAGTCAGCAATACGAAACCCCAGACTCCGTGGACCAAGTCCTGGCCTTCTACAAGGACAAGCTCGGTTCCAAGGCCCGCGTTCAAGAATCCGAAGGGAAGGCCATCCTGACGCTGGCCAGCAAGAATGGGCTGTCCACGGTCACCATCACGCGTGCGGCAGGGGCCGAGAAAACCAAGATCACCATCGCGCGCATCGGAAAGTAGCAGCAGTCCGGGGAGACGGATCCGGGCCGAGATGGGCGGGATCGGGAGGTGAAGGCAACATGAGGCGCTCATGGGTTTGCGCACTCCTCTTAGCTATGGTGGGGGCCTGTTTCCAACTGCCGATCGCTCACGCGCAAGCTCCGGCCGCTCCTGCTGCTCCCTCTGATCCGGTGATTGAGCAGCTCAAGAGCGCTGATGCCGGCAAGCGCGCCCAGGCCGCGCGCGAGCTGGGCAAGCGTGGCGACCCGTCCATCGTGCCCGTGCTGACAGCAGCGCTTTCTGACTCCAGTGAAAAGGTGCGTCGCGAGGTCGTCGTGGCGCTCGCCTCCCTCCGTTCGCCGCAAGCGCTTGACCCGATGATCTCCGCCACGCGTGACCGGGAACCCAAGGTCCGCTCACTCGCCGTGCAAGCCTTGACGGGGTACTACACGGGTGAGGTTCCTTCCACGGGATTCACAGGCTTCGTGCAGCGCACTTGGCGACGAGCTAAGGGCCGCTTCGTGGAGGAGAACATCCGGATCGACCCGGGCGTCACCGTGGAACCGAAAGTGGTCTCGGCGTTGGTCGAGACCATGAACGATACGCGGGAGATCGAGGTCTCGCGCAAAGCGGCGAGCGGCCTGGGCATCCTGATGGCGCAAGCCGCGGTTCCCGACCTGGTGAAGGCAGCCAACTCCGCCGACACGGACCTGGCCGTCGAAGCCCTGATCGCGTTGGCCAAGATCAAGGACCAGTCCGCCGGCCCGCAGTTGATGAACCTGCTGGATTCCGACAAGAAAGACGTGAAACAGGAGGCCGCCGTCACCGTGGGCGTCCTCCACACCACCGAAGCCCTTCCCAAGTTGCAGGCGATCTTTGAGAACAATCCCGACCTACCCACCAGGGAGAGAGCCCTCGAAGGTCTGGCGTATCTCGGCAGCCCGGTTTCCAGTCCCGTGTTCCTCAAGGCCCTTTTCAGCGCGGAGAAGAGTTTCCGCACCTTCGCCGCCGAAGGTCTGGCGCGTTCGCACGACACGAAGGCTCTGCCCGATCTGGAAAGGGCCGCGCCCGCCGAAAAGGATGCCGAGGCGCGGCTGGCCATGCAGTACGCCATCACGGCTCTGGGCAAGCTGGACTACTTGAGCGCTGTAGTGGCCGAGCTGGGATCGAAGCTGCACGGCAACTCCGCCCAGGCGTACCTGGTGGAGCTCACGCGGGATTCGAGCTTCCTACCTCGTTTGTATCCCTTCATGAACAGCCAGGACAGTGATGTGCGCCGCAGACTGTGCACGGTGCTGATGTTCACGGGCGATGCCACCAGCGTGGAACACCTGGAGCACTTGTCGCATGACCGCAACGGTGACGTCGCCACGGAAGCTGCGCGCGCGCTGCGCGCCGTCCGCCTACGGAAGTCGTAATCGCGCTCTGCCAACCGCGCTGAACCTCACGCTTGCCGATGGGGCATCCTGATAAAATGTTGAAAATAAGCACGTTATCAGCTTTGCCTAAATTCTCAACACTTGATGATTCTAAAGGACTTATCAGCTTTGTTTTCAGTTTTCAGGAATGAATTGACTGATTCTAAAGGACTAACCAGGTTCGTTTTTTTTAAGGGTATAGGGAAACCGCTTCTGGAAGGCTGGGTCCAGCTCTTTGCGACCTGCCGATATCCTGCTGTGACCACCGGCAACGCCTCGATCTTCCGTCCCTGTGGTGCTGCGGACAGCGCCGCTGCAACTGGCTGCGGCGGCTTGCAGAACTCGATTCCCAGTCACTCGTTCCTCCTGCCGGCTCCAGCCGCCTAGAAATCCGTCCAGTCCAGGCAACTGTCTTATTCCATAGACTAACACACTCGGCCAGAAAAGTCAAGAGAAAAATGGCCCGGCTCCCTTGACGGCTGCGCCGAGTCCGAGATCGCAGACCTGGAATGAAAGGTCTGCGCCAGCGGGCGGTGAATTTGTAATTCTGCGGGCAGGTGTTGGTGATCACCCGCTCGCCGCCGTAGGGATAGTAGTCGGCTTCGTAGCACGCCGCCGTCTGGCCCGCCTGCACGATCACCCGCGAGCTGCCCAGGTGGTCGGCAGAGTAGTAGAAGACGTGGTCCGAGGCATCGCGCCGCGCCAAGCGCTGACCGCCAAAGAAGATTCAGTACTTCAGCAGGCTGCCCGAGGAGCCAGTTTCACGAAACACATTACCGCCAGGCTGTTCCCCTGACTACTTGGGATGGGGCCTATAGATAAACGGCTGTGGCTTGGAGATGAGTGTACATTTCTTCAGGCTCGAGCCACTCACCAACTCCACGTCCTGCTCCACAATGAATCTATAGTTCTTCCCGGGCATTAAGTCGTCCGCAGGAATGAGGCCAAGATCGAACTGTTGAAGGGGTAAACGCGCCCCGGGACCGATTTTCTTCACAGGGGTTGCCTTGGGAGGCGGGGGAGCAGTCGCCTCTGGCGCTCCGGGTCCGATTCCCCAGTTGCCGATGTCCTTCCATTTGCCTGAACCCAGCATTTGCAGACGCCATCGGAGGCCGACAGGGTCGACGCGGACCGCAACGATGTCCCCGGTTCGGTTTCGGATGTAGACTTGCCAAGCCCGTGTACCTCCAGTTACGGAGACCCTCACGACGTCAAGCCCTAGCGACTTGCAGTTATGCTGCTCGGGAAATACCGCAGTACTTAAGAATAGGAGCGAGGCGAGGGCACCTGAGGAGGCTTTGGTGGTCACTATGGCTTCTCCTTCGTTTTCTGATCTTCCTCCGGCGGGTTCTTCTCACTGCACGAGGGATCGCCGCTGCAAGCTCTGCGCCCCATCTCGTCGATTTCTTCCTGCGTAAACTGCGAGCTCGGGTTCCGAGGATCGCCCATTAGGGACCCTTCCTCGCCTGGCAGCGGCTTACCCGTCACCGGATCGTATTTGTCTTCCAGGCCACCGAAGTGAAGCGTCTCATGTTTCTGCGTTGTCGGATCGGAAATTTCGTCTGGTTTCCCAGTTCCCTGATTACCACCTGTCACTTCCGTCTTTTTCGCGGTGGGATCTACTTTCATCTCATTTCGGCCCGCAGCGGGAAGGGCCCTCGGGTCGGTAGTCACATTCACCTTGATATCGATTGTCAGGCCGAAGCTCGTTTTGCGAGGTCCACCAATGCCGGCGTTGGCTTTCTTTTCCCAACTGGCGGCCAGCTCCTCTGTCGCGCCCGGTCCCGTGAGCAGTATGTTTATGGTTACTGGCTCCGTATTTGTTTTCGGATTGTAGCGGCCATAAATGAAATCTTTCCCATCAAGGTCTACGAAGGCAAGTGGATTGTTTCGACTATACGCGAACCTGTTCCAACTTTGGGGATCCGCGCTGCGACCACTTGCGGCCTTCGGGTCGACGCTCATGAATCTCCCCAAATTGTTCTCATAGAACCTCGCCCCGAAGTAGTCATTCTGGGTTTCGGTGTCGCGCTCCTTGCCGGTGAATTTGTAGTTCTGCGGGCAGGTGTTGGTAATCACCCGCTCGCCGCCGTAGGGGTAGTAGTCGGCCTCGTAGCACGCTGCCGTCTGGCCCGCCTGCACGATCACCCGCGAAGTCCCCAAATGGTCCCCAAAGTAGTAGTACACCGTGCCGCTCGGGTCCGGGTCGCGCCGGGCGATCCGCCGCCCGCCGAAGAACACATACTCGGTGGGGTAGTTCCCACCGAGGTCGGTTTCCGTCAAGACCTCGCCCCCCAAACCGTACCAGTAGAGCTTGCCATTCGATTTCTTCACCCGCTGGCCGTCACCATCGTAAGTGTAAGTCACCCCTGCCGCCGAAGTCTGATGATTTTCGGCGTCATAGACGTAGCTGTGCAACGGGTCGCTGGTCAGGTTTCCGGCGGCATCGTAGGCATACCCGGAAGTGCTGATGCGGTTGTCCGCGCCGACGGAGATATTCAGCAGGGTCGCCGTACACTTGGTCACCGTCGCCGTGGTCAGGTTCGCCCAGATGTCGTACCCATAGCTCAGCCCCCAACAATTGGGGTCGGGCGAACTGCCCTGCGTGTAGGCGGTGGCGATGCGGTTCAACTGGTCATAGGTGAAGGACTGCGTCCGGTTCGTGTCCTGGTAGTTCGTGATAGACATCACGTTGCCATTGTTGTAGCCGTTCGCATCGCCGAACAGCCGGTAGCGCAGAGTGTCGCACGTCAAAAACTCTGCCACTGCGGTGATGGGAAGGGTCGCCGGCTGGCGTCGACCCTCTTGGGTCGGCGCTCGTTGCGGGAATCCTTCACACTGGCCGATAGTATCACCACGGTAAAGGCCATACAAGCGACAACACGGCGTCGTGTGAATGGCGAATTCTCCTGACCACTGGCAACCGGCAACTGGGAACTGGCTACTGACCGAGGAAAGGCCCACGGTCAGAAAAACGCTGACTGTAGCTACCAGCTACCCCCTACCAGCGTTGTTCTCGAATACGATACGCTTCGCCTTGAACTCGCACTTCGCGTGCCCCTACCGCACAGACCCGGCCAGTCAGTAACCGCGGGACCGCCCCACCTCCTGCACCGACAGGTGATTGAGAGCCCCGCGCAGGTATGGTAAAATCGCTTCTTTCAATCACCGGGGAAAAATCCAAAGAGGACCCATGCACCCGTCGTCTGCCCGCAAAACGGACACTCTTCGGCCACGCGCGCAGGAATTGAGGCTGGCCCACAGCCCGGATTCTGACGATGCTTTCATGTTCTACGCCTTGGCGACCAAGAAGATCCGGACCGGGTATCTGAAGTTCACGCACGTGCTGGAAGACATCGAGACGCTCAACCAGAAAGCCCTCGAGGGGGTTTACGACATCACGGCAATCTCGTTTCATGCTTACGCCCACCTCGCCGACCGTTATCTGTTACTCCCCTGCGGGGCGAGTTTTGGCGACCGCTACGGTCCCGTGGTGGTGGCTCGAGGCCCGCTGGGGCCCGGAGGTCTCAAGGGGAAGAAGGTGGCGGTGCCGGGAAAGCTGACCACTGCCTATCTTGTGCTCCAGCTCTACGAGCGGGAGGTCGAACCCGTCTTCACCGCCTTCGACCGGATTTTCGAGAGTGTCACCCAGGGCGAAGCGGACGCCGGCGTGGTGATCCATGAAGGCCAACTGACGTACCCCGGCGAAGGCTTGCGCAAGATCGTGGATTTGGGCGAGTGGTGGTACCAACAGACGGGATTGCCCCTTCCCCTGGGCGGGAACGCTATCCGGAGCTCGCTCGACCGGCGCATCCTGCACCAGGCGGCGCGGCTTATCAGGGAGAGCATCGAGTACAGTCTCAAACATCGTGAGGAAGCTTTGGAGTACGCGATGCAATTCGGCCGGGGGCTGGACGCCAGCACCGCCGACCAGTTCGTTTCCATGTACGTGAACGACTGGACGCTCGACTACGGCGAGCGGGGTCGCCAAGCGGTTCAGACCCTGCTCGATCGCAGCTTTGAGAAAGGGCTGCTGCCGCACGCGGTGAAGGCGGAGTTCGTCGGGTAGTCGTCCTCTATCCGTGGCCCGCGGTCAGCCACGATGAACAGATTGCGGACGACAGGCAACGAGAGAGGTCAGGAGAATCCAGCTCAGCATGGAACTGCTCCTCGCGAACCACAGCGGTTATCCCCGCATTGGGGAGAGCGCGGAATTTCAATTGCTGCGCCGCACGATCGGCCAGTGGGAGAAAGGCGAGAAGCCCGACGCCGACCTGCGCGCCGCCGAAAACCGCTTGACGGAACTTGCCCTGGCCGACCAGATCGACGCCGGCCTGGACATCGTCACCGACGGGCAAATCCGCTGGTACGATCCCGTATCGCACCTCGCAGGGAAACTGAGCGGAATTCAGATCAACGGCCTGCTGAGGTTTTTTGACACGAACACCTACTTTCGCCAGCCCGTCGTGCATGCCAAGATCGAGCGGACGAAGGCCCTAGGGCTCGAGGAATTCCTGTTCGCCCAGGCCAAGTCCGCGCAGCCTGTCAAGCCGGTGCTGACGGGTCCGCTAACCCTGGCCCGGCTCTCGATTGAACAGAATGGCGGCGCCGGAGGCTTCGAGAAGGTGTTGGAGGGCTACACCGCAGCGCTCGCCCAGGAAGTTGCCGCGCTGGCCGCGGCGGGGGCGACTCTGATTCAGGTTGACGAACCGGCTCTACTGAAGCACCCGGGTGACGTGGCCCACGTCGAGCGCAGCCTTGGGGCCCTGGCGGCGGCGAAGGGTGCTGCCCAGTTGGCGCTCGCGCTTTACTTCGGCGATCCCGCACCCCTCTACGATGAGCTTCAGCGGCTGCCCATCGACGTCCTGGCCCTCGACTTCACTTACAGTCCCGGCCTCGCGGACGTGGTCGCCACCAGAGGCAGTTCAAAGACGCTCGCGCTGGGCCTGGTGGACGGGCGTAACACGAAACTCGAAGACCCGAGCACACTAGCGCGAGTGTTGGAACGGACGGCCGGGCGCTTGGGGTCGAGCCGCGCCTACCTGACGCCCTCCTGCGGTTTGGAGTACCTACCGCGCGACCGCGCGCGGCTGAAATTGCAGCACCTCAGCACCATCAAGAAAGCGTTCTTGGGGAGCAAGGCATGAGCCGAGAGAAGCTCCGCCAGTTGGGAATCGATCTGCCGCTCTTCCCCACCACCTCGGTGGGGAGTTTTCCCAAGCCCGATTATCTGGTGAAGGCCCGCGCCGATTTTGCCCGGAGAAAGATCACGCGTGCGGAGTTGGACGAGAAGGCCCGCCAGGCCACGCGCTTCTGGGTCGAGAAGCAGGAAGAACTCGGCGTGGACGTGCTGGTGGACGGCGAGATGTACCGCGGGGACATGGTGGCCTACTTCGCCGAGCATTTGCGCGGGTTTGAGGAAGGCGGTCTGGTCCGCTCTTACGGCAATCGCTACTACCACAAGCCCATCATCACGGGCGAAGTTGGCTGGGAAAGCCCCATCACCGTGGAGTGGTGGAGATACGCGCAGGCCCTCACCCGCCGACCCGTGAAAGGCATGCTGACGGGACCCTACACGGTGATGGACTGGTCGTTTAACGAGTTCTATCCCAGCCGCCGCGACACGTGCCTGGCGCTGGCGAGAGAAATCCGCCGGGAGGTTGAGGCCCTGCTCCAGGCCGGGGCGAAAATCGTGCAAATTGATGAGCCGGCAGCCTCGGTCCGTCCCGAAGAACTGGCGGTGGCCATCGAGGCCCTGCACGTGGTCACGGACGGCCTGCCCGCCTATTTCATCACCCACATCTGCTATGGCGCGTTCGAGTTCATCTATCCCGGGATGCTCAACATGCCGGTGGATAACTTCGATCTGGAACTGTCGAACAGCGGGCTCGACATGCTGGCACTCTTCCGGCAGCACCGCTTCACGAAGGACCTCAGTTTTGGCGTGGTGGATGTGCACTCTCACGTCGTCGAGGAACAAGCGGTGGTCGAGCAGCGGCTACGACAAGCCCTGGAAGTCCTGCCGAAGGAAAACATCTGGGTGGACCCCGATTGCGGCCTGAAGACGCGCACCGTGGAGGAAGCCATCGCGAAGATGAAGACCCTCGTCAGCGCGGCGAAGGCGATGAGGAACTAAGCCCGTCGTAGGTCGCTGCCGTTCAGTGGCCGGGGGTGCATGATCCACTTCCAATAGATGACTGGCGGCAGGCTCATCGGCTCCGGTTCCACTGGCCCCCGTAATGACAACATCTGAAACAACCAAGCGGATTCCCTATACAGCTATTCAGAAGAAGATCCTCGCCGCCCTGGCCTGCACCGTGGGACTACGGATGCTGGGGCTGTTTCTCGTGATGCCCGTCTTCACCCTCTACGGCCTCCAGTTCACCCACTCGCGTTTCCTGGTCGGTTTTGCCTTCGGTTGCTATGGACTCACGATGGCGGTGCTCCAGGTTCCTCTGGGGCGGCTCTCGGACCGCATCGGGCGGCGAAAGGTTCTGCTGCTCGGCATGGCGCTGTTCAGCTTGGGTTCATTTCTCTGCGCCATACCTCATTGGTTTCCGCCCTCGCTCCAGATCGGCGTCCTGATTTTCGGGCGGCTCGTCCAGGGCGGAGGCGCCATCATCTCCGTGGCCTTCGCCGCCCTCGCTGATCACATCGAACCCGCACGGCGCTCGACGGCCATGGCCATCCTGGGGATTCCCATCGGTGCAGCGTTCGTCATCGGCGTCATTGGAGGGCCCATTCTGGCCGGGATTTTCGGCACCGCCTTCCTTTTCTGGCTTACGGGTTTTCTCGGCTTGCTCTCGGATGGTGTCCTGGCGCGCTATCTGCCGGAGGTCCCGCCCCAGGCCAGCACTCCCACCCCCCTGCGGGAAGTGCTGCGCGTTCGCCCTCTGCTGGCCTTCGGATTCGGCGGCTTCCTGATGAACTTCTTCATGGCAACTTTCTTTTTCTACTTCCCGCTCATCGCCACGGGTCAACATCACCTGCGGTTGTCCCAGTATTACGCGCTCCTGCTGCCCATGATGATCGTAAGCACGGTCACGATGTTCGGCTTCTCGCGGGGAGCGGACCGCGGTTGGGGGCGGCCTCTGGCGGCCGTCGCCTTTCTAGCTTTCCTGCCGAGTTCCCTTTTACTCTTCCGGCCTGAGGTGCTGGGATTTGATCCGGCACACCTGACTTCGGTTCTGGTCGGCGGCACACTTTTCTACATCGGCTTCACCGGTCTCGAGCCCATCCTCCCGAGCTTGGTCAGCAGATTCTCGCCTGAGAATGCTTATGGCACGGCACTCGGGGTCTATAACACCCTCCAGTTCGCGGGCAGTTTTGTGGGCGGATCGCTGGCTGGCGCTCTGTCGCAACTGCCCGCGACCCACCTGATGAGGGTGCTCATGGGCGCCTCCCTACTCGGATTCCTCCTGATGCTTCCCCGATCGGAGCACTAGTACCTGCCTGCAAGGCCTACGGTTCTTTGCCCCTGAGTTTCAAGCGGGACGGATTTTGCAGAGGGGAACAAGAGAAGCCAACTCGGAGGGAAGAGAGTTGCGCGCCTCACTGGAACGCGACTCTCCTTCTCCCGAAGGAATCCACTTGTGAGAGTCGTACCCCCGCGCCGGAATTTCGGGGTGACAAGGTGCTAAGTCACTTCAAGAGAGATGAGTAGTTGCTTGGGGGGTAAGCCGCAGGATGGAGTCGCCCAGAAAAAACAACGGGCGGCGCCAAGGCTTTCCTTGGTTGCCGCCCGTTCCTATATCCTCAGAAGCTCGCCGCTGCTAGTCGGCCGACGGGCAGCTCATGCCCTCGGGCGGAGTGTACACACTCGTCTGCGTGTAATTGTTCAGCGCACAGCCCGCCGCGTTGGCTGCGTCCGCTGCGGCCTGCGCCGCTGCTTCCGCCGCCTGCGCCGCCGCAACCGCGGCTGCCGCCGTGCCGTTCGCCGCCGCCGCCGCATCGCGCGCGTCTCCCGCCCGCGAGATCGCTACGCCCGAAAAGACGGCCGAGACGCCCGCGGCACCAACCGTGGCAAGCTGCAAACCCGTCGAGCTGCTAATTCCCGCGCTGCCACCAGACCCGGCTGCGCCACCTTGCGGGCTGCGGGCCTCGCGCGCCGACAAGGTGATCGTCTTCCCCTTCACCACCTCCACCGCCGGCCCGCTGCCTTCCACCCGCAGCTTCCCTTCCTTCGCTGTCACCACGACCACCCCGTTCAGGAGCGCCACTTCGCCCAGCGTCTTGAATCCCGCCACCGGCAGAATCGAAACCTCGCCTACTTTCACCCGCAGGCTCACTCCCTCTGCCGCCCGGTACAGCGACACATTCCCTTGCCCCAGCAGCACCGTCACCTCGCCCGTCTCCCGCAGGAACGACGCCACCGTCTCCCGTCCAAAGACCAGCCGGCTCCCCGGCTCCACGGCCACCACCGCCGCGCCATCCTTGACTGCCAGGCTGTCGCCGCTGAACACCGTGGTGTTGGGCAAGAGCGCCTGCCCCCCCATCGTCGCGTTCATGCTCCCAGCTACCGAGCCGACCACCGCCGACCCGCCAAAGGCTGAAACCGATGCCGCCAGTACCACCAGGAGCACCAGTAAAGATACGCGCGCTTTTCCTTTTTCGCTGAACATGTTCCTGACTCCTTCTTGGGTTGGGCCGGTCTTCCCACAGACCCGAGCCGTGGGTGCTTCAATAGGCCCCTACACTCATGACAGAACGCAGCCGAATGCTACAAGACCATCCCCGCCTTGTCAAGTACCTTTTACAGAAAAATTCCTCCACCACCTTTGTGTCTGTTTACCCCGAGACAGTTGCCCACGATCACATCTCTTCCAGAATTTCTCGGCCCTTCACTGGCTGATGAGCCTCTGCCGTTCGTCTCGAGTCTACCAGCACAGACCAAGCGCGCGCGTCCCAGGAGGCAACAGAGTGGGCGCCAGTCGCACCAAGTCAATGAGAATGTGCTTCTTCTTCAGGGCCCGGATCCCTTCCTGGAATTCCGGGTGGGTTCCCGCCACCACGATGACCTCGCTGACAGCGAGAATCTCGCGAAGCGAACCGAGGAGCAGATGTGGCAGTTGAGGAAGTTCCCTATCCACAAAATCTCGGTTGGCTCCAATCAGCCGCTCGAGGCTCACCCGCGGATCGTATACCTTCACCTCTCTTCCCGCCTCAAGCAGTCCCTTCACCAGGGCACAGGCAGGACTTTCCCTCAAATCATCGGTGTCCGACTTGAAAACCAGCCCGAGGACCCCCACTCTCTTCTTCCCGGTGGCGAGCACCAATTCCGTGGCTCGCCGCAGGTGGCGAGAGTTGCTCGCAAGGATATTCGCGAGCAGAGGGACTTCCAACCGCGCTCGCCGGGCCATGGCACAGAGGGCCCTGACATCCTTGGGCAGACACGGCCCGCCAAAGGCGAATCCGGGCTTGAGGTAGAGGGGGGAGATGTTCAGCTTGGTGTCGCGGACGAAGATCTGCATCACTTCATGACTGTCAACGCCCAAGGCCTTGCCCAAAGCCCCCATCTCATTGGCGAAAGAAACCTTGAGGGCGTGAAAAGCGTTGTCGGCGTACTTCACCATCTCCGCTACCTTCAGGGAGGTCACGAAAAGGGGAGCTTTGATAGGCCGCCAAAGCTCCATCAACGCTCGCGCACTGCGTGCATCGTAGCTGCCGATCACCGTCTTGGGTGGGTGGAAGAAGTCGTGAATGGAGGAACCTTCGCGCAGGAACTCAGGGTGAAAGCACACGCCGAAATCGCGGCCAGCTTTCTTCCGGGCTCTACGCTCGAGCGTGGGGATCACGAGACTTTCCAGCGTGCCCGGCGGCACGGTGCTTCGAACCACCACCGTGTGATAGCGCCGGGCAGCGCCGAGCGCCCGCCCAATGTCGTCCACCGCGTGCCGCACGTGATCCAGGTTTGCCTCGCCATGGCGGCGCGACGGAGTGCCCACACAAACCAGCGACAGCTCCGAAGCCGTGACGGCCTCGCCAGGTCGGAGAGTGGCTCGGAGCCTCCCGGCGCGGACGCCCTGCGAAACCAGCGCTTCCATTCCCCTCCCCGTCACGGGACAATGGCCCTCATTGATGCTGCAAACCTTGGTCGGGGAAATGTCAATCCCACATACTTCGTGGCCCATCCGAGCCAGGCAACCGCCCGTGACGCAGCCCACGTAGCCAAGACCAAACACTGCAATTCGCATTAAAACTCTCAGAACTTCACAACTCGCCAGCCGGCCAGCTTGAATCCGCGCGGCCTGCTGAGGGACTATATTCGACCCCTGAGCCAGAAGTCAAAGTTGCTCGCCTGGGCCGCAGGGCAAGGCGGGCCCTGCGATTGCCTAGGCCCTCGACTGTTTGCTGGACAGCGCCACTAAGTCCAGATCCCGCAACCTTGCCCTGGGGATGAGCGGAAACAACAATGGGGTTGATTGCCGGCTCGCAAGACTCTAGAATGGTCGGTTTGACTTGGCCCCTGATTCCAGTGGCTGGCGGGACCCTAGCAGCAGAATGTCAATTCGTATTACTGGAGGTTGTCAGGCCCGGTGGCGGCCACCCAACACAGCGCCTGCGGGCACTCAGTTCCACGACTAGCACATCCTATGGACCATTTCCGACAGTTCTCGTCTCTCAATCATTTTCGAAATCTCTTTCTCCTGGCAGCTCTCATCGGTTTTGCTCTCGTATCTCCACTGTTCACGCTCGAGGGCGCACCCGCACCCGCTTCCCTCTGGGGTCCGGACACCTGGGTGGCCGCGGGGAGCTCCCGCCTCGTGCGCGTAGTCAGCAGTGAAGACCTTGTTTCCCCAGGTCTTACCCCCACGGCCAGCTTCTCCCCAGGGCCCGTCACCGTGAACTACATCCTGGTCGGCACGGCTCGGGACCTGACGATTTCCGTCACCGTCCCCTCGGCGGCGGCTCCCGGCCTTCAGACCTTGGAGATTACCGACGGCGTCCTGACCCACACGGTGGCGGATGCCCTGCGGATCGTCGATGCCACGATTCCCAACCCTTCCCCGTCGGTCCTTTCGCTGGGTGGCTCGGCGGTTCTCTCTATTGCCTCGCATCCCCTGTTCAGCGGGCAATCCGCGTTCTCACTCGAT
>Ga0187878_1002108_pt1 | contig 18114 bp, 11 predicted proteins | sample June2016WEW_17_1_FD_132979 | JGI IMG/M metagenome (GOLD analysis project Ga0187878, IMG submission 132979) | Peatland microbial communities from SPRUCE experiment site at the Marcell Experimental Forest, Minnesota, USA - June2016WEW_17_150 | ecosystem: Environmental > Terrestrial > Soil >...
CCGCCCAGGATCTTCGGCCACGAGATGGCCGGAACGGTTGTTCGCAGCGGCAAACTGATAAGGAGGTTCGCACCCGGGGATCGCGTGGCCGTGTACCACCATGTTCCCTGCCGGGCCTGCTTTTTTTGCAGAAAGAAACTGTTTTCACAGTGCGAACACTACCGGCGCACAGGCACGACAGCAGGCTTCGAGCCTGCCGGCGGCGGTTTCGCCCGATATGTTCGGGTCATGGACTGGATTGTTGAGGAAGGGACAATGACGATTCCGAATGAAGTGAGCTTCGAGGAAGCCAGCTTCCTGGAGCCGCTCAACACCTGCCTCAAAGCCCTGGAGACCGCGTCACTGGAAGCCGGAGAGGTTGTGGTCATCTTCGGGCAGGGGCCTGTGGGACTCCTTTTGATGCAGGCAGCTTCCCTCGAAGGCGCACAGGTGATTGGGCTGGACTTCATTCAGAAGCGACTCGAATTGTCACGCGAACTGGGAGCCGCGTCTGCTCTGAATCCGAACTGCGACGACATCGGGTCAACGATCGCCGGACTCACCGACGGTCGCGGAGCAGACCTGGCGATTATTGCAACCGCGGATTCGCGTACCGCCAGTGCCGCACAGGCCCTGGTCCGCAGGGGCGGGCGCGTCCTGCTCTTCGCCAATACTGTTCCAGGCGAGGTGATCCCGGTCGATGCATCGCGCATCTGCGTGGAGGAGAAACAGCTGATCGGCAGTTACAGTTCCTCCGTGGAGCTGCATGAAAAAGCCGCCGACCTGATATTCAGCAGGAAAATCAATGTCGCCCAGCTCATCAGCCACTGTTTGCCGTTAGACCAGTTCGCAGAGGCAATCCAAATTGCATCTCATCCCTCCGAGGAATCACTAAAGGTCATAGTACAGCCATGAGAGAACTGATCAAGGTTTCCAGGGAGAAGATGACCGCGGCAGTTCTGTACGGAAAGCGGGACGTCCGCATAGAGCAGGTTTCGATCCCGCGCGTCGAATCCGGCGAGGTTCTGGTCAGGATCAGAGCCGCTCTGACTTGCGGGACGGACTTGAAAGTCTACCGGCAGGGATTCCATGCGCGCATGATCGCGCCTCCGTCCGTCTTCGGCCACGAACTCGCGGGCATCATCCAGGAAGTAGGGCCAGGGGTCGAAAGCTTCGCCCCGGGCATGAGGGTGGTGGCGGCGAATTCAGCACCCTGCAATAACTGTTTTTTTTGCAGAAAGCACCTTGCCAACCTGTGTCAGGATCTGCAGTTCCTTAACGGAGCCTATGCGGAATTCATTAAGATTCCCGAGAGGATCGTGCGGCAGAATCTGTTGATCCTGCCCGATAGTCTCAACTTCAGTGAAGCGGCCATGGTCGAGCCGCTGGCGTGCGTCCTGCGCGGCATTGAGGAAACCGGCATCGCCGAGGGCGACACGGTGGTGGTCATCGGCATCGGCCCCATCGGCCTGATGTTTGTGCAGCTGCTCAAGAGCCTCGGTGCAACCGTAATCGCCGCGGGCAAGAGACCCAATCAGCTCGCGCTGGCCGCCAGGATGGGTGCCGACTTTGTTGTCGATTCCACTCACTCGAACGTGGTGGAGCAGGTGCGCAAGTTCACCGACGGCCGGCGTGGAGCGGACGTGGCCGTGGAGGCCGTGGGATCGAGAGAAACCTGGCAGCAGGCCATGGGCATGGTTCGCCGCGGGGGAACTATCAATCTGTTCGGCGGCTGCCCGTCCGGCACACATATCCCGCTCGACAGCACACTCATCCACTATTCGGAGATCACCATTAAGGCAACCTTCCACCACACCCCGCGCCACATCCGCGAGGCCCTTGAGGCCATACGGCGGGGACAAGTCCGTGCCGCGAGCCTCATCACCGGCGAGGAAAACCTCACCTCTCTGGGTAATGTGCTGGAGCGACTCCTAAACCGGAACGGCGACCTCAAGATCGCCATTATCCCCTGAGCCGCCGCATGAATGCAGAGCTGGCCGCATCCTACCGCAGCGCCGAGGCTGTGGCACGCAGCCGTGCGCGCAACTTCTACTACTCTTTTGTCGTGCTCCCCCCGGAGAAGAGGCGTGCTCTCTGTGCTGTATACGCCTTCATGCGCTACTGCGACGACATCTCGGACGGATCCGATACCCTTGAAGACAAGCGCAAAATGCTGGGAAGCTGGCGCTCTCTCCTGGATGCCGCGGCAAAGGGCGAGTTCGCCGGGTCTCCTATACTCCCGGCCTTCAACGATGCGGTCCAGCGGTTTTCCATTCCCGCCGACTATTTCCACTGGATCATCGACGGAGCCGAGATGGATCTGACCATCGAGTGTTACCAGACCTTCGAGGATCTGTATCGGTACTGCTTTCATGTCGCTTCCGCAGTGGGTCTGGTGTGCCTGCAGATTTTCGGCTACACCGAGGAGAGCGCGAGAAAACATGCGGAACATTGCGGCATCGCTTTCCAGCTCACCAACATTCTCCGTGACATCAAGGAAGACGCCGGCATGGGCCGGATCTACCTGCCGGCGGAGGATCTGGAGAAGTTTCATTACACCGCGGAAGACCTGAGGAATGGCATCGTTGACGCGCGCTTTCATGAGCTCATGACCTATGAATCCAATCGGGCCGGACAGTATTTTGAGCAGGCGCGCAGCCTCCTCCCTCAGGTCAACGCCACCAGCCGGCCGGCGCTCTGGGCAATGATGGAGATTTACGGACGGCTGCTCAAAAAGATCGTCAGGCGCCGGTTTGACGTCTTCCACGCCACCATCCACCTCTCATCTGGGGAAAAAGCAGCCATCGCACTAAGAGCCCTCGCCATGCGATTTCTGCGACTGTAAAGCGCAGACAAAAAACAGAAGCAGCCACAAAGAACACGAATTTATGACTTCGTGTTTTTCGTACTACTTACATACAAATCCTTGCCGTTTAGGCAAGAAAAACAAAAGCCTCAACGCAGAGGGCGCAGAGAAATGTCATTCAAAAGAAAAAAATCCTCTGCGGCCTCTGCGCCCTCTGCGTTGAGGCTTTTAGGTTGCGGATATTCCGCGTCGTGTTCTTTGTGGCTGCTTTTGTTTTTGTTTAAAAAATGGTCATCAGGAGTCCGCTGGTCTGCAGGAGCGCCACCTGGCGCTCCAGGAAAACCTTCTCGAACTCAATGGCAGCAGCTCGTTTTTCCAAGAGTTGAGCGCGGGCCTTGTCCAGCTCGGTGGGCTCGATGCGTCCCGCCTCCATCAGAGTCTGGCTGACCTCCAAGTTCTTTTCGTAAACCTCCACCTCCTTGCGCGCCAAATCGGCTGCACCCATTGCGATGCGCAGCTCGCTCGCGCTCCGTTCCAGGCTCAGCTTCAGATCGGTCTTCAGGCGCCGCAGCCGCGCTCGAGCCACCTCGACATCCTGGCGGCTCTGAGCGACGCGCGCGTCGGTGCGAAACCCGTTGAACAACGGGAGCTGGATGGAGAGCCCTAGAATATAGTTATTTCTAGTGAAGCGATTGAAATAATCCTGGTAGTTGTTGGTCCGGCTGAAAAGAGCATATTGGCTGACGATCGTGAACTGCGGATAGCGATCGGCCTTCTCCGCCTCGACATGGAATTCCTTCGCGCGCAGAGTGGCCTCGGCCTCTCGAATTTCGGGATGGGTTTCCAGAGCTCTTTGATAGAGCGCGTCGAGGGGAAGCGTCAGCAGTTCGCTCTTGATCTCAGGCACCTCCGTCTGAATTTTTTCGCTCCCAGGGATGCCGGTTAACACATGCAGCTCCGCTTCAGCCTGGCGGACGCGCTCCTGCGCCACAAGCAGGTCCTGATCGAGCTTGAGAACGGCAATATTCTCCATGCTTACATCCAGCGGGCGCGCCTTTCCCGCCTGCTCCAGGACTTCGGCGACCTGCAGCTTTTTTGCCGCAGCCTCCCGCTGTTTCTCCAGTAAAGGGATAGCAAGTCGCGCCTGATGCAATGCGCCGTAAGACAGGATTGTTTTGGCCACCAGTTCGTTGCGAACGCCATCCGGGCCTGCCTGGCCGGCGATGTTCCCCTGCTCGGCCTCCCGAATGAGATTCTTGTTTTTCTTGCTGAAAATCGACTGGCTCAAACCTAACTGAATAATCGACGGCGCAGAGCCTTCGATGCTCAGCGGGAAGCCGTTGTTGTAAGCCAAGCCGGTGCCCGTTACGATCTGCGGCAGGTTTATCGAGCGTGTCTCTCTGAGTGCTTCGCCGGCCCTCGCCGCCTCTGCCTGCGCCAGGTATAACTCCGGCCCCCTCGCCAGCGCCAGATGGACCGCCTCGCTCAGGGTGAGAACGCCACCTGGGAGGGCTGACTGCTGACCCATGTTCTCCAAAGCTAAACCAGAGGCGCAAACTGCCAGTAGAGAGATGAGAACCTTGAGAAGGCTATTCATAGCGCAACTCCTCCGTCATGTTCATGGGATTTGCCTGATTTGTGCCAGGGCGTCCTTGGACTTGGCGTGATCAGGATCATAACGGATAGACGCCTCGAACGCCACGCGGGCCTCTGCCTGCTGTCCTTGCGTCAGATAGGCGCGCCCGAGCCAGTAGTAGACGTCCCCAAACTCCGGATCGTCCTCGGTCAGCGGACCCACGGCCAGATCCTGCAAATCCTTGAGCGCATCGGAAACGTTCCGATGCAACTCAACTTGTGCTCGGGCAAGACACAAGCGGGCTTCGTGGTTCGAACCGGCCAGGGATACGGCTTGACGCGCGGCGGCTTCGGCTTGTTCTAAATCGCCGCGCCGCAAGAGAAAGCCCGCCAAATCCGCGTAGGCGTCGGCATCCCGCGGAAACTTCAGCGTTGCTTCGGTTAGTTCGGCACGCGCCCGACCCCAGTCCTGGGAGTGTTCATAGATTTCTGCCCGCGCAGTATAGCCATGACGCGGCGACAATTTGGCGATCTCCCTGGCTTGGGCCTCCGCCTTTCCCTTGCCGCCCCCGACCACCCACGGAGCCTGAACATAAAACTCGAGCAGGTCGAATCGGATATCCACGTTTCCCGGGGACAATTGCGCGGCCGTCTCAAACTCCTTCCGCGTCCTCCGCGCCAGGGTGAAGGCGCTTCCAAAAAACGCGTGTTCCGCTTTCTTGCCGCAAGCACGGGCCAGCCAGAGATGATTCAAGCTGTTCTTGGGATCGATCTCGACTGCCTTCTCGAACTCCAGAACGGCGTCATCCCAACAATGCTGCTTCAGGTAGGTCTTGCCACGCCAGGTATGGAGGTTGGCATCTTCTGGATTCTGCCGAATCAGACCGGATAGAACCGAAGCCGCTTCCTGAAACTTGCCGTGCTGGTAAAGATCTATGGCAGCGTCGACACCTTGAATCGGCAAGGACAAAGCTGCCAGCATGCTGAACAGAATCACAGTTTTCATAACCCAAGGATACCAAATTCCTCCCTGGTACCGGCTGAGTTTTCGTCAGCCACCGGATGTGCCGGCATACGATGTCAAGGTGATCAGGCACAAATCAGTGGCCGATCACATCAACACTGAACTTCTTTACACACGACGCCGGCGGCCCTATGCTTCCGTCCATGCTTTTAATAGCAAGCGCGCTGGCGGAGGAATTGGAAACGATACTGAACCTGTGCAGCCACAGGAGCAAGGTCCGGTGCACCGGCATTCCGATCTGGCGCGGGATGCGTGCTGGAAAAACGCTGCATCTCCTCAAGCTCGGCGCGGGGCCTGTGCGTTCGGCCTCAGTGCTCGAGCGTGCACTCGCCGGGTTGCAGGTTACGAGGATATTGGTCATCGGCTATGCCGGCGCGCTCGACCCGGACTTGAAGCAGGGGGAACTGGTTGCGGTGGACCGCGCCGATCTGCTCTCCGAGGAATCCTGGGGTGCCCCTTTAAGCGAGATTGGCCTTGGCGGCAGCTGGCCGCTACCCGATGCAGAGTTGCTCTATTCCTTGGCACGCGCCGCTGGGCTGCCGGCGCGGCGCGGCGCCGTTTTGACCTCTCCTTGCATCATCGGCGCTCCGGAGCAGAAGCGCATGCTGTTCCAGAGATTCCATGACGCCATCGTCGACATGGAAACAGCGTCGCTGGCCCGGCTAGCCTCGACTTTGGCCGTTCCCCTGAGCAGCGTGCGCGCCGTGAGCGATGTGGCCGACGATGACCTCTTCGCCTTTCTTTCCTACGATCCTGACTCCGGCTCCTTCCACCGCGCCGCGAAGACCCTGGCAGCAGGCGGTTGGCTGCGCCGGTACAGCCAATGGCGCCAGTGCTCACTGGCGGCGCGTCAAAGCCTCAGCCGTTTCCTGACCTGCTACCTCGACCAAAGGACGGATGACGAGTGACCAGTTTTTCGATCGCCCATCGTCAATTCTTCACGATTCTTTTCTCTCGAGCGGAACGAAGCGCACTGGTGGGCTCGAGGAGATCTGTTCGCGCTCCTTTAGAAGCACTTGGTAGAGGTGTTCCTGGACGCGAACCGGTTCCGCGACACCGGGTCGGATTCTCTCGTAGCTCCCGTCCGGCAGGAGCAGCCGCGCCTTCTGGTCATCGGCGAACTGGGCCTCGATTGCCTGGATCGCGCGTTCCCTCGGAGCTTTTTGAAGGAGTGGAAACATCAGCTCCACTCGACGATCCAGGTTGCGCGGCATCCAATCGGCACTGGAGACATACACCTCGGTATCGCCGCCGTTATGAAACACGAACGCGCGGCTGTGCTCGAGATAGCGGTCGATGATCGAAACCACTCGTATGTTGTCGCTCAAGCCGGGAACGCCTGGCCGCAGGCAGCAAATGCCGCGCACGTTCAGTCTGATGGGAACGCCGGCGGCGCTTGCCGCATAGAGCTCCTCGATGATGGCCCGGTCCACCAGCGAGTTCATCTTAGCGTGGATCGCCGACCTTTGTCCGGAGCGGGCCCGATCCGCCTCTCGCCGGATCAGTGCCAGGATCGACTCCCGCATCCCGATCGGTGCCATGATCAGACGGTTGAACATTGGCGGTTCGGAATAGCCGGTGATGGCATTGAAGAACCCCGAAGCATCCCGGCCGATGTCGTCTGCCGCGGTGAGCAAGCCAAAGTCGGTGTAGAGCCGGGCGGTTCTTTCATTGTAGTTCCCCGTCCCGAGGTGGACGTAGCGGCGAATCCCTTCCGGTTCGCGCCGCACGACGAGCGCTATCTTCGCGTGCGCTTTCAGGCCCGCAAGGCCGTAAAGGACATGCACCCCGGCCTGCTCCAGGTCACGCGCCCAGCCGATGTTGCGTTCCTCATCAAAACGCGCGGTAAGCTCGACCAGAACGGTTACTGCCTTTCCCTTCTCGGCAGCCTGGATCAAGGCGTCCAAGACCGGGGAGCCGGCGCCGCTCGAGCGGTACAGGGTCTGCTTGATGGCGAGCACGTCTGCATCCTCGGCCGCAGTCTGCAGGAACTCGATCACGGGATCGAACGAGTCGTAGGGGTGGTGAAGCAGGATATCGCCCTCGCGGATGATGTCGAAGATGCCGCGTTCCTCAGCCAGGACCGCAGGCGCCAATGGGGGTTGCGGCCAGTAGTGAAGCTTCTCATAGCCCGGCATATCCGCCAGACTCAGCAGCGGGCGTGGATCGAGCGGCCCGCGGACCGGCATGAGCACTGCGTCGTCCACACCCAGTCCCTGCTGGATGCGTTGCAGCAGACCCGGGCTCATCTTCTCCTCGTACTCCAGCCGCATTGGCCTCGCTCTCTGGCGCTTGCGCAGCTCGGATTCGAGCATGCGCACATAGTCGTGCCAGCCCTCATCATCGAGCTCCACCTGCGCATCTCGCGTGAGGCGGAAGCTGGCAACCTCGAGAATCTCGTAGCCCAGAAAGAGCGCTGCTAGCCGGTCCCTGATCACATCGCTCAGCCAGCAATAAAGCAAGGCGCCTCCGTCCGGGAGCCGCGTGAGCCCGGGCATCCGGCCGGGCACCTGAACAATCGCCAGGCGCGTCCCGGCGTCCGGCCTCTTGCTGGAGCGCAACAAAGCGGCCAGATTCAGGGTCAGGTTCGGCAGGTGCGGAAAAGGATCTGCCTCATCGATGGCCGTCGGAGTCAGAACCGGATAGACCTCGCTTTCAAAATACCAGTCCAGGTGCTTTTGCTGTGATGGGCTCAGCTCGCCGGCGTGCAGGATTCGGATTTGCTCACGGGCCAGCGCCGGCATCAGTTCCTCTTGATAAAGGCGCGAGCTCACTTCCCGGAGCGCCCGCGCCTTCGCCAGCACAGCCTCCAGCTGCTCATGGGGGGTCAGCCCTGCGGGATCCGCGCTAAGATTTCCCTCCTCGATGAGGCGATGAATCGAAGCCACTCGCACCATGAAAAACTCGTCGAGGTTGGAGTGAAAAATGCAGTAAAAGCGCAGGCGATCGAGAAGCGGATTCAGCGGATCCTGTGCTTCCTCGAGCACCCGGCGATTGAACTCAAGCCAGCTCAGCTCCCGATTGATAAACTTCTGCGGCTGCGCTGCGTTCATGAGTTGGCCGGTCCTTCACGCACAACGATCCTCTTGCCGAAGACCTGAGTAAAAAAATCGCTCCGGCTGGCTAAGGCCAGCCGTTCCATGGTCAGATCCGACAAATTCTGGGCCAAAAGGACAAGTTGATCCCCTTCTCGAATCACCTTGAAATCGGCCAGTTTCTGCCGGTGGTCCTTATCCAGGGAGTTGGCGACTCTGAGAATGGCGCCGAGCTTGGAGACGATCATGCGTTCGTCACGATCCAGCGCCATGAAAGGTGCATGGCTCTGCTGCGGCAGGGCGCGCCGATGATAGCGGGCGATGTTGGCGATGATTTCGAGCTCCTTGCGCCGCAGGCCGAAGAGGGCCGATTGTGAGATGAGGTAATAGGAGTGCTTGTGGTGGCTGCGCGAATCTATGAACAGCCCGATGTCATGTAGGAGCGCGGCCACCTGCAGGTACAGTCGATGAGTATCCGTCATGTGCTGCTCGGCTTTCAGATTCGCAAAGAGAAGCTCAGCCAGCTCCCGCACACGATCTGCATGACCTTCATCATACTTATACTTCCTGCCGAGGCCGCGCGCCGCGGAGAGGATCTGATGGCTGAGATTGGTCAGGCGGTCTTTTTCCGCCGTCGGCACTAGGTCGAGAAGGACTCCAAGCCGGATACTGGCATCGCTGATAATCACGCTTTGGGCTCGGGTCTCCACCAGCAGTGCCAGGTAAGTAAGCAAAGCCGGCACCAGCGTTTCCGCATCCAGATAGGAAAGCGAGTATTTCCTCACCAACTGATCCATGGTCAGTTTCGAGACCGAATCCACGAATTCCACGAACCGATCGCGCGGCAGCACCAGGGCGCCTTGTTCGCGGTTCACCCCCATGACGATGCGCGCCGCCAGCCGCACGTCGCCTCCGACGGCAACGTAGTTCGCCGCTTCTTGAATCGGCAAGGTGCGCCGGATGCTGGTCACGACGTTTGCAATCTGGGCCTTTAACAGCCTTATCTTCTGCGCGTGGGATGTAGCCGCGGTTCCGACACCGGCGCGTAATCGGATCGATCCAAGCGGGAATGTCCCCGAGTGCAGCAGTTCACCGTTGTTCAACATCGTCACATCCGCGCTCCCGCCGCCCGCTTCCACCAGAATAGTCTGCCCATGGCTCAAATCGGGGCCTCCTCGCAGGGATTCCAACACCGCAGAGTAAGTGAGCCGGTTCTCTTCCGATCCATCGATCACATCAATGTCCAAACCCGTGCTCATGAGCACGCGATCGAGGAAGTTGTCGCTGTTGGAAGCTTCGCGGACGGCACTCGTGGCAACCGCTCTATACCGAACTACGCCATAGGTGTCCATGATCTTTTTGAAGTCGCGCAACGCCTCGCAGGTGGCCCGGATCGATTCTTCGCTGACAAAGCCTTCCGTAAATGTGTCCTTTCCGAGTTGCACCCCCTTCTTGAGCGAATCGAGGAGGTGCAGCTTGCCTTCGGGCGACACCTCGGCGACATCCATGCGGATGGAACTTGCCCCGATATCAATGACGGCCAGCAAAGTATGGGTCGAGTCAGTCATAAAGTGCGTTCCAGCGTATCACGCTGATGTTACCTGACTCGCGCGGTTTTGTGAACTGCTGCTTGCACGAGGCGTGCATAGCCGCAACCAACATTTACCTCTAAGACTCAAAGACTCTAAGACGCCAGGAAATCAAGGATTAAGACTCTTAGCGTCTTGGAGTCTTGGGGTCTTGGCGGTTTTGTATTGTTTACGGGACTTGCCGGCAGGCGATCCGAATGCTACAAAACTCTCGTGGGAGAAAATTACGATGATCCTTTATATTGTCAGACATGCGATCGCGGCACAGGGCGCTGCAGGACGCGCGGACGAGGACAGGGAACTCACCCAGGAGGGGATCGAAAAGATGAAGAAGGCCGCCGCTGGCCTGCGCGCGGTGGAGGCTGTCCCCAATGTTGTGCTCAGCAGCCCGCTTATCCGAGCCCAGCAGACCGCCGGGATCCTAATCGAGGCTTTCGATGGGAAGCCCTCGTTGAAACTGATTCCCGCGCTCGCGCCATCCGGGAACCGCTCCGACCTGTACAAAGAAATCCGCAAACATGACGGAGCTGACGGCATCATGCTCGTAGGCCATCAACCCTCGCTGGGACAAATCGCGAGTGAGGTCGCCTGGGGATCTTCCGACTGTCCCTTGGACCTCAAAAAGGGAGGAGCTTGCGCTATCGAAATCGAGACGCTCGCGCCGCCGCGGGGCACGCTGCTCTGGCTCATGACTCCGGCCGTCCTTCGCAGGCTCGCCTGAGCCTCTACGCAGTTCAAGATGCAAGCGGCCGTCAGGGCTGCACGTGCTTGACTCCGATAAAATAGTAGAACTCGAGCTGCGAGAGGTTCGAACGGGCAATTTCTTCCGCGGTGAGGTCGTAGATCCAGATGACGTTTCCAATTCTCTTGGTCGGCTCGATATTGAGGAAGCGCTGGAGCGTAAGTGCGCGATCCAGGTCCGATTTGCTATAGGCGGGGCTGTACATATACGGATCCAGCATCCGACATACGCTTATCGCATAGACACCGGGTTTGAGGGCTCCATAATCCTCACTAAAGTTATAGGGAAAGTCCGATCTGAAATCGTCCGTCAGGTTCGTGGGGGAGAACAAGCTGAAATTTGCATCTCTCAGGAGATTGAAGTCGACTCCGATCAAATACATGTAGATGTGCTCCGGCTTTGTTTCCCTGATGTAGTCGGCCAGCCGCATCATGTTTTGACCCGCATCGATGTTCGACTCCCCCAGATAGCGCCATCCGTTCTTCGGGCCGCCTGCCAGTTCGTTGAAATACTCAAGAGGATCATAATGGATCGCAAGTGAGCAGACTACCGTCCATGCGCCTAATGCCACGACGGCCCAGCGCAACCAACGTGCTTTTGCGTGAAGGGCGTGCCATAATCCCCCGGCTGAAACAAAAAGAAACGGAAATATGGGCAGGATGTGCCGTATTCCAATGTTGATGTTGCTGGTCATTGCGAGGCCGCCATAAAGCAGTACTGGCAGCAACAGGAACAGCGCATCCGCGCTTCGCCTGAATAACCACACGGCAGATAGCCAGCCAAGAGAAATGGCCGTGATCAGAATGATGGGTACCGGAACCTTGACCAGAAACGCGAGAGGAAAGTAATACCACCAACCCATGCTGGAGAACCTGCCGAACAGGTACGCATAATGTCCCAGGCTGTTATGAGTCATGACCAGATCCACTCCACGGATCCAATCAGGGGGGATTGGGAGGATGCTGTAACGGTCCAGGTACTTGTTGATGGCAAGCTTGTCGGTGTGTAGCCCGAACCACCCGGACACTACCTGCAGATCATGCGAATCAAACGCGTGGGTGCGAAATCCATAACCGAGGTTCAGCAAAAACAGAAACAGGAGCAGGCTGAGAGCAACATGGATCATGCATGATCCGACCCTGAGCCTTTTGGCAAAGACCATGATGGGCAGGAACACCATCCACATCGGAAAAATCACAATCATCGAGTGCTTTACCAGGGGGGAGATGCAGGCGATCAGGCTCAGGAGTAAGAGGTTCGCAAAGGTGGGAGATTTCCAACATCGCCAGGCCAGGTAAAAGAAGGCAAAATAGACCAGGCTTGCGCCCACGTCCGTATACACGAAACGCGAAAGCGCCAGGATATTCGGCTCCATCGTGTAGAGCAGAAGTGAAAAAAAACCGGCGGAGGGACTAAAGAGCGCACTGGTCCACTCGAAAATAAGTAACCCCAGGAGGCAGGACACGAATACCATCGGAACACGCGCCCACGTAACGATCTGGCGTTCCCTGGCGGCCGGAAAGTAAAAGAAATCGGTACAAAACTTGAACCAGTCCTGCCAGTCTTTCTTGTTTTGCGGATCTCCGGGCAGCGAAGGCTTCAAAATCAGCAGGGGTATTGCGGAAAGCATTTTGATGAATGGCGGGTGCTCCGGATTAAAATCAAATCGATGGATCGTAAGGTGAACATATCCCGCCGGGATGTGTACGAACTCATCGGTGGCCAGGGCAGTACTCTGCAAGCTGATGAACAACCGAACAGCCATGCAGCCGACCAGAGCTAATGCTCCCACTCTGAATTTCCAGTGCCTTTTCTTGTTCACGTCTGTCGTCAAGATAACTCCGGGTCCCATACCCTTCCCCAAAACCGACATAACGGCCATTCCGAGACGGTCCTACTGAACGTGGAGATTTTGTTTCGAGCGCAGGCCTCCGATCCCGGCAAATGCGATCAGAGCGGCACACGCGCAGACCCCCAGCAAGCTAATCTCGGCGCCGAGAACAAAGCTCCTGGGCCAATAGCGGAACTGAACCGTATGCATCCCGGCTGCGGGTATGACCACTGCGCGAAAAAGGTAATTGGCCGCGTGTATTGGCACCGGCTGATTGTCCAGATCTGCCTCCCAACCCGGGAAGTAGAGATCCCCAAGCACCAGCACGGCGGGCTCAGCTGCATTTACCGAAATCACGACGGAACATGCGCTCTGGCTCACGATCTCTGCCCGGCTGTGGCTCAGGCTTTCCGGATTTCGACCCGAAGGCAGAGTCTGCAAAATCCCGGTTTCACTCACATGAGAAAGGAGAAGATCTCGAGTGAAATCGAAGCCTGCACTGTCGATAGTTTCGAGAGCCTGGGCATCGTTGACGACTGTAAAATCATCACGCAAGTAACATCGAGGAAGGGCGTGCGGGTTCTCAAAGACAGTCACTTGTCCTTCTTGGATCAGATTGAACCTATTGGCAGGGAGATTTCGGGTCCCCGGCGGAGCGAGGATGTATTTCACTGCTAGAGCATCGAGGGCACTCGTTCCTAGTAAACCATCGAGATCTGAATTCCAGTAATAGACTCTCTTGAGCAAGTCTCGCAGAGGTTGACCTCCTACCTGCAACATGTGCAACAGTTCCCTTTTGAACAGGGTCGACCTGTCTATTGAATTCCCTTGGTCTGGATTGAGTGGCGCAGTAAAGTCCGAATAACCTCTATCCACGCGAGACATGAACTCGTAGTATCGCGCCGGGGTCATCGCGTCGTAGCCGCGCACATCGGCCAATCCGTAAAGAACCGAAGCGTTGGCGGGCAGCACACCCTGTACGCCGAGTATTCGATATTGCTCCAAACCGCGGCGCATCGCCTGGATCGATTCGGGAGGTGCGGGTAGTCTCTCCTTTGGGGCAGAGGCGTTGAAAGAGTGTCCGAAAATGAAAAGGTCCGCAAAGGCCAGGGCTATCAAGCCTGCGGCCAGCATGGCCGGCTTTAGCCTCTCAAGGCTGTATGCCAGTATGAGCCCCATGCAGGCGGCCGCAAAAAAGAGGAAGACGCAGAAATTCGACAATTCGTAAGGCCAAAGCTTCATAGCAGCGAAAAAATCGCGGAAGATGAAACCAGCCAAGATCGCAAATCCCAGGAGAGAGGCAACCAACCAAGCTATCCTCTGGAAAGCGTTCCGTGAATCTCGCTTTAAAATGCAATCCAACTCGTATGCCGAGCACACTGCAAGAGAGAAAACGATGGCAACGAGATATTTGTTGGTGTCGATTCCATTGAACAAGGGCAGGCTCGAAATCCGGCCCACGATTGGCAGATTGTAAACAACCGCGAAGTTCACTGCTGCGATGATCCAAAAAGATTGAACGCTCCCCGGTCTGAAAGCACGCCTCAGCGACAGCAGCGCCAGCAGCAGGGGACCAACTCCCACATAGCATGCGGTGCCGACGAGATTGGCGAATCCCCAGTAGTTGCCCTCATACGGCGTGCCGAAAAAATTCGGGAACACAAAGCTCAGAATCTCATACCATGGATAAACCTTGAGGTTGAACTGCGTCCGGAACGGCAAGGCGGCGCTTTCCTTCAGGTATTCCATCATGGGCAGGATTTGAACAGCCGAAAGCATCAAAGCAAGTCCCCAGGCAGCACCATAGAGGAAAAATATCCTCAATTTTCCACTCCGAGGCGCGTGCCCGGTCAGCAGGCGGATGCCGACATAGGTGGAGAGGCAGAACAGAGTCACCAGAGAGGTTTGAGGCTGTCCCGCAAAGAACTGCGAGCAGAGCAAGAGCGCGGCCACGATGAAGTTGATGGTTCCCGCGGAAAGTATCAGTCGCTCGCAGGCCCAGAACAGGGCGGGCAACAGAATGGATGCACTGCCGGCGGGAAATCCCAGCCACACCACCATATTGCGACTGAAGGCAAACGCCACTGCTCCGAAAACGGCCGAGCTCCTGAGCATTCCCAATTGCCTCAGAAAGGCGTAGGTAAACATCGCAGCTACAAAAAGTCGGCCGACGGCGAGCACCAGAGACGCGGAGTTAAGGTTTAGTATAAAATTGAGAGTATTGAGCGGGAAAAAAATCCCGGATTGTCCATTGGCTAACAGGGGAGAACCACAGAAAGAATAGGGATTCCACAATGGAATCCGGCCTGCTTTTATCTCACCGATAATAAAAGTCCACCAGGGATAAAACTGAAAAGCCTGGTCGTAAAGCTCCGGGTTTTCGTGCGGGTGTGCTCCGGCTGGAGCGGATGCCCTCCACGGGTGATAGTTGGAAAGGAGGTCAAAGGGGATAACGGGCCGAAATTCAGAGAGATTCCGAGAAAAAAAAACGGCGCCGAGGAGCAACAGGAGCATGGGAACGATGAAAGCACTCTTCAGCCGGGCGAAGAATGGCCTGTAGGAGTATTCTGACGGCCAGGCGCTCTCACGAACGGACCGCGCATTGGCTTCTGCAGCTCCCTGATTCCCTGCGCCTTCTGGCATGGCGGATGGTCCCCAAAAACGCGTTTTGTGGGTGAGGCCCGGCTACGGCGCTTCCGTTGCGTGTGCCAAGGTAATGGTTCGGAGATCCCTAATGCGATATGTCCACTGTGACTATTTCGGAACCCCGAATCCTGGGCATTTTACACCCAAGGGACATCCTGGGAATGGAATTTGCGTAGATGGGCGTGCCGAAACGCGCGGCCATGAGCGTGGTGGCTGGATCTGGTGCCGCAGTAGAAACCCGCTGAGAATTGCGGGCTATTGCCGTGCAAATGGGAATGCACAGGCTATCAGCCTGCATTGATTTCAAATCCGGTAAGATCGCGACTTCTTGGATGGAAACCCTACCGGTCAAGCATGTGTCATTTGAAAACTTGGATCGCTAACATCATGTCAATGTAATAGCTGTTGGAATACCCTACAAGATTCCAAATCATAACTTTTGCATAACGGCCCAAGCCCGTCTTGATGGCAAAGCAAAAACCTGGGGTCAGGTTCGCCGAGGTGTCGCCAAGGTCAATGGGGTCTGTGGTATAATTCAGTTTGCTGAGATCTTCCACCATAAGCGCGTTGAACTCGTCCCAAGTAGTCAGCACGCCAATCGAGCTTATCGTCCCAGCGTATGGAACCAGCGACCTCTCCGTGGTCGTGCTACCCGTTCGATACAGCAAATCCCAGGGAGTCTCGTAATATGCGTCCACGGAAGAGTTTTCGTCGTTGAAGTAGTCGACTACAGGGATGTCCCCATCCAAGGAATAACCCTGTGGCAGCAACATGAACGTATTTGTTCGCAGGGAATCCAGATAGGTGGGAACGAGCGAGGCATACTGTTGCCCAAATTTAACACCGGTTGAGGTAGTCGTGGTTGTAGGGGTTTCCTGCAATGATAGGAACGCCACCGGCCCTGTCGAGGAAGCAAACACCGTCCCCCTGAAGGTGGCCGGAAGGCCGGAAAATAATGGAGACTGATCGACATATTGGGCGACCTTTCGCGGCGATCCTTGTGAGTTGAGCTGGAAAGTTTTCTCTTGCTGAAAAGTCCCATCCGTCCCGAACAAGTCAAGCGTGACTGTGTTCGTTGTATTGCTGACATAGAGATTGGAGGAGATGTCCGGCATATCGCTAAGATTGACAATTGCGAAGGCGGTGCGCAGTGCCGGGCTTATTGAATTGTCGATTTCGACCGGGAATGCCCAGGATACGGTCGGCTGTCCGACGGGTACGCTGACCGTTTCAAAGATGTCGAACCCTCCAAGGCCGTTTGATTTGGCGATTTCATAGTAGACGGTGATCGACACCTGGTTATCATCGGGCAGATCTGTCGTCGCCTCCAGGTTTCTTAGGATTGCATATCCCTGCCTCTGGTCTCCCGTCCCGAGGGTTTCGATCCGGATAGCCTGCGCGGGGCTTAGATTAAGCGGGTAGGAACTGGTGGTCAGTGGTGAAGTCACACTTGGATCTGAGCTCTTTATAGTAACCTGCCAGGGCGAGCCATCTTCATTGAAGAAAAGCAGAGTTACTTTGGTGAGCGAAGTACTGAGAGTGAGAGTCAGACTGGTAAAATCGAATATCGTCCGAAGTCGCGTGCCGTCGCTCGAAAGACCATCGACCATTTGCGGCACCACCTTGTCGCCGTGTGCCTGCGCCGGAACCGCATGCAGGAAAGGTACAAGAAGAGTCGCAAAAACGACGGCATAGATTTTTCGCTTAATCATGGTCACTCCCTATCACCGATAAAGATTTTCTGCTCGAACCCGGCCTTTAAGATTCACGAGACGCGCGAGAGGTTCAAATCTTTCCACGACAGTCCTTTAATTTCAACCCCCAGCTCGCATTTTGAACATCCATTGCAACGCCTCGCAACAGCTTATCGTCGAATTCAAATCAAAACCTAACCGGTTTCGAGCTCACTAGCCCTTCCCAGCCAGCCGCGGGTTTGCGTGTAAGTACCACATAGCTGATCACGTGCTTTCGTTATTCTGTGGCTGGCACGCGCTGCCCTCCGTGCGGTGATATTTTTTTTGTGATCGCGGAGAACTTGTGATAGGTTGGTGAAATAAAGGTGAAGGTTATGGATTCACATCCCTCAAAACGCAAGAGCATGGCACTCATCGGTGTGGGCGAGGTGATCGCCGAACTGACCTCACGCGATCGATCCAACGAGGTAGTCACTGCCGTCCATCAGATTCCGGCGCGTGAGGCCAAATGGGCTCCGATGCCGGACTGGGTCAGACCGGAACTGGCCGATGCCTACCGGGCCAAGGGAATCGTGCAGCTTTATTCACATCAGGCGGAGGCCGCCGAGCGGGTGCGTAAGGGAAAAAACATCGTCGTGGTCACACCTACGGCTTCAGGCAAGACGCTCTGCTACAACCTGCCGGTGCTGAATGCAGTGCTGGAAAATCCGGACACCCGCGCGCTGTACCTGTTCCCCACCAAAGCGCTCTCACAGGATCAACTGGAAGAGCTTCAGGACTTGGGAGGCAGAACTGGGGACCGTTGGGGGGTTTTCACCTATGACGGAGACACTCCCAGCGACGCGCGGCGCGCCGTTCGCCAGCAGGGGCACGTCGTCATCACCAATCCCGACATGTTGCACACCGGCATCCTCCCTCATCATACCCGGTGGACGCGCCTGTTCGAAAACCTCCGCTATGTCGTGATCGACGAGTTGCACACCTACCGGGGCGTGTTCGGAAGTCATCTCGCCAACCTGCTCCGCAGATTGCGGCGCATCGCAAAATTCTACGGGCAATCGCCTCAGTTCATCTGCTCGTCGGCCACGATCGCGAATCCGGGCGAACTTGCAAGTCGTCTGCTCGAGGAAGATGTCGAAGTTGTGGATGCGAATGGCGCACCCTCGGCCCAGAAACAACTGATCTTTTACAAC
>Ga0187878_1002112_pt1 | contig 18093 bp, 35 predicted proteins | sample June2016WEW_17_1_FD_132979 | JGI IMG/M metagenome (GOLD analysis project Ga0187878, IMG submission 132979) | Peatland microbial communities from SPRUCE experiment site at the Marcell Experimental Forest, Minnesota, USA - June2016WEW_17_150 | ecosystem: Environmental > Terrestrial > Soil >...
GGATGAATGTGAATAAATCTTTAAATTTTTCTTTCTTTATTCTCCAAAAACTTAAGTACTTTAATCGAAGCATCAGTAGCCCCGTGACACACCAAACAGGTATAACCATGTCTGGATAAATAACTCATTATCTTCTTCTGTGCCTCTGAAACAATGCCACCCTTTTCTCTTTTAAGCTCAATGTATAACATCCACGACGGCACAAAAAGATCCGGAATACCCGCTACGACACCCATCTTCTTTAAGCGCACAGCGGTTTTTATAGAACGCTTTTCCCCATTTGGGCAATGATAGATTAAAACACCCGGGAACTTCTGGTGAAACCAGATCAAGAAACCATATTGGTGGGATGCTTCGGTTGGTTGTTTATTTTTTACTCTTATATGATCACAATCCTTTTATATGATACTTTCATATCATGAGATTATAAATCTATCTGTTGGTATCAGAATATAAAATTTCATATATATTTTTTACTATCCCGACACTCCAATCAGATGTAAAGATTCTACTACTTTATCAAATTTACAAAGAGTGCAATTATTCTCATATGAATAACACTTTTCACTGTTCATTTCACCACAGCAAGATTCATCGTTAATTTTAGAAAGTCCCTTACGGATCAACTCACACATCTCTATCTTTGCCGCTTTACGCTCTGCATAAATTCTATCATCAATTTCCTTAACTTGATTTAGTGTATATTTAATTTCTGATCCGGGTTGATGAAAATTTAATTGTATTCCGGATCGATGAGCAAAACCACGCTCGCTCTCCTTCTTTGTTGAGCACCCCTTTTTTAGATATTCCGGACAATCGCAACATGCCCACGGCCATTTACCCGGGCATTTTCTTTCTGTGGTCATTTTAAACAGATTTCTCCCACTCTTCGTGTGGATGAAAATTAATGTTTTGTTTCTCAATAGGATACTTTTTAATAAGTTCCATCATTTCCTCAAACGTTCTTTCTCTATTCTTTTCCATCTTCCACAACTCCAAATTTCTATATCACTATACGTTCTGATACATTATAAATGTATCTAATTCATCCCCAACTCTCCTTACCACACATCTTGCATTTAAATATATGATAAAACATACTATGTTGTTGTCCGGAAACAACCCCGGGAACTACCTGCTGCTTTCCAGTGTCTTCCCATTCGCGCAGACCAAACAAACATTTTATAGTTTTTGTCATCATCCTTCTTCCTCCAATCTCTTCTTCGCCAATTCAATATACTTTTCTTCTTTCTCTCCAATACAATCTCGTTTAAGTCGTTTACAGGCAACGGCGGTTGTGCCGGAACCTAGAAACGGATCTAATATAACATCTCCTTCTAATGTAAAATGTTTAATAATAAATTCTGGTATTTCCAACGGGAATACCGCATGATGACCATTCGCATGAGCAACCGAAGTCTCAATATAATTTTTCACATATCTTGAAGGAAATGAATGATGTGTGAAAACTCTTTTATTAGGAGAGTCGTGACTAAAAACAATTATAAGTTCAATTGTGGAAGTGAGTAAACCATCATTATATCCAGACGGCGGCGGGTTTGTTTTACCCCAATATATCATATCTTTAATTTGGGATGCATATTTTCCGATAATACGAAAAACGGATACTTTGTTTGAAGCAAGTATTTGAATATTAAAAAACACGTGGTATTTTGTAACTCTTAATAATTCTGATATAGTGGTATCCAAGAAATCATAATATTCATCTTCAGATAATTTATCAGTGTTGCTAATATATTTTTTCGCTCTGCTATGATCGTTTTTACCAACGTTGTATGGTGGAGAAGTTATAACTATATCCACACTCTTATTATCCATCTTCTTCATAACTTCCAAACAGTCGCCTTGGATTATCATTTCATCACCCAATTACAAAATCTAACATACCCTATATACAACAATGCGACAATCGATATGATAAGCATTATTATACCAAATAATAAAATTGATGCTGCTACTAAAAGTGGTGTATCATCTGGTAAAAGGCGTAATACAATAAGCGAAAACATAAAACACCCAATTCCAGATATAAAGAATTCAAACACAACCGGATCGCACGCTCCCGCTCTTCTCCGATCTCTTGCTTCTTGTATTAGTGTTGTCATTTCACCCCTCCAACGTCTTCTGCGTCGATTGCCCCTTTGCAAAGACGAAGCCCGTTATGCGCGGCCATTTTCCTTCCATCTTAACTTGGATCTTCTCAACCTTGCGCCACGTTGACCATTCTTTTAAAGCCTCGTCCACCGAGGAAGCAGTCCCCCCAAGTTGCTTAATAAGCGCCTGCGCCTTTTCTTTCGCGTAACCCTTATGATCGAGACATGCCCAAACCGCAGTCTCTTTATCTAGGTTGTCGTAGAAGGCAATTTTTACAGACGGAGTTTTCCCCGGCTTTGCATGTTTTGAGACCCACATTTGTTTTACGTCTATGAGGTATGGTGTTTGTTGATCAGATAATACGGCTCCCGAATATGCTTCCGTGCCATGATTGGCTTCTGCTTCGGGAATTGGATATTCAAATCCACATGCGGGACAAACGGAGATGCGTGCATGATGAATACACCTGCATTCTGGGCACTGTCGCATTGGTGGCTTACCTGCTGGCAAACCAAACACATCTTTTACTTTAATCGGATCTATTGCATCAAGAACACCAAAGCGACAAACATTACCCCCGTAGTCCATCAAAAGGGTCGATGACTTGCCCGGGTAAGTACGCGTTCCTCTTCCGACGATCTGAACGTATTTCGACGCCGACGTGGTGCTCATCAGCAATACAATCATATCAATATTTTTCGCGTTAAATCCGACCGAGAGTACAAGAACATTACAAATGCATCGCAATTTTCTGTTTTTGAAATCTTCTAGTATTCTATCTCTTTCTTCAATTGGTGTATTACCAGTTAAAACTTCACAACTAACATTATATTTTCGAATTTCCGCTGCTACACGCCGTGCGTGGTCTACTCCACAACAATAAACCGCCCATGATTTCCTATCTTTACCATATCTTACAAATTCTTCAACCGCAAGTTTTATCAATTGTGGATCAGATGCAGCCACCGCTAATTCATTTTGCGCATATTCACCAGCACGAATATGCACCCCCTCCAAATCAATCTGCTTGACGCCGCCCTTCGAGATTACTGGAACAAGGTATCCTTGATCTATAAGATCTTTTAAACTCGTGCTATGTGCAATCCCATCAAAAATGGCACCTTCTCCTTCAACAAGAGAACCACTATCCAGCCTATATGGTGTTGCGGTTGTGCACCATATGACCACGTGGGGATTACTGACTTTCAGTTCTTTTATAAGACGACCATAACGAGTATCAGCACTACGGGGTATCATATGTCCCTCGTCACAAATGAGAATATCGATTTTATTGGGAAATTTATATATTTTATTGTAGACACTTTGAATTCCTGCAAAAATTATCTGATTTTTCATATCTCTGGAATTCAAACCAGCAGAATAAATACCTGCATCTGCTTCCGGCCAATTCTCTTTTAATTCCTCATAATTCTGCCTAACCAATTCACGCGAATGCACTACTACCATTATATGAACATACGGATATTCTTTGCATGTACGCTCACAAAAGGACGAAATCAGAAGACTTTTCCCCGCTCCCGTCGGCAAGCACACGACCGGCGCTACACCTTTTCCCGACTGCCAGTAATTTTCCAGATCCTGCAACGCTTGCTCTTGGTAGGGTCGTAAAGTTAATGCCATTCGCGCAACTTCCTAGTTATCTATTGGTTGGAAAGTATTTATAAGTTTATCTTCTCTAAAACCATCCCAACATCATAAACCCCATCGCCGCCCATTTGATTCAACACAATGGTTCCTTCGGGTGTATTTTCAAAATAGTTAGTAATGTTTAAAAGTTCATCCCACTTATCTTCCAAAACAATATAACAAGGATCACTTACAACGAGTCTGCCGGATATAATGTTAATGATGCCAGAACCTTTAAGGTCTCCCATCATAGTATTATTGATTGTCCAATTTAATACATACTCACCCGGTTCAACAACAAACATTTTCTGATATTTGCTACCAATTGGTTGGTGATCCTTTCCGTAAAAATCTTTATCCGATAAAAGAATCAATCCGGAATCCACACCAATATTCTTTGCAACGAGGTTATAAGTCATAATAACTTATACGCGTTGATTGTATTTAATGGTATTGGTTTATATCGTATAACAATAGAACCGAAAGGTTTATAATGTAGTAATTACTTATTTGTTGTTATGACTACAAGGTATGAAAAGTTACAAGAATTCGCACGCGAAATTGATTGCAAACTCACAAAAGTTCATCCAGAAGGTCTCGCGGTTCGTGCACCTTATTACATCCACAAACCAGATGGCGGAATACGCCCCGCATTTGATCTAGACAATGCCACACTCCTTCTCAAAAACGAACTTAAAAGACAGAGTGGTGGATATTCAAAACATAAAGATCTAATGAGGAATCCGTTGAGAGATTAAATTAATCCCCGATTTTTAATTTCCGTCTTAATTCACAATTTTCATCATATAAATTTATAAGAGCAATCTTTATATATAAAGGCAAATTTGGTCTTCTATAATCCGTTATTTTTGTTCCATCTGGATATTCCGTAACCACCACAAAGATGGGGTAGTTATCTTCGTTTTTAGTCATATTTGATATTTTAAATTTCTCGTTCATGATATCATTCCCCATTCAACTCCCTACACCAATCAACATCAATACAATAAATCGATATGTATTTTTCATGATTGTTTATTCCTCTTCATTATCTCCTTTTCCAAATCCACGCTCAATACAAATCCGGGGCCATTTATAATTCCACCTTCGTACTCAATAGTTCCCATTTCCGGGTCTGCACCAATCAACAACAGAGGCACGAGATCGGGGATAAATACGTGACCCTCACACGCGGTTTTTTGTTCAAACTCACTAATCACCTTTTTCTCTCCACGCCCACACGTCCATGTGCCGTCTACTTCTGGGGTGGAAAAAGCGCAGGTGCGACATGAGACTAATGGTAACGATTTACCCCAACACAAATCCGCGTGGTCGCAGAATTTACAACGGAAATCGGTTGACGATTCGCCGAGTTTTTCCAGTGGTGTGGGTGTATAAATAACACGGCGCCCCTTTTCAACCAATCTATCTGACAAGTCTTTATCGAAATACACTCGTTCTCCATACAGGCGGTCATCGTCTTTACAACAGACAATATAGAAAGCCCTATCAAGTTTGGCCCATCTCATATAAATTTGCATCTGACAGTAGTGCTGGTTTTTTGCTTTCTCGACACCTTCTTTTACCAACTTGTCATAAAGCTTCTTGGAACTGGTCTTACATTCAACGACATGAAAGGTCTTGGGCGCTTCTGGGAACCCGATTCCAATGCCATCCACGGAACCAGAAAAATGTCCAAATTCTTCCTCATTAAAATTTATTTGGCTGCCGTCGGTTGGATCTCTGGAATATATAGTAATGCCCACAGAACGCAAATTTTCGATAATGCGATCTTCTTCTTTGTACCCAGACTCAAATAATCGGAGGATGCGCGATTCAAACCGGGGGTCGCTGCACCACCTAAAATCCATCCAGAGGGCACGGGGACACTCCTTTCCGATTACCGAGGCTCCGAGGTGTGGGCGACGGAAATCTTTTGCTCGATCTGCGTAACCTTTATATAGTAATTCTATTGTTGGTGTGTGTTGGATTGGTAGTTGGGCCATTATTTTTTCTCCTCCGAGTAACATTTTCCGCCATATTCATTTAATATCAATTCTGTGAAGAACTTTCTATAAGTGGTTTGTTCGTATGGCAATTGTTCGCTTTTCAAATTTTGTTTCCCGTGACATTTTCTGCATAGGGGTACCATCATTCGAATATACATAATTTCTTCTTCGGAAAATTCTTCATCCCCAAACCTTGCTACTCCTTGAGGTAATCGTTCTCTAATCAAATTCATTTCTTCTATTCTACTTTCACAACACGCCATTTTCTCTGTAAATACGTGATGGACAATGAATTCCATCCCATTCTCGTCTCTTGTTTTCTCACATAAAACACATTTATTTCCGAAGAAATTTCTAACATTCTTTTTTAACGATCTATTAAATTTTGGGCAATATGGAAGAAATGAAATACCACCTCTCCAATTAGATGATTTCACTCCACACTTTCCTGTATGGGACTTGCTACTTTTTATTTTCCTTTCCATAAGTTTTTCTTTTGATTGTAATGAATATGAAATTTTATTTGATTTTGATAGTTTTTCGCGTGTTGATTCTGATAGATGTTTTCCAAAATTTGGGTGATTTACACCGGTTTTCTTTTCACTCATTTTTTTCTTGCTTTCTTCTTTATGATGTTTTCCGAACATTGGATGGTTTATACCAGATATAGATCTGCTTATATTTAAGCGATGTTCCAATGTTACTATTTTCTTCTTTGCAGATTCGCTCATCTTTTTGCGTGTTTCTTCCGAACGCGGTGGGCGGGCTTTCTGTGCTTCACTCATTCTTTTCAATGTTTCTTCCCGCTTTATAGGATCTTTAGGCATTGGAGTCATTCTTTCTTAACACCTCTTACCCGTTCTTTGTTCCAAAGAGGTGAGTGACATTTGGGGCATTCCACTGGCTCCTTTTCACTACGCGGAAACCACTTATGAAAACAGCGATTACATTCTTTTTGTGTTACTATCATATAAACATATAGTGTGTTATACTATATAAAGTTTTTGGTTTAAAAAAAAGGTTAAATAAATCTCACTTGCGCTGCCACGGCTTAAGCTTCTTTTCTCCACCCACTGCCGCACTTGTAACGGCGGGGGTTTTATCCGTAATATCCTTCAGTTCTTTTCCGTCAGTACGAGAATAACCACGAATATTATTCTTATCCTCAAATCCATTAGATCCCGCACGAATACCCACGCTGATCACGAGTGGCTTTCCATGCAGTTCCGCGCTATCCTTCGGATGAAGAACACCGGTTGCGCGGCAAATCGCAGAAAGCGCGCGCTGTGCGATTTCAACAGTCTGTGTATTGGAGTTAACGAGATTGAGCGCGTCAAAAATTTTTCGTCCCTTGAAGTCTCCTTCTGCTACCTCATATGTCAGCAACAGATATTTCCCGTCGCCTTTCTTCGTATCCTTCATTTCGCTGTCAACAATAATTGCCAAATAATCGTCGACGGGGATCGGGGTGAATTTTCCCATCGGGTCAACGACGTTGCTATCGAAGTTTAATTCAGTCATTTTATATCAGTCTCCTTTATTTATTTGTTTTATTCCTCTTTCTTTTCAACGGGCAGAAGTCTCTCCAACTCCGAATAATCCAGCGGAATTGACGGGGGAAGCCTATACCTGTTCTTTGCCTTAAACCCGGCGGAAGGTGTAAGATACATTACGCGCTCTCCAGTATCAATGGCACGGTTGCGTGTCTGGTTGAAACTTTCCTTCTCTGTGGTCACAAGTGTCTTGAGCGCGCAGAACCCTAAAATATCTGCATACTCTTCAACTTTAGCTGCAGCACGTTTATGCAACTTCAAACCATTCTGATCATATGCGGGGTGAATTGGATCTTCAATCTTTACAACCGCTCCATGTGCGATCATAATAACAACCATATTCTTTTCATCGCGCAAACGCGTCATGATATTAAGAAGGTCTGCCCATTCTTTAGAAGCCTCCACATATCCACGCCCGTATCCGGGTTCCTCAATTGAAGAGACATGGAGACGCCCACATGTTTTTTCCCACACAAGTGGTTCGCACCAATCAATCGAGTCCAATACCACAGTATTGAAATCGTGATCGTCTTTAAGTAAAGACTCCAAAGCATCCATCACATCATCATAAGATTTTGCAAGGGGAAAATGCGGTACTTCAATATCTCCAAGTCCGTCTTCAGTGATAATAAAGATCGGATTTGGAGCAGACGCGCCGAATGTGGTTTTACCAATCCCGCTTGGGCCATAAATCACAATGCGGGGCTTCTTCGGAGAATTCTTACTGATACTTTTTAAATCAATCACAATAGATCTCCTTTCGTTTTGTTCGTTTGTCGGTTCATTACGGTCGGATGCGCAACGCATCAAATCGCGTATTAGTATAGGACGCGTTAGTATAAATAAGTTGTGGTTAGCGGGGGTGAAGGTTATCCCCAACTCCTATGCTTCTCGTGAATGCTCTCGTTCCCGTCATACTCATCAATTTCCCAATCAACCCCGTCGGGGATTTCTACAATGACAAGATCCGCGTGCATTCCAAACGATTCTTCACCCATCTCTTTAACAATCTGAACGAGTATAGGATCGTCTCGTGGGATGTCATTCGGATCGAAATAATTTTCATTCAAAACTTTTTCTGCATCATTTTCCGGAAGCGGGACTTTTGAATAGTGTTTAAGAACTTCGGGATTGTCTACAGTCGCGCGTGCTCTATAGACCTGTTTATAAGCGTCATCAATCCACGGATAAAGTTTAAATCCCTTAAACTCTGCATACCTCATCACCGCTTTGTAGGATAATCCGAATCCACCAAAGCGTTTGCTGATTACAATCTGCTGCATAAAATAGTATACGCGTTAATAGGTATTAAACCTTTCTCCTCTTACTTCTGACCGACTGACATACTCTACCGCCTAAAGGCAGTAGGTTCTATGGTTGCCTGACTTTCCGCAAGCAGCGCCGATGGGGATATCAGTGTTCCCCTCGCCATCATCTCTTTCTGACAGCGATTGACCAAGTCGTATTGACGCAACGCTATATTGAAAGCAGCGTTGACATCCGCATGGTCAACGTGCCCGCATACCGGACACTTGAATGATTTCCTGTCTCTTTGACCACGGGCACCACATCGGGAACAATCCTGACTGGTATATGCCGGATCAACGTAGAGGACAGGGACACCGAGCAGCTTGGCTTTGTATTCTACGAACTGTTGAAGTTGATAGAAAGACCAACTGTGCAGGGCATACTTGAACGAGCGATACTGTTTCTTGGTCTTTCGGATACCGCTCAAATCCTCAAAAACCAATGCTGCGTTCTGTTCCTTCGCCATTGATACAAGTTTTCTTGATACCTTATGGTTGAGGTCACGAACGATTCTGCTCTCTCTATCCTTACAATCCTTGAGTTTTCCGAACTCACCATCATGGGCAAGGTTCCGGCGGATTGAAGAATACTTCTTGTGGGTATGAATTGCCTTCTTCCCGAGCTTCGCAATCTTACCTGTCTCGGGGTTAGCAGCAACTGCGATGTGTCCAGTTGTATTCCGATCGACCCCAATGAAATGTTGAGGTGTCATCACGGGAATATCCTTTACCGTCACGCTGACGTAGACGTATTCATTGTCAATTTCTGCCTGATTGATTTTGACGAACTCGTAGGGAATGCAGTTCTCAAGATGAAGTTTTAGGCAGGGTATCCAAATCGAATTGGTCTCTTCAAAATACTTTATACCCTGACCCGGAACTATCAGATTGACATTATGAACTTCCTTGATTGTTTTCTGATGCCCGTACTTCTTCATCACCTGACAGGCAATGGCAGATGGCAAATCACCACGGATATCTTTTACAAAGGTTGTGTTGGGGGATTTGATTTTGTTCTTCACAGTGAATACTGCAACGTCAAACGCAAGGCGTAGTAATGGCTTCATATTCATATCATACCGAATTTTAAACGTGAGTATACTCATACGCCTTTCTGCCCCTCAATATATCTCATCACGGTCTCAAGGCTGACAGCACCGCAGGTTGATACAAACTTTCCCCTTGTCCAAAGGGTTGGTAGCCTGCTTACAAGAGAGGGAAACTCTTCCCTGATGATGTGGGACGTTTTCCCCTTAATCCTTGCAATGACATCTGTCACACATTCTGTTGGAGGGATTGATATCAAGAGATGAACGTGATCTGGCATTACCTCACACTCAATCAATTGATACTTCATTTCTTCTTGTAGAGAGACAAACAACTGCTTGAGACGAATGTCTACACCGCTTGTTAGCACGGGTCTCCGATACTTCGGGCAGAACACAATATGATATTGACAAGAGTATACTGCGTGTCCATCGTGAATGTATTTCTTTTCGTGCTGTTCTAACTTCATACTTACTCTATATGTTAGTTTGATATATATTTAAGGCTTGCGCTTGATAGGATTGAAAAGGGGAGATTCATCCCCTGCCTAAAGACAGGGGTTTTCTCTCACCCAAGCATAAATATATTATATCTCATCCTATTTATATCTTTTGACATCACTACAATCTCTTTCGCAAACATTTATATACTATTAAAACATACGATGTTTCTATGTTGACGTTGGAACAAATTATAACGGCTCTCGGTGATAGGAATTGGAAAAGAGTATCAGAAGGGGCGGAGGTGAATTATCAGACGGTGTGGAAGATTGCGCGCGGTAATGCTGGAAACGTATCTTATGAAACCGTGAAGAAATTATCAGACTATCTTGAAAAGAAACCGGGTGAATAAATGTATGAATCTGTGCCACAAGAACTTAAGTCTCTGCCTAACTGGGTAGGGTGGAAACTCGAAACCCGTGATGGTAAGCCAACAAAAGTCCCATATTCAAAAACCAATGTAAAGGCTGCAACAGATAATCCTTCACACTGGAGAAAATTTGAAGATGTTTGCAACATCATATCTTCAAAAGAAAAAGGCATTGGATTTGTATTTGACGGAAATGGTATTACTGGAATAGACTTAGATTATTGCTTCAACCTTGATGGAACCATTCTTGCAAAATTTAAAGAAGTATTATCTACATTAAATAGCTATACAGAAATTTCTCCTAGCGGAAATGGATTACATATATTTATAAAATGTAAAGAGATACCATATTATTCAAGAGATTTACCAACTGATGAATACCCAGAAGGCAAAGAACATTTCGGGAAGAAAAAGAACAATTTGGAAATTTATTCTAAAGTAAGATATTTTACTATTACAGGAATAAGATGGAATGGTTGCCCTCCAGATATTAAAGAATACACACTTGAAGAAATTTATAGGGTGTGTGATTCGATATTGAAAATATCAAGAGATGATAAACAAACAACACCCATTGTTCCAACATCAGCGCAATTATCAGATGACGAAATAATAAATATTGCTTCAAAAGCGCAAAACGCACAAAAGTTTGATTCGCTGATGTCTGGTTCAAAATCAGAATATAATAACGATGATAGTGCAGCAGATATGGCACTTGCTTCACTACTCTCCTTTTATTCTGATGATCCCAATCAGATCGAACGGATAATGAGACGTTCCGGGCTTCGGCGCTCCAAATGGGATAATCACAAGACTTATTTAAAGTCAATGACTATTCAAAAAGCTATTCGTGATTGTACTGCGCGTTATGACCCGAACAGGTACGGGAGCGTGGAAGAGGGGAAGGAGATATTTAAAAATATGGTTGTTAATACACAGACTTTTATTAAGAAAAAACAAAAACCGCAAGAAGGAAAAACGACCACTGTTGATAAGAAAGATAATTCTATTCTTGTTCCTATAAAACCAATAACGGAAGAAGAATTGGAAAGAATAAAAAAGTCGCTATGTGATGATCTACCACCATTCCCGCAAATTACACATCCACTATTTAAAAAGTGGATGGAAGTTGGGGGGAGGTTGATGTATTCCCATAAGTCTTACCACTTCGGAAATCTTTTAGCAATTGCATCTATGGCACTAGGAAGATATATTTCCGTTTTAATTTCTACAAAACATATTTACACCAATTGTAATGTGATGTTAGTTGGAACGAGTACAATATCTGGGAAATCATTTTCTTCGGATACGGCAATAAATGAATTTGGTGAACCGGTAACAAGTATCCCACCAACAATATTAGACTCAAAGGATAAAACGGAATTAAAAAGAAAATCAATTAGTAATCCAAGACTTATACAAGACATGAGTAATACAAATAACGTACTTTGGTATTACGATGAAGCAAAAGAATTTTTTGATGACTGCGGAGATCGTGGGTGGAATGCTCCAATAATCGGAACTTTATGCACTGCATATGATGGTGGTGTGCTTGAAAAATCGTTATCTAATGCAAATACTAAAAAAGATGGTGTAGATAGAAAATGGATATGTGAAAACCCATTTTTGAGTCTGTTATTCAATATGACAATCACACAATTAAAAGAAGCATCCACGCCGAAAATATTGAGTAGTGGATTTCTATTTCGTTGGATGTGGTTTGTTGAAAACGGTGGAGAAAAGAAACGAAATGTTAGTGCTTCCGAACAAGATATGAAGGAAGTTAATGAAATAAAAAAGGAATTGTGTGATGTATGTGCTGCATTAAAGAAATTACATCCAGATGATATATGTTTTACTGTTAATGATAAAATTGAACAGTGGTCGCTAGATATAAGTAAAACAAACAATGATGAAAATTTCCAATCGGCTACAGGAAGGGGGGTTATTCATATATATAAAATAGCGATGATATTTTCTTTATTCGATAAAGAATTTCAAAAGAAAATATTCAACCAACCAAAATATCCGATAAAAGTAGAACTCGAAAATAAGTGGGTGGACGAAGCAATTAATATTGTAGAAAACTACTTACTTCCACGGATGCTTAAGGTTGTTGATTTTTCAGATAAGGTTGATATAAATAATAAACAACAAAGGGTTTTGAACGATTTAAAATCGGCAGGGGGTGTCGAGTTGCATTCAAAATTATTGAACAAAACCAAATTGGATGCATCAGACTTTAGAAAATCTATAAGCACTTTGGTAGAGTGTGAACAGATAGAGCGAACCGAATTACATGGGAAGTCTGCATATAAATTAAAAATCTAATTTAATACACGTTTAAAATTCTCTCAATTATCTTAGTTATCTTAATTCTCTCAATTCTCTCAGTTCTCTGATACTATTATATTTGTCTTCTAGGACTTTTTATTTTACCTCTATGATTTTGTGTGTTTGGAGATTGAGAAGATCAAATATACTCAGGAGACTCAGAAGACTCAGAGAATTATAAACCCGCGTATAGATAAGAACGCGTAATTTAAAATTGGTTTATTTAATAAATATTTTTCCAGTGGAAGTGTTAGTTTGTTAAATGTTTTCTTGTGGATATTACAAGAACGTATATATAATCTACACGAGAAAGAGTGGTTGTTAAAATTTCTTCCATTCCAAAACCCACTTTCCCGCGAATTTATTATGAATATGAACAAGTATTAACAAAACCCAAGATCCGCTATTCTTTGTGGAGGTATTGGGTCTGCAACGCGATGTTAAGCAACAAGTGCAAAAGCAAAAAAGATATTGGGTGGGCATCACGCCCACCTATTGTATGATGATTTTGGAGGTCTTGTTGTGTGGTGTGGTATTCTCTTACCTTCGGAATGTTTTAGGAGTGCCGAACCACTCCAAAAAATGGTAGATGTTTCTAGTTAATAAATGTTTCGGTTAGAGGGGAGAAAAGTATATATTGTTTAGATGCGTATAGAAATATAAGAAATGGAATGTTGAAAATGGTTAAAAACCTCGATGTAGCAAAAATGGTATTCTGTCCCGACCAAGAGAAGTCGGTGGAATGCGATGAATGCACTGGTTGTCCTTACTACCACGGGATGGGCGATCTCGACTTTACATTGAAGTGTGGGTTTGAGGATAAAGAGAAGAATGAGGAGCACGAGGAGGATGAATAATGGTATCCTATAACATCAACGACAAAGTGCGATTCAAACTCACGCCATATGGCAAATCGGTGTTAGAATCTCATTTAAAATCCGAACACGACCAGTATGGTGTTGATGCACACGAGTTGTATAAACCAGATTGTTGTGGAGACATTCGATTACATCTTCATGACTTCATATATGTGTTCGGGAAACATATGATGATGGGGTCGCCTCTAATTATAGAGAAGAACGAACTTGTATTTGTGGGGGAGTAAAAATGGTTGATAAAAACAAAGAAACCGAGTGGAAACATATTGCGGCAACTCGCAAGAAGAAACCGTGGGAACTAGATGGTTCAGATATTGCAACTATGAACAACGAAAACAACACATCGTGTTTATTTGAGTGGGTATGTGACGACCGTTTGGATGATTGTTGCGATGATACTCCACGTGTATGCAAAGTCATATCGGTAGATTGTCCCGGGTGCACAAGAATGTATATGGCGAATTTTAAACGATCTCTTGAACCGGTTGAGTTGCCAAAGAGGAAGGTGTAACAAACATGTCTCTAACAATCCCAGAAGACGATTGGCAACTCATCCAATCATTATCAGACCGCATTAAACACCGCGAGTGGGAACAGGAAGAAGATATCAGGAATCTTAACAATCTTCTTCATGCGCTACATGGTGAAGGGGTTCGTGGAAGCGAATATACATCAACAGGAAAACCTATGGTGTTTGTTGAAGGGAATTGGGTGGAGAGATAATGACTGAAAGATATGCTATCGATGAAAAACAAATCAATGTGCTTCGATTGGAATTGAGCCAGCATATTATAAGTGATCTTATTAAATATCCATTGTCTGAAGAGATTAAGAAGGCGAGAGAGGACATATTAAACCGAATCGAGGGAGAAGTATACTCAAGAGGAGAAGATATGAATGATGGAGAAGAGTGTCACTTTGTTGTTCGTGTTAGTGAAATGGATTCGGCAATAGAAGATCTCCGATGTGATAAATCATGATCCGCGTATACGCAGACTGGCAACCGGGTTATATGGGTGAGAAGGCTCCCACAAAAACCTTTAATTTTAAAACCCTCGGAGATGCACAACCAACAATAGATAAATGGAAGAATACCACCCGCACCGTGGTTGTTTCCGAGTTTGAGGAAAAGATAATCGCGAAGTATGTTTGGGGGAAGAAGCAGAAGGTGGTGGTGAACGATGGGTGAATTACATAGACATTACCAATGTGATAATTGTAGTGGGATAGATTGTGGGCAAGATGACCCGGAACGATATCTTGAGCAACAGTTCCATGATGAAGAGACCCGCGATAAACGAATACGGAATGAAACGCTTGACGAAGTGTATAAGCGACTTCATTTTATGGTAACAGATCCGATGCGACGGTCTCCGATTCTCACAAGTGATAATATTGAATGTCTCTTTGCAGAACTCCGAGAAATCAAGGGAGATAAGGTGAAATAATATGGATGCAACAACAATCGCATTTTGGTCAAGGATTAGACAAACGAGATCAGAGTCGTTAATAAATTCAAAAGCGGGCATAACCCTTTCCGAATTAAAAGAAAGTATTTATGAACCAGCATTCATGTTGGGATATAATACTGCTATCAAAGACATTATTGAAGGCAAATACCCAGAAATAATAATGGTGGTGGAATAGATGTTCTACTGTGAAGATTGTAGAAAGAAGAAAGGATGGCCAGAACGTTTCGGAACTTCATATGGCAGGTGTGAGATATGCGGAAACGTTGCTGTATGTTATGATACACCTTCATGTGATTTACCATACCCGTGTAACAAGTGGGGAGATTGAAGAACCATGTATAAATACATCACCATAACACCAAAAAATAAATACATCTTACCATATTTAAATACGACCGTCTCGTTCGAAAAATCATTCGGTGAAATTCAAGGACTTCTAATGAAGTTTGGATGTTCCGATCTGATTACCCGCCAGACTCCTTCTATGGTTCCTGGGAGTAAACTGCCATGCACACAGTATATGATTGGGTTCATTCAAAAAGGAAATCACTTCTTGATTGAATTCCCCATCTTCATAGTGCCCATCGGTCGCAACCACGAGAAAGAAGTCAGGATGAATATCAGTGGTCGTATAATGTTGAATAAAATAAAGGCACTTCTTGTGGGTGTTGAAATGGAATTTCTTTCGTTCGAGCAGGCAATGATGCCATTTCAACTTATCGCGGGCAGAGATGGAAAATCTGTTACCATTTTGGATTTTGTTGATGAAAACAGAACTGCGATTGCAACTGGAGGGAACGTGTTTATGTTGGAGAGTGGGGGAAAGTGACATTTGATATAATTTTGACAATGCCATTAACACCGGGACAATTTGTGGTGGTTGCGCTAATAAATTTTTTCTCCATTGGAGCCCCTCAGATGTTTTCTATGGCAAACTGGATAGTTGGTAGTGCACTTTTAATTACGGTCGTGGCTTTAATATTCGCTGCATTTGTTATACCAGCAATCCTAACTGCAATGCCTCCACCCCCGTTACCAATGCAAAATACATTATATACCACTCTTCACCCAGAAACGTGGTTTAATATTATGGTGGTGTGGCCATAATGACCCCCAACCTCACCGAAACCGACTACGGCACTCTCGTGCTAGCATTAAGCAAGTGCCGCTTACTCAATGATATTGTGGGAGATGGCAAATTTAAACTCTGTGTCATCTCACAGGAACACATTAAAGAAGCCGCTCAAAAAGGATATATCACTATGGTTATACCATTTGGTTTTCCGGAAATGAACGATGAAGAGGTAAGTGAACTTATGCAGAAGTTGCAGGATGGGCAAGCGATTGCGTGGTTGAAAAGGCAGAGGGTGGAATAAATGACAGATCCAAAACTACTAGACTCCGGCCAAGTAACCGAAGATGCCTTCACCGAATACTGGTGGAAATTCCAATGTGATTGTGGAAAAGAAATCTACGAATCAAGTTCGTTCTCGGTTATAGGAAGGGGGAATATAATACACTGTGGTGCGTGTGGTAAGGAATATACCCTCATGAAGACATATGTAAGTGGGGACGAGAAACATCCATGAACCTTCATACGTGGCGCAATGATCATGAAAAATGCCACTATCGCAATCAAGAGTGTCAGTGTAAACAGACCACGAAGACGTGCAAGTATGAGAATTGTCCGGATAGGGGAGATGATTATTAATGACCGCGCCATCTCTTGTAATCATGATGCTCAAATGCATGTATGATCCGGAATATGAAGCATTATATTGGCAGTTTGAATTCGCAGGAGAGTGGTATCAGGCGCATTATGGAATTAAGCACAAAGAGTGGTTTAGATGATGAACTTACCTATTCACGATCCCGCGTTTTGCCCCTGTGAATTGCGGTGGGAAACATGGGTAAACGACGAAAAGATAATAACTATAACCTGTTCGCTCGTGTGTTGTTTTGATAATAACCGCAATTGTAGGGTGAAAGATGGATCGCTTCCAAATAAAAGCGCGTGATATGAACAAGCGAATATTTCAATTTCATAAACCAACGGGCATTTGAAAAGAAAGTGCCGGGTTAAAGGGAACGCGGGGTAAGTTATTTATAGTTTGAATACGTATATAATTATAGGAGAATGATATTATGACCGATTATATTCCAAGTATTGAAATGAACGTGCAAGATGGCTACGCAGATATTGATTTCACGAACCCGGAAAATGGATTTTGTGAGACCACATTACGTATGAATCCGCACGAACTTATTATGCTTCGGGACTTGCTCAATAAGCACTTTCCCGTGGGTTGTGAACCGGAATGACTTCGATAAGAGAATGTGTCGACAAGAATGGACTATATATTCCAATAAATGTTGTGAGGAGATTAATAGAAGTGAGAAAATGATTCATGACAGTATCCTTAAAAAACTAGTGGACAAACAAACCACCGACTTCAACAACGGTGCACCGGAAGAAGTCTGTATACAGAACTTTGTGGATATTGTGAAGAGACAGAAGGAACTTATGGAGAAGAATAAATAATGAGATACTTTTGTGCGATGGTGGATGTAGACAACACCCTTTTTGATTTTGCCACGCCATTATATGAAATGTTTAAAAAAGATGGGATGGACATTCCCCCGGTATCAGAATGGAATATATGGGATTATTTTTACCCATATTATATGACCAGTAAAATAGCACATGAATATTTTAATGAGGTTCATTCTCACCAATTGGAATATGAACCATTTGAAGATGCTCGTGTGTTTCTTGAGAATTTGATTAAAGACCGCGCGGTTGTTATCGTATCACATAGGAGACCGCATCAATGCGCGGAACTACGAAAGTGGCTTAATGA